>ERZ1643246.2222-NODE-2222-length-18976-cov-10.440939_pt1 | contig 18976 bp, 14 predicted proteins | sample MGYA00579265_ERZ1643246 | MGnify/ENA primary metagenome ERZ1643246 (study PRJEB29033, sample SAMEA4952261) | chicken gut metagenome | biome: Broiler Chicken; feature: Gastrointestinal Tract; material: Caecum | place: Ireland | collected 2018 | study: Broiler...
ATTCGTGCTTTTTCAAAGCCTGAATTCTCTATAGGATTGCCTCTTCCTTTTGATATCGCTTTCCAATGTCAGGTGATCCAGGGCAAGCGGTGTATGGAAAGACACTTGGTTGTTGACTTTATTTTAGCGAAGCCTTTCCACAGTTTCCTCAGCTTTTAAAATATCTGACAGGGAAGGAAACGCCATACATCATCAATACACAGTCATTGTGGATCCCTTTCGTCTGATCAATATGAGGAGGAGTATTATGCGGCGTTAGATGAAAAAACAGAAGCTTTGGCAGGGTAAGCCAACCTTAAAAAAGGCATATTTAATTTGTACTTTTTCTTGACATAGGATCAGGGAGCGGACCTCAACGTATTTCCAAATGCACAGATGTTTTATCCGGCGGCAGGTGTAATGCTGGCATATCTTGTAACGGGGAAAGAAGATAAAAATCTGCCGAAGGCTTTTTTTATATTTTTTATCCTGCTGACAGCTGTGATGATTTTGTGCGCGGTGTTTTCGGTATTTATCCCGCGTACTATAGAAGCAGGAGAGACTGAGATTTCAGTCTGGATGATGGCTGTTCAATTGCTTATAATTTCAGGCAGTATAATTTTCTGGATTTTACTTTTGACTTCAGGAAAGGAAAGAAGAGCTGCTTACGGATTAAAGGGAAAGAACTGGAAAATGTCGTTTCTTTGTATCCTGCTGTTCTTTGTACTGTACAGTATACGAATGGGGATATCCAGTGCCGCAGGCGGACAAATGGAAGCTTTTGGAGCTGTCTGGACAGATCCTTCCACATGGATCTATATGATTACACTTTTTCTTAATTTCTTTCTTGTGGTGACGGCGTTCTTTGGAGAGGAATATGGCTGGCGTTATTATCTGCAGCCGATTATGCAGAAGCGTTTTGGATTAAGAGGCGGCGTGCTTCTTCTCGGCGTTGTGTGGGGGCTGTGGCATATGCCGCTTGACTTCTTCTATTACACCACCCCGGATATGGGGCTTGCATACTGCGTCAGCCAGCAGATTACCTGTATTTTTCTCGGAATCTTTATGGCATACGTGTACATGAAAACAGAGAATATTTGGGTTCCGGTGGCTGTACACTTTTTGAATAATAACCTGATTCCTATGTTTGCGGGAAACTATACGGCGGATATGCTTCAGGGACAGGCGATTCACTGGGGCGATCTGATACCGGCACTGATTCTGAACCTTGTGATTTTCGGATGGTTTCTATTTTTGAAACCATTGCGGAAAGAGAAATAAATTTTTGTGTATTGATTGAATTAAGGAGACTCTTCGGAGTCTCTTTTTTAATTTGTATACACTGTTAATTAACAATACCTTAAGAATCTTTACAAGACATATTAAAAAAGATCAATCATAATGTACCCATCTTTTAAACAAGGAGTGACAAAATGATAAAAAAAGATCAGAGGACACAGAAAACAAACATTCTCGACTATCTGGAACAGACAGCAGAGTGTTACAGATACAGTACAGCCGTAACAGGGATCAGCGAACAGCTCACATGGTATGAGCTTACGGTGATGGCAAGGAGAATCGGCAGCGGCATCAGCCGGAGAGTATCGCCGGGAAGCCCGGTTCCCGTTATGATGGAGAAGAGCCCGCTTATGCTTGCAGCCATGCTCGGCGCCGTCTATGCCGGATGCTTCTATGTACCGGTTAATCCGGACAATCCGCCGGAGAGACTAAAGAAGATCTTTCAGACACTGGAGCCGGGAATTCTGATAGCAGATCGTAAGATACAGGAATTTCTTATTACAGAAGGAATCTGCAGTGAAATTGATAAGAAAGATGTGTGCAGTATATTTTCTGCGGAGGATCTTGTGAAGGAGGATGTGGCACCGGAAAGGCTTGCGGCGATTCGAAATGAATCGAAGGAGACGGATATTCTGTACGGTCTGTTTACTTCCGGCTCTACCGGGACTCCGAAAGCAGTCGTGGTAAGCCATGGGGCGGTGATCCGGTTTATCGAACACTTTACAGAGATTTTTGAGATTACGGACAAAGATGTGATCGGAAATCAGGCGCCGTTTGACTTCGACGTATCGGTAAAAGATATTTATTCTTCGCTGATGACCGGAGCGGAACTGGCACTGATTCCAAAAGAATACTTCTCAACACCGCCAAGGCTTCTGGACTATCTGTGCGAGAAGAATGTTACGACACTGACGTGGGCGGTGTCCGCACTGACACTTGTCTCTTCTCTGAAAGGGCTGAAATACCGGATTCCGGAGAGTGTAAACAAGGTAATGTTCAGCGGAGAAGCGATGCCGCCGAAGCAGTTAAGGGCATGGCAGGAAGCTCTGCCGCACGCACGGTTTGTCAATTTGTACGGTCCCACGGAGATTACGTGCAATTGTACATATTATCCGGTGACGCGGATGTATGAGGACGGAGAGAAGATTCCGGCCGGGAATGCATTTCCGGGAAGGACAGTGTTCCTTCTTGATGATGATGAGGTCGAGATTGCAGTGCCGGGAAAACAGGGCGAGATCTGCGTGGCGGGAGAATCTCTTGCACAGGGATATTACCGGAACGAGGAACAGACAAAGAAACAGTTTGTGATGTATCCGGTCGGAGGCGGCGAAGAGCAGAGAATATACAGAACCGGAGATATGGGATATTACGATGATAAAGGAAGGATTATATTTGCCGGGAGAAAAGATTTTCAGATCAAGCATATGGGACACCGGATCGAGCTGGAAGAGATTGAAAGAGCTATGGATGCTGTTGAAAATGTACAGCGCAGCTGCTGTATATTTCAGGAGGAGAAGAACCGGATCGTCGGCTTCTATATGGGAGAGGCAGAGCCGGCTGAGGTGCGCAGGAAGCTGAAGGAGAAAGTTCCTGTGTATATGGTTCCGCCTAAGCTGATCCGAATGCAGGTTATGCCCCTCAATAAGAATGGAAAGACTGACAGGGGCTATCTGAAGAGAATGGGAACAGACAGATAAATTTAGAATAAGAATTATAAATATTGGAAAAGGAGGCGTTTATGCGAAGAGAACAGTTGGAATATGCGGCTGCCAGATATGGAACACCGCTCTATATATTTGACATGGACATTCTGAACAGTCAGATCGACAGACTGAGAAAAATCCTCGGAGAAGAGACGGGACTTTGTTATGCGATGAAAGCAAATCCATTTCTTACAAGAGAGATGGCAGACAGAGCGGACAGGATTGAAGTGTGCTCTATGGGAGAATTTGAAATATGCAGGAAGCTGGAGATCCCCCCGGAGAAGCTCTTTATTTCCGGAGTAATGAAGAAGAAGGAGGATATCTTCCGGATTCTTGACACATGCGGAGAGCGCTGCAGATATACGGTGGAATCAGTCAAGCAGATGCATTACTTCCTTGAGTGGAGCGATGCGCACATGAAAGAAATCAGGCTTTATCCGAGACTGACAAACGGAAGTCAGTTCGGGATGGATGAGGACACAGTGCGCAGTATGTTCGGGATCGTGAATATGAGTCCGTATCTGAAAATAGAGGGCATTCACTTTTTCTCGGGCACACAGAAACGCCATGTCAGACAGTTCAGGCAGGAGCTTGAGATGCTGGACCGCTTTCTTCTGAAAATGAGAAACGAGTGGAAGGTGGAAGTCGCTCAACTGGAGTACGGCCCGGGAACTGCTGTGCCGTACTTTCGGGGAAAAGAGGCGCAGACCTACACAGATGAAGGTCTTGAAAGTCTCGGAGAAGCTGTCCGGAGCATGGCGTGGAAGGGACATATCACGATCGAACTGGGGCGCGCCATTGCCGCAGAATGCGGATATTATCTCACGGAGATTAAGGATGTAAAGAAAAACGGAGACATACAGTACTGCATTGTGGACGGAGGCAATCACCATATGAATTACGACGGACAGATCCGGGGGATGTATGAACCCCGTATCCAGATTATTCCGGGAGATTCCGGGGTAAGGAAGAAACGGTGGACAGTATGCGGCGCGCTCTGTACGATGAACGATGTCCTCTGCAGCAATGTAGAGCTGCCGGATGTGCGGACCGGAAGAGTACTCGTCTTCGAGCGGACGGGGGCTTATTCGGCAATGGAGGGAATGTCGCTTTTCCTGAGTCATTCTCTGCCGGCTGTTGTGTCCTATGGAAGAGAGAGCGGATGGCGGCTTCTCAGAGAGCATATGCCGACCTATATGTGGAATATGCCGGACGATTCACTTAATAAAGCAGATTAGCGTCAGTGTACAAGGCTTGGAGCGCATTGTCCCCTTGTACGCTGACGCTACGAAAAAGATCAGATTCAATTTTAAGGAGGATTATTACAATGGAAAAACTTATGAATATACTGGCAGAGATCGACGACAGCATTGATTACGCAAATGAGAAGGCGCTGATTGACGGGAGGCTTCTGGATTCTTTCGGAGTGATCACACTTGTGGCGGAACTGGAAGACGCTTATGACATCGAGATTGAGGCCTCGGAGATGACTCCGGAGAATTTTAATTCGGCAGAGGCGATCTATAAGATGGTACAGAGACTACAGGAGAACTGACATATGGCTTATCAATCAATGATATACGGCTTTGTATTTCTGCCCCTTTGTCTCGCGGCCTACCAGATCGCGCCGCAGAGATGGAGAAAGAGAGTACTTCTCATATTCAGCTGGATATTCTTCTGGCTGCTCAGCAGAGGACTGATCGTATACCTGCTCGGGACTACAGTGTTCGTGCACTGTATCGGAATCTGGCTGGAATGGCTGAAGTCAGAGCAGAAGGCGGAGCTTGGAACTGCCGGGAAAGGTGAAAAGAAGAAAATAAAAGCCATATATCAGAAAAAGTCAAGGTATGTTCTTGCGTTTGGAGTGCTGGCGCTTCTCGGGATACTGGCCTATCTTAAATATTATAATTTCTTTGTGAGCAATGTAAACGGGATTTTCGGAAGCGTGCTGCCGTTTACTCTGGCGGAAAAGAAGATTCTTATGCCGATCGGAATCTCTTTCTACACACTGCAGGCGATCGGATATATGGCAGACGTATACTGGGGCAAGATACGTGCAGAGGAGAATCTTGAGAAAACCGCTCTGTTTCTGGCTTTCTTCCCGCAGATCATGGAGGGGCCGATATGCAGGTATCAGGATACAGCAGACGCGCTGTGCGAGGGCAGGCCGCTTGATACGGACAATCTGACAAAGGGCTATATCAGGATATTCTGGGGATTGTTTAAGAAGAGGATCATTGCGGACAGACTTGCCATTGCCGTGGGAATGATATTTGATAATTATACATCATACAGCGGAGCTTATATTGCAGTCGGTGCTGTGGCATATACCGTGCAGCTTTATATGGAATTTTCCGGATGTATGGATATTATTATCGGAAGCGGAGAACTGTTCGGAGTCCGGCTGCCTGAGAACTTCCGCCAGCCCTTCTGTGCCCGGAGTGCGGCGGAATTTTGGCGCAGATGGCATATTACACTGGGGACATGGTTTAAGACTTATATTTTCTATCCGGTGTCCATGTCATCTCCGGTTAAGAAATGGAACCAGTACAGCAGAAAGCGTCTGGGTAAATATGCCGCGATGCTTGGCACTTCCGCAATCGCACTTTTTCCGGTATGGATGTGCAACGGACTGTGGCACGGGGCGAGATGGAGTTATATCTTCTACGGGATGTACTATTTTACTCTGATTCTCCTTGGAATTGCAGTGGAGCCGGTAAGAGACAGAATACTGGAATTCCTGCATATCGGAGAAAAGTCCGCCGGTCTGCGGCTGATGCGGATTGCGAAAACGTGGGTGATTATATTTGTCGGAGAACTGTTCTTCCGGGCCGACGGACTGCGGGCGGGAGTGCATATGTTCCGCAGTATGTTCGATCATTTTGATCTGAGTATATTTACGGACGGAAGCCTGCTGAATCTGGGAATGAGCAGGGCGGACATTATCGCCGTAATGGCAGGATGCGTCGCTGTGGCAGTGGTCGGTTCCATCAAAGAGAGAGGAACAGACATAAGGCAGAGCATTCTGCAGAAACCGGTAGTTATCCGATGGGGGATCTGCTACGCATTGATGCTTGCAGTGATCATAATCTCTGCATACGGAGACGGATATCAGGCAGTAGATATGATCTACGCAGGATTCTGAGACTGTAACCAGGATATAAGAACAGAGAAGATTTATGGCGATTAACAGAGAAGGAGGAAGATTTGAAGAAAAAGAAGAGGATAATTCTGTTTGGATTAATATTTATCATACTGCTCGGGTTATGCTCCGCCGGTATAAAGATACTGGTGGGAAATGTAAAGGACGCCATAGGCGGAAGAAGCCGTGTATTTGCATCCGTGAGCTCAGAACCTGAGAGGACGATCGATATACTGGTGGCGGGGGACAGTGAGAGCTATACATCCATATCCCCGATGGATCTGTGGGATAAGACAGGGATTGCCGCCTATGACTGCGGACAGCCCGCGCAGCGAATTCAGGAAACTTACTATATACTTAAGACGGCGTTTAAGAAACAGTCGCCGAAACTGGTTCTTCTTGAGACAAATGCAATGTTCCGTGATCCCGGATTCCTTAAAAATATACAGTTGTCACTGACGGAACCTCTGAGCTATCATTTCCCGATTTTCCGATATCACAATGCATGGAAAGCATTGTTTGACGGGCCGGGCGGACTGAAAAACGGATACATGGGATTTGAGATCCGTGACAAGACCGTATCTTATGAAGGCGATGAGAATTATATGAAAGAGACAAAAGATAAGAGTGAGATTCCCAAAGTCGTGTACGTCTATATGGATAAAATCAGAAATCTGTGCAGGAAAAACGGAGCAGAGCTTCTTCTGTTCAGCGCTCCGTCACCCGTAAATTATGACTGCAAGAAGCACAATGCGCTGAAAGAATATGCTGAGGAAAAAAATCTTCCGTATATTGACCTGAATATGAAGTATACGGACATCGGTATAGACTGGAAAAAGGACAGCTATGATAAGGGAGATCATCTGAACATACACGGTGCCAGAAAGGTAACGGATTATATGGCAAAATATCTGACAGAGAATTATAATCTGCCCGACCGCAGGAACGAGAAAGGATGGGAAGAGTGGCACAATCTGGCGGACAGATATTTCAAGGAGCTTAAGGAAAAGATTTAGGGACGATGTGATTTTACCGCGGGAAAATTATACGCAGCTGTGTTATACTTTAAGAAAATCAGGCATCAGTTTACGGGAGGAATTTGTCATGACGATCAAGGAGATCGCACAGCTTGCCGGAGTATCGAGCGCCGCAGTTTCGAGATATTTAAACGGCGGATATGTCAGTGCAGAAAAAAAGGAGCAGATCAGAAAGGTTATTGAGGAAACCGGATATCGGCCTTCGGCTCAGGCGCGGATCCTGCGCACGAAAAAGGCGTGCCTCGTGGGCGTTGTAGTGCCGAAGATCAATTCGGAGTCCATCAGCCGCGTCACGGCCGGGATTGAACAGGTGCTCTCAAGGAGAGGATATCAGATGCTGCTGGCCAGCACAGACAACGCTCCGGAAAAGGAGATCACATACCTGAAGCTGTTCGAGAATTATCCGGTGGACGGCATCATTCTGATCGGAACTGTCATAACGGCGGAACACCGGAAGTTCCTGAAGAATTCAAAAGTTCCTGTTGTGGTGATCGGGCAGTACACAAAGTATGCAAACTGCATTTACCACGATGATTACGGCGCGGGCAAAGCCATGGGAAGGCTGGTGGCGGCGGAATTGGAAAAGCTAGGCGGAAAAGCTGCCTATATCGGCGTGACAAAAGAGGATAAAGCAGTCGGCGTGGCACGTGAGGACGGGTTCCGCTCAGGCATGAAGTCAGAAGGAATTCTGCTGGAGCCGGACTATGTAAAGACTGCGGAGTTCACTATGGACTCCGGCTACCATGCCGCGTTTGAACTGCTGAAACAGAAGAAGGATATCCGGATCATATCGTGCGCCACAGATACGATCGCCGCGGGAGCCATTGAAGCAATACTGGCATACAGCACACAGAATATACCGCGCTCTGTAGCTGATTCAGGTACACGGATGCAGTATATTCTGAATAATTCGGGGATACGGGTGACCGGATTTGGAGATAATCAGTTCTTAAAAGCAGTGACAGGGGGAATCCCTACCGTTCACTTCGGCTATAAGACAAGTGGAATCCGCGGAGCGGAGCTTCTTCTGGATGTGATTGAGAGAGGCGAGAAGATTCCAATTGAGATGAAACTGGGATTCCGGCTGGAAGAGCCGAAAACAGAAAAATGAAAGTAAGGTCCGCGTCAGCAGGCTCTGTCTGTACAGGTGAATGATAAAATAAGATATCGATTTCATATTAGAATTATATATGAGTGCAATATGCACAAAAAACAATATCAAATATCGGTAAAAATGCCCTCTTTACAAACAGCATTTTTGCCGATATTATTTATATGAAAGATATGAAATCGATTACATATAAGGAAGGAGAGCTATCATGGATTACAGAAAGACCGCACAGGAAATCCTTGATAAAGTGGGCGGCAGCAAGAATATTGTATCCGCCGCACACTGTGCAACAAGACTTCGTCTCGTTATTGCCGATAACAGCAAGGCAGACAAGACGGCCATAGAGAATGTGGAGGGAGTAAAGGGCGTGTTTGAGGCGTCCGGCCAGCTTCAGATCATCCTCGGAACGGGAACAGTAAATAAAGTATTCGACGAGTTCATCTCTATCGCGGGCATCACGGCCAGCACGAAGGCGGAGGCGAAAGAGGCGGCAGCCAAGCAGCAGAATATATTTCTGAGGGCAATCAAGCTGCTGGGCGACATTTTCGTTCCGATTATTCCGGCCATTGTCGCCAGCGGTTTCCTAATGGGTATCATGAACTCACTGGACTTCATGATCAACAACGGATTTATCAGCATGGATACGAGCAGTTCGATCTATGTGTTTGCAAATCTGTTCAGCAACACGGCGTACACATTTCTGCAGATTCTGATCGCGTTCTCGGCGGCGAAAGCCTTCGGTGCCAACCCGTATCTGGGTGCGGTTATCGGTATGATCATGATCAACCCGGCGCTTCAGAATGCATACGATGTAGCTACCAATGGTGTGCAGCAGACCCAGTCCGTTTTCTTCGGACTGTACGACATTGATATGGTGGGATATCAGGGCCATGTCATCCCGGTTGTCATCGCAGTATGGCTCCTCTCTGTTATTGAGAAGAAACTGCACAAGATCGTTCCGGAAGTCCTGGATCTGTTTGTAACGCCGCTTGTCAGCGTATTCGTGACAGGATACCTTACACTGGCGATCATCGGACCTGTCTTTGTATGGGCGGAAAATGCGATCCTCGGTGCCATTCAGTGGATGCTCACACTGCCTCTGGGTATCGGAAGTCTCATCATGGGAGCCCTGTATGCGCCGACGGTCGTGACAGGCATCCATCAGATGTATACAGCTATTGATATCGGACAGATCGCACAGTACGGCGTTACATACTGGCTGCCTCTCGCAAGTGCCGCAAATGTAGCTCAGGGAGCGGCTGCCCTTGCAGTAGCATTGAAATCAAAGGACAAGAAAGTAAAATCACTGGCGCTTCCGTCTTCCTTAAGTGCATTTATGGGAATCACGGAGCCGGCTATCTTCGGTGTTAACTTAAGATTCTTAAAGCCATTTATTGCAGGATGTATCGGCGGCGGATGCGGCGCTCTGTATGCGTCTGTTGTTCATCTCGGAGCAAAGGGTACAGGCGTAACTGGTATCTTCGGTATCCTGCTCTGCCTTGATCAGCCGGTACAGTATTTAATAGAGATGGTGATCGCAGTAGGCGTTGCATTTGTTATTTCATTCCTCATCTACCATGACGCAAAGCCGGAGGCGGCTGCATCAGCAGAGACAGCGGAAGATGCAGGTGTCCGGAATGATATTTCTGCAAAAGAAGATACAGCGGATGAAACAGCACTGACAGAAGAAGATCTGAAAAGCCCTGTAAACGGAAAAGTAATCCCGCTTACGGAAGTGAAGGATGAGACATTTGCATCCGAGATGCTCGGAACAACCGTTGCTGTAGAACCGGAAGACGGGAAGATCGTGGCGCCGTGTGACGCGGAAGTGCTCAATGTATTCGACACAGGACACGCGGTATGCCTGACCACAAAGTCGGGCGGTGAGCTTCTGATTCATGTGGGAGTGGATACGGTAAAACTGGAAGGAAAAGGATTTACAAAGAAAGTTTCCGACGGAGCAAAGGTACACGCCGGAGATGCATTGATCGAAGCGGATCTGGATACCATACGCAAAGCCGGATATCCGGCGACGACCATGGTCATCCTGACCAATGCGGATCAGTATTCGGAAGTGTCGAAAGCCGAACCGGAAAAGGTTAATACAGATCAGACTATCATGAAACTCAGGAAATAGTTCCTGACTTGGGAGAGGGAGATAATCGTATGACTGCACTGACAAATGATTTGATAAAACTCACAGCCGACGCGGAAAGGAACGCGGACAGAGACGGCAGGTTCCGTCAGAAACTGCATTTGATGCCCCCGGCGGGATGGCTTAACGACCCCAATGGTCTCTGTCAGTTTAAAGGAATTTATCACGCTTTCTTCCAGTATTCTCCTTTTAATGCGGAGGGCGGAGTTAAGATGTGGGGGCATTATACAAGTCATGACATGATCCAATGGAAATATCAGGGCGTGATGCTCTATCCGGATCAGCCCTTTGACTGCAGCGGAGTGTACTCGGGCTGTGCTTTCATCGAGAACGGAAAGATGTATCTGTACTATACAGGAAATGCGAAGCTCGAGGACAGTGATAACTATGACTATATTAACAGCGGCCGGGAGTCAAACACGGTACTGGTGACAAGTACGGACGGGGCGCACTTCGGACGAAAGAGACTGCTTATGAAAAACAGTGACTATCCGGCTGACCTTACGCTGCACGTGCGTGACCCGAAGGTCTGGAAAGAAGACGGAACATACTATATGCTTCAGGGCGCCCGCACAAAAGAGGATGTGGGGCAGGCAGTGATTTTCCGGTCGGAGGATCGGATACACTGGACACTTTACAGCCGTGTGGAGACAAAGAAAAAATTCGGTTATATGTGGGAGTGTCCGGATTACTTTGAAGTGGACGGGGTGAAGATTTTATCTGCATCCGTGCAGGGACTTGAAGGAGACGAGTGGAAAGACCGCAATGTCTATCAGTCAGGATACTTCACGGTGGAAGGCGATATTCTCGGAGAATACAGCCTGTCGGATTACCGCCTCTGGGACTATGGATTTGACTACTATGCACCTCAGAGTTTTGACACAGAGGACGGCAGACGTATCCAGATCGGCTGGATGGGAATGCCGGACTGTAAGGAGTACACGAACCGGACGGTAGAAGACGGATGGCAGCACTGTTTTACATTCCCGCGGGAAGTGTTTGTAAAGGACGGGATCGTCAGACAGAGACCGATCAGGGAATTGGAAGAAAGAAAAATATTATTAGAAGAAACAAAAAACATACTCAAGACAAAAAAATGTACCGTGTATGAAGCCGTTGTAAGCAATATTTCAGATGATCAATTCCATGCAGTATTGGCGGAAGGTCTGACAGCTGAGTATGAAAATAACAGATTTAAAATTGAATTTAAAAATGATAAAGTTTCATGCGGACGCAAATACAGATTCGCCGGGATGGATCATGTGACAGAAGTCAGGATACTGTCAGATGAGTCGTCTGTGGAGATATTTGTCAATGACGGAGAATATGTATTCAGCACGAGATATTATCCGGAAGAGCCGGGAATTTGTATTGAAGCGGAGGGTGCGGAGATCAGGTTATACGAGATTTCGGAATAAATAAGATACCGGCAGTTCATAATAAAGCAGCAGAACGGGAAAATGGAGAGCAGAATCAACCATTTTCCCGTTTTATTTCCCTGCCTTAATCTTGTATGTATAATGCAAATTGTCTATAATTGTAAAGGAGTTTATGTAATATGTCGGAGGAATGAGATGGGGAAATTCATAAAGCGTTTAATTGCGGCGGCACTTACGCTTATAATGACATTGCTGCTGCCTGCGGTATCCGTGAATGCAGAGCCGCAGCAGGGAACAGGAAATACGGCAAGTGCAGGAGAGACGGAGCTTTCTGATTTTGAGAAGCAGAGGAAAGCATCCTATGACACGGTTCCGGAGACGAACAGTATCGATGGCTGGCCTGAAGGCCCGAAAGTATACGGCAATTCAGCCATTGTGATGGATATGGACAGCGGAGCTATCCTGTACGGAAAGAAGATTGACGAACAGCATTATCCGGCCAGCATCACCAAGCTGCTTACAGTTCTTCTGGCTCTGGAGAATTCAGGCCTGGACGACGAAGTTGTGATGTCTCAGGAGAGTATCGATATTCTCAGGTCTGACTACGCAAGTATCGGGATGCGGTCGGGCGAGATTATCAGTATGAAAGATGCGTTATACGCCACATTATTTGCTTCAGCCAATGAAGTTGCATATGCGGTCGGTGAAAATGTCGGGAAGCAGATGGGCGGCGATTACAGTACGTTTATTCAGGCGATGAATGACCGGAGCGCGGAACTCGGATGTACAGGGTCTCACTGGACGAATGCTAACGGGATTCACGATGAAGCGCACTATACAACGGCTCATGATATGGCGCTGATTACTTCAGAATTGTACAGGCATGAAGAATTCCGTGAGATTGAGGAGTCGCTGAGCTATACCATCGGGCCTACTAATATGGTAAATGAGCAGAGAGTGTTTCAGCAGCACCACAAGATGCTCTGGCCCGATAATCAGAACTATTACGAATATTGTACCGGGGGAAAAACAGGATACACGGATGCGTCCAGAACGACGCTGGTGACAACAGCAGATAACGGAACGCTGGGACTTGTCGCGGTTGTGCTTCAGGACGACGGAGATGTATATGCCGATACAAGAGCAATGTTTGACTATGCGTTTGCAAATTTCAGTAAAGTTATGCTTGACGGGGAGGAGAAGCCGGAAGGAATCAGATCTTATGTGGAAAATGACGCATATGTCCTTCTGCCCCAGGGCGTGACTTATGATTCTCTCGAAGAGGAGATTACGGTACAGGATGAAAAAGAGGCATCCGGGAGAGTTACTTTTTATTATCAGGGGCAGAATGTGGGATCGGCGGATGTCACGCTTACGCCTGAATACATAGAGGAGACTACCGGATATAGTACAAAGCTTAGAATAACCGGCGGGGAAGACGGAAGCAGCAGGCCGGCAGCAGAGGGAGAGGATGAAAAGATTTCAGTACCAGTCCCTCAGGCGGCGGCCGCGGGTGCGCTGATCCTTGTGGCCGCAGGTCTTATCGTTTACGGGATCGCAGGCCGTTGTGCAGCTGCACGCAGGAAGCACAGAAGAATAAAGGATCGAAGAAAATACAAACACAAAGGATAAGGTGAATTTACATATACTGTCTGCGGTAATCCGTGGGCAGTATTTTCATGATATCCTTAAATGCTGCCGAAAACTTGCTCTGACTTTCGTATCCCACCGAGCGGGCAACAGATGCTATGCTCTCGTCACTGCCCCGGAGCAGTCCGGCCGCTTTCGTGATGCGGTAGTGTTTCATATATGCGGCAACCGGCATTCCATAGACGGATTTGAAAATGCTTTTCAGTGCGGCGGTGTTGATGAGATATTCTTTTGCCAGCTCGTCGATCGTATATCTCTTTTCCGGATGCTCTGTCATACGGTCGTGAATTTTCCGGATGACGCTGACCTGTTCGGAGTAGTGGGGATCGAGTACATTTTCCCTGGCAGGTTCCGCCATATTCAGGAACATGAGAAGCTCCTGGCATTTCAGCTTCAGGTAAGGCAGCTTCATCTGTTCCGGCAGGTCATATACTTCAGAAAAGATATGCTCGATCCGGCTGCTTGCAGGAAGCGCTGCAGTTTCTCTCTCCCCGCAGAATTTCAGACAGAGATCTCTGACGTCCACACCTGCGTCGCTGAGAAGCTCGGGCAGGCTTTCCTGGAGTACCGGAAGGTCGAGGGCAACGGAAAGCCCTTCATAGTATCCGAGAGGAAGGGTGATCTCGGAGTCAGAACATTTATCCGTATAGTGGAATGACAGGTCGCCGTTTCCGAAATACAGGCTTAAGCCGCCTTTCATTTCCCACCCGATTCTTCCCGCGCGGCAGTGGTCGATGGACAGGACGGAGATACCGTGGCAGTGGTGAATGTGGAAATGGTCTGCAAGATAGCAGTGAAAAGAGAGTTCGATGCCGGGATACAGCTCGAAGGTCTCCGATTTCAGTCTGGCGCCGTCCGGCACACCTTCGGAAGATACTGTTCTGACAATGTCAGATGCTCCCAGAGGATGCCGGATATTAACACAGCTGCCCTCCGGCACATCTGTGAGTTTACCGGTAATTGTGCAAAGTTCTTTCTCCATATTACGCATCTTCCTCCGGGCAGGTGATCTTTCCCAGTTTTTCTATCATATGATGAAGCATCTGTGCAAGCTCTGTATCTGCTGTCCTGTAATACATTTCCTTTCCCTCACGGCGGCTGACAATAAGGCCGCTGCTCTTTAAGATCCTCAGATGATGTGAGACTGCAGGGCTTGTCATATTTACGATGGCGGCAATATTAAGCACACATTCCTCACAGTGGCACAGAAGCCAGAAGATACGCAGCCTGCTGGGATCGCCCAGCTGTTTCATGGCTTCAGATACCCCGGCGATCTCGGCCTCTCCCGGCAGATGTTTCCTTATTTTTTCTTCATTATTATGCCCGTGGTCATGGGGCAGGTTCTGTTCTTTCATAAGTCATTGCTCCAATCAGAAATATATTTCGCCCAAACGGAAATAACATCCGTACAGCTCTTGACTTATTATAAAATCAGAAGTACATTATAGTCAACAATTAAATAATCGTTTAATCAAAAGGAGATAATAAAAATGAAAAAGAGCTATAAAATTGATGTTGACTGTGCGAACTGTGCAAATAAGATGGAGCAGGCTGCTAAGAATACAGCAGGAGTAAAGGATGCGGTTGTTAACTTCATGACACTTAAGATGAATGTAGAGTTTGAAGAGGGACATGATGCAAAGTCAGTTATGCAGGAAGTCCTGAAAAACTGTAAGAAAGTAGAAGATGACTGCGAGATCTTCCTGTAGGATAGATTTTCTGGTATAGTATAAATACTTCCGTAATTATTACGAAAAGAATAGACGGTTTTCCCGGGAGCGCGTCGCATCCCGGGATTAAATATGAGAAACGGATAAACAATTAAGCATATATTTAATTAATATATCAGTGCTGAAGGAAGGAATGACTTATGAGTAAAAAACAGAAAAAAATGCTGATCAGGATCCTGATCTCGGCAGCCCTGCTGATCGGGTTTAATTTTCTGCCATTTGGCGGGCCGCTGAGATTCGTTCTCTATCTGATCCCTTATCTGGTGATCGGATATGATATTCTGATCAAGGCGTTTAAAGGAATCAAGAACCGACAGCCCTTTGACGAGAGCCTGCTGATGGCGATCGCTACGATCGGCGCGATTGCCATTGCGATATACAGTGAAGTGGTTGATCATGAAGCCGGAGATTATGTAGAGGCGATAGCGGTTATGCTGTTCTATCAGATCGGCGAGTGGTTCCAGAGCTATGCTGTAGGGAAAAGCCGCAGGAACATCAGTGATCTGATGGACATCCGTCCTGACTATGCCAACATTGAAAAGGACGGCAAACTGGAACAGATCGATCCGGATGAGGTGGAGATCGGCTCTGTGATCGTGGTGCAGCCGGGGGAGAAAGTTCCAATCGACGGTGTGGTCATAGAAGGAACATCCACCCTCAACACAAGTGCACTGACAGGAGAGAGCCTGCCGAGAGATGCACAGGAGGGCGACGAGATCATCAGCGGATGCATCAATATGACGGGCGTACTGAAGATAAAGACGACCAAAGAGTTCGGGAAATCTACAGTATCCAAGATTCTGGATCTGGTGGAAAATGCAAGCTCCAGAAAATCAAAATCCGAAGACTTCATTACCAAATTTGCACGGATATATACTCCGGCAGTGGTTTACAGTGCCATCGCACTGGCAATTTTACCTCCCCTTGTGCGGATGTTCGGAATGGGAATACCGGCAGAGTGGGGCACATGGATCTACCGTGCGCTTACATTTCTCGTTATAAGCTGTCCGTGCGCGCTGGTGATCAGTATCCCCTTAAGCTTCTTCGCCGGAATCGGAGGAGCCAGCAATGCGGGAGTACTAGTAAAAGGATCCAATTATCTGGAGACATTGTCCCAGACAAAATGTGTCGTATTTGACAAGACAGGTACACTGACACAGGGTGTATTCGAGGTAAACGAGGTACACCACAACGAGATGGACAGGGAGCAGCTGCTGGAATACGCAGCGCTGGCTGAGAGCGCGTCTTCCCATCCGATCAGCAAGAGTCTGCAGAGAGCTTACGGAAAAGAGATCGACCGGAGCCGTGTAACAGATATTCAGGAGATCAGCGGAAACGGTGTGACAGCGAAAGTAGACGGCGTTGATGTGGCGGCAGGAAATTCAAAGCTGATGGACAGACTGGGGGTCAAATGGATTGACTGCCATCAGGCGGGGACGATCATCCATATGGCGGTAGACGGACGCTATGCCGGACATATCGTGATTTCTGATATTGAGAAACCCCATGCAAAAGAGGCAGTCATGGCCCTGAAAAAAGCAGGCGTGGAAAAGACAGTCATGCTCACCGGCGATTCCAGAAAGGTAGCCGAACACGTGGCTGAAGACCTGGGCATTGACGAAGTACACGCGGAACTTCTTCCCGCTGATAAAGTATCTGAAGTGGAAGAACTGCTGAAAAAGAATACCGGGAAAGGAAAGCTGGCATTTGTGGGAGACGGCATCAATGACGCACCGGTGCTCTCCCGCGCAGATATCGGTATCGCCATGGGAGCCATGGGATCGGATGCAGCCATTGAGGCGGCAGATATTGTTCTGATGGACGATGACCCGCTGAAGATAGCCAAGGCCATCCGGATCTCAAGAAAATGTCTCCGCATCGTGTATGAAAACATCTGGTTTGCCATCGGTATCAAGCTGATCTGCCTCGTGTTAGGGGCGATTGGAATTGCCAATATGTGGCTTGCAATATTCGCGGATGTAGGCGTAATGATCATCGCAGTGCTCAACGCGATCCGGGCACTTTTTGTGAAAGAGTTATAAAAGGGGCTGTCGGGAACTATCTATTTCCCGACAGCCTCTTTCTCTCATATCAAGGGTTAAAAATCGGTATTAACCGACAACCCCCAATCAACAGTTTTTATTTCAGTTTTTGATAAAGTTCCAGTATCCCCTCGTAATTTTCCCCATATATAAAGTAATAATCAATCTGCTTTGTTCCCTCGGTATACAGATATGTTCCGTACACAGGAACATTGCAGCACATGACTGTCTCGTCCGCAGCAATCCCCAGTCCATATCCGTACTCGGATACAACAAGGGGCATCCGCATGATCTTTCCGCCGAAGCTGATGTATCTTGCTTTGCTGTTAATGCGCTCGCGGTCTTCCGCAAGGATTCCTTTAACGGAAAGCTTTTCTTCTCTGGGCCAGTCAAAATAATTCCATGTTCTGACCTGATCGCCCGTGTCAATCAGTCTCGGAAGCAGCCGGGATTCTGTCAGAAGTTTCCGCCCCTTTTTATCAAGAAAACGGATGGCGCCGCTTCTTTTATCGATTTGTACTTTGAGTTCTCCTGTGGCAAGCTCTGCAAGAGATTTTCCTGCGCGGGCCGTCCATGAGTGAGCTTCTTTCGGGACATAGTTCCAGTAGCCGGAAGCAGGTGTGTTCAAATTCCTGCCAAAAAACTGTACCCGGATGATGGAATCATGCACAGGAGTCAGGCGTAAGGTTCCGTCAGCGCTGATCAGATCAAGAAAGCATTTTGTGCGTTTGATACTCCGGATCGATAAGTCACAGGAGCGTCCGGCGGTTTCTTTCCCCAGTTTCAGGAGATTCCCGTCCGGAATCGATCCAAACCGGAACGGAGAAGGATTGACAGGAAGATCGGCGGACTGTGCGGTTTTTGATATAGATCCCAGCTTTTGAGGTGAAGCAGCAGATTTTTCCGGCGCTTTATGCAGGGGATCAAGCGGCTTCCTATTTTCAGTTCTCCGATCTTCGGCAGGTTTCTCTTTCTGATTTTCTGCCGCAGTGGCGCTTATGCTCTCTGATTCCGGCAGATGATTTTGCGTCCTTTCCGGTGCCGGCTTGGCGATCAGATCGGTCAGATCCCCGGTGTGTATGATGGCAAGTTCATGAAGGGCACGGGTAGCTGCCACATACAGAAGCTTGACATATGCATCTTCCGCGGGATAGTTTTCAGAAGTCGGATTATAGAGGAGCACTGCATCGAACTCAAGACCTTTCGTATATTCTACGGGGAGCACCATGATTCCCTCGGTAAATTCGGCCGTCTCAGGATCTGTATCGGCAAGTGTCAATTCTGTACCGAGCAGCTTTTTAAGATTTTCTGCCTCTGTATCGTCCCGGCAGATCACTGCAATTGTTTCTCTGCCGTCCGACTGCCAGTGTCGGATTGTCTCTATGACTTCTACAGACATAGCGTCCGTACTGCTGCACTTTGTTATGCTTACCGGGTTCCCGTGACGCCGGATCGGATCCACCGGGTAGACGGGAAAGCTTCCGTGCCTTAATATTCCGGCAGCGAAATCTGAGATTTCTACGGTATTCCGGTAACTCTTTTTCAGTACGCTGAACCCGTCAGGAATTCTGTTCAGTATCAGCGCTTTCAGATCTTCCCAGTCGTTCAGCCCGTATCCATAATGAATGTTTTGTGATACATCCCCCATGATCGTGTAGGTACAGCCGCGAAGACAGTAGCAGAGAGAGGCGTATGCCGTCATGCCGAAATCCTGCGCCTCATCGATGATCACATGGCTCGCCTCGCGGA
>ERZ1643246.2223-NODE-2223-length-18975-cov-43.683510_pt1 | contig 18975 bp, 16 predicted proteins | sample MGYA00579265_ERZ1643246 | MGnify/ENA primary metagenome ERZ1643246 (study PRJEB29033, sample SAMEA4952261) | chicken gut metagenome | biome: Broiler Chicken; feature: Gastrointestinal Tract; material: Caecum | place: Ireland | collected 2018 | study: Broiler...
GACTGGTAGGTTTTGGGAGCCCACTTGTGCTTGGTGCATTGTTTGGGCAGCCAGTCCATCAGGAACTCCGCCACCGTCACTGTGGACGGGATCAGGAAATTACCGGTCGCCAGCTCGTGCTCGATCTGTTTCTGGCGTTTTACCGCCTCCTCCTTGGTGGGAAAGCTCTCCCATTTGTCGCAGCTCTTGCCGTGCTCGTCCTGATAGGTGTAGCGGACACTGTAAGAACTGCCGCGTTTCGTGATATATGCCATAGATTTGCCTCCTTATCAAGCTGCCCGGTAGAGCCACATATCGAAGCTGTCTTTTGGGATGCGGATGCTTCCGCCTGCCCGCAGGACACGGAACTCGGTGGTGCTGTTGCACAGGTTGTAGGCGGCACGCTGGCTGATGGCCAGCATCTGTGCGACCTCCTTCACCGTGTACACCAGCTTCTGGGCTTTAGGGCTGTTGGTCGGAGACTTGACGGCATTGGTTTGAGTGACCACCTTCATTGTAGCCGGATCAGAGTCCGACTGCAAGGACTTTTTCGTATAATCCGAAGATTTCACATTCTCGTACATTTTATTACACATAGGCATTGCTCCTTACTTATCGTGGCGCATCGCAGGCTCCTGCGTGCTGCGGTCCTCATAAAATCGAATGACCTCCGGTGGGATACTGTCCAGCGTTTTCAGGGCGGCCTCATAGTCCTGCCGCAGCTTGGCATCCTCCAGACGCTTCAAGACGCTCCCTTCCTTCGCTTTGTCCAGCGAGGCAGAGAGCGTCTTGTTCTTCTCTTTTAACTTTTCATTTTCGGTGGCGGTCTTGGTGAAGGCTACGTTGTACTTTCGCAGCTGGTCCTTCATCCGTGCCACGTTGGGGATATAGCTGTCCAGCACCTTGCTGATCTCTGCCGCACGGCTTTTGCCGTTGAAGGGGGTGATACCCACCAGCAGGGCATCCAACTGCTCCTTCTGCTTGGTCAGCTGGGTCATCTCCTTGAAGATGCGGGGCGGGATGTGCTCCCGCCCGGTCTGGCTGGCGCTTTCACCCCGTTCCAGCTCCGGGTACTGCTTAACCATGTGCTGCCAGAACTCGTCCTGCCACCTCACAAGGTTCTTGCGGTTGCCGATGATCTCCTTGGCGCTCAGCCGTCCGTCAGGGGTCAGTGGCACAAAGCAGAGGTGCAGGTGGGGCGTTTTCTCGTCCATGTGGACAACGGCAGAGAGAAAGGTATCCGGGCGCTGTCTGCCCTCCAAAAATTTCAGGGCGTACGCAAAGTACGCCCTGATCTCCCGGTTGTTTTTATCCTTGAAAAACTCCGGGCTGGCGGTGACAAGAGCCTCTACCACCCGCACGCTGTCCTTGCGGACACGGCAGTGGGCGGCGGCTATCATGCGGTCGGCTTCTTCCCGGTACTTGCCCTGCGGCTGCACCAGATGGAGGTTGTAGCGGCTCCGGCTCGTGTCGATATCCGGGTTGCTGGCGTACTGCTCCTTGGTGCGTTCGTTGTGGGCTTCGATGGGGCTGATGGCAGGCCCCTTGTACTTTTTGAACCTTAAAATGCCGTATTGGGCTTTCATAGATCGCGCTCCTTCTTGGGGTGTACAAAAAATCTGTACGGACTTCAAATAACCTGTACAGTCTGTACGACGTACAGAAATTCGAAATATAAACGATGATGCGTTTTAATTTGCTTTTATTTTCCGTACGGGTGCGTACAAGTACAGACCGTACAGGTTGTACGAACTTCTTCCGTGAAAAAATGCACTTTTTACGGGCATGGGTGGACAAGCGGCTCGATGCCCACGAAGCCACGCACCCTGCGGCCACCGGGCAGGTAGATGTTATTGGTGGCTTCAAGGTTATAGCGGCGGTCGTTCTGGCGCAGCTCTGCGCTGAAACGGATCGCCGATACGCTGTGGCAGGCGTTGTCCTCACACCACTGCTTATAAATGTCATAGAACTCCTTGGAACTGATGGAGTAGTCCGCCTTGAAGCGGAAATAACCCTCGGATTCCATAAAGTCGATGACATTGTTGCTGCTGCGCTTGATGGTGTCCACGTTGGCAGCGGCTCGTTCGCTGACCGTGAAGCGGAAATCGTTCTGCACCAGCCGGTGCAGCCCTTTCAGACACCACAGCAGGATGCCCTCCAGCTCGGCACACATCTTTTCGACAAGGAAAGGGTCATCCGTGCGGTCAGCAGGCTTGTCCTTGGTGGTAAGGATAAGCTGGCGGCGAAAGAAGCCGTCCGAATGGTCATACAGCGAGGTCAGCGCACCGTTGCCGAAGCAGAGGAACCGGGCGTAGATGTCGCGCTGGTAGCTCTGGACACCCTTGCGCTCCAAGTCCAGCTTGGCTTCGGCGGTCACGATGGTCTTGATATAGTTGGTCTTGGGCAGGGCGTTCATGTCCATGTCATCGTCGATCATCAGCAGGCGGCGTTCCAGATCAGCACGGGCAAAACGGTTGTTCTCGACTTTCTGGACGCTGCCGTTGCTGGCGGCGTCTCCCATGAGCCGTTTCAGTACCAGCCCGATGCGGGACTTGCCCTCGCCGCCCTTGCCGACAATGAGCATCATCTTCTGCCCTTTGGTGCTAGGAATGAGGCAGTAGCCCAGATACTCCTGCAAGGTGGGGATGTCGGCATCGTCCAGCAGCTCGTGCAGAAATGTCAGCCAGCGTTCCGGGTTGGATGCCTTGGGGTCGTACTTCACCGGCAGGCGGTTCTGACAGAACAGGCGGCTCTCTTGAAAAGAGCCGTCCGGCAGATGGTACACGCCGTTGTGGAGGTGGATGCAGTCCTGCTCGATGGGAAAGGGGTCGGAAAAGGCCAGCAGCTTGATGGTCTCCAGAATGTTGGTGACCTTTTTGGACAGGCCGGAGGTGACATATTCCTCGATGTTCTCCAAGATGCGCTGCTTGATCTCGCTTTCGTCCTCTACCGGGCCGTCCAGCGTGTACAGCGTTCCGTTGACGCATTTCAGCGGCCACTGTTCCAGAAAGGCACGGCCAAACTGGACTTCGTCAATTTTCTTGCCGTTGTACCAGTCCGGCCATAAGGGGTTGCGGGAAATGTTTTTCTTCATAGGGTGGTTCTCCTTTAGAAAAGTGAAGTGGCGGGTCTCACGGTGAGACCCACCACTTCAGGTGAATAAATTATCAGGCGCACTTTGCCAGAGCAAGGCGGTCGGTGCGCTCCTCCAGCATCAGCAGGTACGACCCGGACAGCAGCTGTGCGGCGGCAGCGGCCTTCTGCTGGGGCGTCCCAAAAGCAACGCAGTCCGTCAGGTGCTCGATGGTCTCGGTCATGTGGAGGGCTTCCACGAACCGCTCGTCCAGCGGTTCTTCCGGGCTGGCGGGCTTGTAACGCTCTCGCCAGTCGTGCAGCAGGTCGAGATAATCGGTCAGCACCCGCAGGCAGTAGGCGATGTCTGCCCACTGCTCGTCCGTCAGGTCACGCTTGGGCGGCGGCAGGGCGATGGCATCTCCATTGGCCCCGCAAGCGAAACAATAATAGTAGGATTCGTTCAGCATCATACTGGGGTGGTTGTCGGAGTGGAACGGACAGCACACCATGCCATGGCGGTCTGGCTCCATGCCGTACATTTCTCCCACCTGCCGAACGGTGATGGCGGACTTGATTTTTTGATATAAACTCAAAATCTCTCCTTTGCTCAAAGGTTCTGGCACGGATCAATTTGATCCCTGCCACGTTCAAGGTCACCGGTGTTCCCCAAATGGGAACTTCGGTGAAGCCGGTCTCCCGTGCTGCCTCCCGACAGGAAATCTTTTTGGACTCTGTGTCGGCCCCATGCAGGGCGCTCGCTCCCCCGATGGGAGGTCTTGGCGGTCTGGGCAGTTCGGACGGTCATTCTGTTGTCAAGGTCCTGTTATGAAAGATATTTCAGAGGGCTTTCGCGGGAAGCCCTTAATATGTTCACTGCTGGGGAGTTATATGTTTTCTTTCTGTCTATAGGATAGCACCGCAATGGCCGCTGTGCCGTATATCCATAACGTCGGAAAACAGGTGCAGAATCTGCAAAATTCCACGCTTATGGACAGGAACAGCCGGAAGTGGTATACTGTGCAAAAAACATCGGAGGTGCGACCATGAACATCAAGCTGACACTGGGAGAACGGCTCAAAGACCTGCGTGTGGAGCGGAATCTGAAGTTGGAAACGCTGGCAGAGCAGACGGGTCTGTCCAAATCGGCGCTGTCGAAATACGAGAGCGACGATGTGACCGACCTCAGCATTTATGCGGTGACAACGCTGGCTGAGTTCTATGGCGTGACCACGGATTACCTGCTGGGTGTGACGGAAAACAAAAAACGCCCAGATGCAGTCCTTTTGGACTTGCATCTGAGCGATGGTGCAGTGGACGTATTAAGGAATGGAAAATTCAATTATCGGCTGCTGTGCGAACTGATTGTGCATGAGAATTTCCGGCGGTTCATGACCGATCTGGAAATCTATGTGGATGGATATGTCAGCGCAAACATTCAAAACCTCAATGCTGGTCTGGAAGCGACCCGGCAAATGCTGAAAAAGAAGTATGCAGCAGATGAAAACGATCTATACATGAGCACCTTGAAGCTGGGGCAAATCGATGAAGATGAGTACTTTGGCCGGGTCTTGTATGACGAGTTGGTGGCTATCCTGAAGAACATCAAGACGGAACACCGCAAGGACAAGACCACTTCGGATGGTGCAATGGTCGATAACTTGATGAAGGAACTGGAGGATGCACAGAAACTTGAAGGGTCTGCGGATGAAAAGAAGATCCGAACGGCATTGAAGGCAATCGGCATCAACTACGATAAGCTGACAGAAGATGAAAGAAAGCTGATAAAGAAGATTCTCTATAAAACGGCAATGCTGAAACCGGGGACACTTGCAGGCAACCGGGGCAAGCACAGACGTTGATCATTTGCCCTGCGGCTTATAGGAGAAACGCTGCTGCGGCAGGAAGGAGAACGTACACCATTGGTTCCTCTGAAAGCCTGCGCTGGGTGGGCAGAAACCATTAGCTGCCATGCCCATCCGCGCATCCTTCTGCCACAGAACAGGTGCTTGCCGGAGCCTCTCGCAGCCCCTTTTCCGCATCAGCCGGAACCAAGGTGTAACACACTAGACTTTGCAAGCAAAGTCGTGTGCCAACGAGCGTTCCGCCGCTCTTTGGATTCTTCCCGGCAGGGCACTGGAAAATGGGGTGCCCTGATGAAAACGGTGGATGGTACACATTCACAAACCCCGAAAGGTGTGTTATTATAGTACCATCAACAAATTGAAGGGAGGGCGGCAGATGTTCAGCATTGCAGGAATTGACCTGTTGGAGCAGGAACTTTTGGATCATGAACGCACCCTCCTTGAGATTTTGCTTCAGGACAAGACCACCAAGAAAAACATCATCTGGGCAACCGATGATTACGCTGAACTGGGCGAACCATACAGCTTCAAAAAAGAAATCCTGCCGGAGCTGGTTACAGGCGAACAGGACAGCCTGATTCAGCCCAGAGTGGAAAAAGCACTGGAGCACCAGACCAACCGCACCCGTGACAAAGCAGAGGTGTTTACCCCCAGTTGGATCTGCAACGCACAGAACAATCTGGTAGATGAGCAGTGGTTTGGCAGGAAGGATGTTTTCAACATCCAGAAGGAGATGTCGTGGAAAGCTACCACCGATAAAATCATCTTCCCGGATGACCGTCAGCACACATGGCAGAAATATGTGGATGCACAACGGCTGGAAATCTCCTGCGGCGAGGCTCCCTATCTGGTAAGCCGCTACGACACCGTAACGGGCGAAACCATTCCCATTTCCCAGCGAATTGGCCTGCTGGACCGCAAGCTGCGTGTTGTGAGTGAAAACACGGATACCGAAGAAGAATGGTTCACATGGACAAAGCGGGCGTTCCAGAGCGTGTACGGCTTTGAGTATCAGGGCGACAGCTTGCTGCTGGCACGGGAAAACCTGTTTGTGACCTTCGTGGAGGTTTACCGGGAACGCTTTGGCAAACTTCCCCACCTGCGGCGGATGAAGGTGATCGCTAACATCATTGCGTGGAACCTCTGGCAGATGGACGGCACAAAGTATGTGGTTCCGGGCAGCTGTAAGGAAAACAAAATTGAAATTATCAGCTGGTTCGGCAGTGAGGAACAAATTGACCTCTGCCCCGGATGCAAAAGCGGAAATATCCGGGCGCACAACGGGATTTACAGCATCATAAAGGATTGGCGTTCCAATCAGACAATGACGTTCCTTTCGATGGTGAGGGGAGGAAGTGCAAATGGCAGCGTATAAACCAACCATGTCGTATCGGTTGATTTACATCTTTACGATTCACGATGCCCAGCACGAGGGCTACTGGAAGATCGGAAAGACAAATTTTGACAGCGTGAACAGCTACAAACAGCTTCCGCCCAACTGTGCGGAGCTGAATTGTGCTGCCCGTGACCGCATCGACCAGTATACCAAGACGGCGATGGTTGAATACGACTTGCAATATACCGAGCTGGCACGCAGAACTGTCACCTTCCCGGATGGTACGACCGATACGGAATTGTTCGATGATGACGATGTCCATAACGTGCTGTACAATTCTGGCTTTTCGGCCCGGAAGTTCTCCAATTCCAACCAGGACAGCGAATGGTTTGAGGTGCCGCTGTCCGTTGCCATTCGTGCGATTCAGGCGGTAAAAGAGGGCCGCACGGCTCTGACCGCTGCCGAAAAGAGTGAGGGGCAGATCAGCTTTCTGCCGCAGGCTGTCCCTGCTGCGCCCAAAAAGAGAGCCATTACCCTGCGGGATGAGCAGATGGACTGCGTCAATCAGACGCTGCGGGTGTTCCGCAAGGAAAACTCGATGCTCTGGAACTGCAAGATGCGTTTCGGCAAAACGGTCACGGCCTATGCGCTCATCAAAAAAGCTGGCTACCAGAAGGTGATTGTGGTCACCCACCGCCCGGTGGTGGAAGATGGCTGGCGCAACGATTTTGACCTGATTTTTGGCGAAGGAGACAACCGTGCTTTCCTGAAAAAAGACCGTTTCGATACGGATTCGTCCGTTTACGATGCGGCAATGGATGCACGCAACGATGCAAACCTGACAGCCTACCAGAATTCCGGCAAGGCGTTTGTTTACTTTGCCTCCATGCAGGACCTGCGCGGCTCTCAGCGGGCAGACGGCAAGTTTGACAAGAATAACGCCGTTTTCGATATGGACTGGGATCTCGTGATTTACGATGAAGCCCACGAGGGCACCCAGACCCAGCGAGGGCAGAAGGTGCAGTCTTTGCTGGAAGCGGAAAAGAATGGCAAGGCTCCCAAGGTTCTGCAGCTGTCCGGCACACCGTACAACCTGATGCAGAAGTATGAGAACAACGTCTACACATGGGACTACGTCATGGAGCAAAAGCGCAAGCGGGAGTGGGACACCCTGCACCCCGGCGACCATAACCCCTATGCGGACCTGCCGGAACTTCGCATCCTGACCTTCGACCTTGGGAAAAGTCTGCCCACCTCCTACCGCTACGAGACCTTGGAGATGGCGTTCAACTTTACCGAGTTTTTCCGGGTGTGGACGGGAGACCCTGCACGGGATTTTCGTCCTCTGCCTGCTGGCGCACAGGTGGGCGATTTTGTCCACGAGGCCGATGTGCGCAGCTTTCTGGACCTGATTTCTTCGGAGAACCCGGAGAGCAACTACCCCTACTCCACGCCGGAGTACCGGGAGATGTTCCGGCATACCCTCTGGATGGTTCCGGGCGTGAAAGAAGCCAGTGCCCTGAGCAGGCTGCTGAAAGACCACCCTGTGTTTGGAGCGTATAAAGTTGCTAACGTTGCAGGCGATGGCGATGCAGAAATGCCCTACGACAATGCCCTGACACTGGTAAAACAGGTCATCAAGGCGAACCGCTACACCATTACCATTTCCTGCGGCAAGCTGACCACCGGCGTGACGGTGCCGGAATGGACGGCTGTGATGATGCTGACCGGGTCGGCAAGCACGGCTGCGTCCGGCTATATGCAGACCATCTTCCGGGTGCAGTCGGCAGGGGTGCTGGACGGCAAGCAGAAGGAACGCTGCTACGTCTTTGATTTTGCCCCGGACCGTGCCCTGAACGTGATTTCTGAGGTCAACCGCATTACCAAGCGGGGGCGGACCAACGAGGAGCAAAACCGGGCGGCACTGGGCGAGTTTTTGAACTTCTGCCCGGTGATTGCGGTGGACGGCACCCAGATGACTGCATACAGCGTCTCCAGAATGATGCGGCAGATCAAGCGTCTGACGGTGGATAGAGCCATCAAGAGCGGCTTTGACGATGAATCGGTCTACAAACAGGACACCGGCATCGTCATGGACGAGGACGATGTGCAACTGTTCCATACCCTGTCGGACAAGCTCAGCGAGCAGAAAGCCGCCAAAAAGGAAACCAAAGTCCACATCAACCATCAGGGGCTGACGGGCGAGGAATACGAAAAGGCGGACAAGATTTCCAACAAGCCCAAGCGGGAGCGCACCAAAGAGGACGATGACCTGCTCAAGAAACTGCAAGAGCAGAAGAAAGAACGGGAAAAGGTCATCCGGCTGCTACGGAATGTGTCCATCCGTCTGCCCCTGCTGATTTACGGTGCTAAGGTGGATTTGACCGAGAGCATCAAGATGGCAGACTTCATCACGCTGGTGGATGAGGAATCCTGGCAGGAGTTTATGCCCAAAACCGTGGACAAGCCCCTATTCCGCAAGCTGCTGAAATACTACGACGAGGATGTGGTCAGCGGGGCGGGTCTGCGTATCCGCCGCATGGCAAAGGCTGCGGACGAGCTGCCGCCCACCGAGCGTGTGAAGCGCATTGCCGAGATCTTCAGCCACTTCCGCAACCCCGACAAGGAAACCGTTCTGACCCCATGGCGGGTGGTGAACCTTCATCTGAGCAGCATGGTGGGCGGCTACTGCTTCCTCAACGAGCAGTTCGATTCGCAGGAGGTTCTGGAGGAGCCTCGTCTGGTGGATCAGGGGCAGGTCACGGAGGACATCTTCCTCAACCCGGAGGCACGGATTCTGGAAATGAACTCCAAATCCGGCCTGTATCCACTGTATATGGCATACAGCCTGTACGCCATGAAGCTGCCCGGCCCGGAGGACAAGCTGCCGCTGGAGCAGACACAGGCTCTCTGGCAGGAGACCGTGGAGCAGCAGATCTTTGTTCTGTGCAAGACCCGGATGGCAGAAAGCATCACCCGGCGGACGCTGGTGGGCTATCAGGATTGGACGGTCAACACCACCTACATTCCGCACCTGCTGGAACGGATGGAAAACGACCCGCAGCGTCTGGCAAAGAAGCTGCAGCGAACCGATACATGGGGAAAGGAGGGACAGCCCATGAAATTTGATGCCATTGTGGGCAATCCGCCGTATCAGGAGATGGATGGCGGTGGAAAAGGTTACAGTGCAAAGCCTGTCTATAATTACTTTGTGGGCGAAGCAAAAGCCATTGAACCGCACTATATTTCAATGATAACGCCTTCTCGTTGGTTCTCTGGTGGCAAGGGCTTGGATGATTTTCGTGCAGAAATGCTACAAGACAAACACTTGAGAAAAATAGTTGACTATGCGGACAATGAAGCATTGTTTTCCAATGTTTCGATTGTTGGCGGTGTAAACTACTTCTTGTGGGATTCGTCTTATGATGGTGATTGTGAGGTCACTTCAATTCGTGGTGAAAATGCGGTAACACTAAACCGCGATTTGTCCGAATATGATATTTTCATTCGAAACAATAACGCATTGCAGTTGATTCGACGGATGGAAGCGTCTAACGACCGCAAGATGGATGATGTGGTTTATCCGAGAAATGTATTCGGCATTTCTTCTGATTTGCGTGGGCAGGACAACAAGGACGAAAAACATCAGCTTGCATTGTTTTCCAGTCAAAAGAGCAATAGCATGGCAATGAGCTATATTTCTGGTGATGAAGTGCAGAAACAGCACGAGCTTATTGGAAAGTATAAAGTCATCATGGGAAAAGTCGTTCCTCGTGGTGGCGAAGTGGGCGTTGACCCCAGTGTCGGCTATCGTGTTACGTCCACCTTGCAGGTGCTGTCTCCGGGTTCTGTCTTTACGGATTCGTATCTTTTGCTTGCTGCATTTGACAGTAAGGCAGAGGCCATCCATTTTGCGGAATATATGTGTTTGAGATTTCCTCGTTTTTTACTCCACGAAACCTATTCGTCTATGAACATCTCCAAACAGAACTTCCGTTTTGTTCCGTTCTTGGATTATTCAAAAGAATGGACGGATAAAGAGTTGTTTAAGAGGTATGGTTGCAACGAAGAAGAAATCTCGATGATTGAATCTATTATCCGACCGATGGAATATGTATTCCATGAATGAGAGGGTTGCTATGAACCAAGACGAGCGAAAAAAGTTTTGGGATGTGCTGCTTACTATGCACGATGCCGCACCAGAACATCTTCAGCAGTTACAGAAAACTATTATTGTTCCAAACACGCTGTGCAGATTCCGTGCGGTCAATGAGAATAGTTTAGCACAACTCCAAGAAAATAAGCTGTACTTTTCAACTGCTGATTACTATGATGATCCGTTTGATACATATTTTTATGTGAATTATAGACTTTTACAGCAAAGCATAGACGTAATGTATTCAATACTTGCGAACCCGGCACATCAAAGGGATATAAAAGATACCCTTATGGCATCTGGAATACCAAAGGAAAAGATTGATACTGCGATAGAAAAAACGCTTGCACATCCGGTGAGGGGAGATTCGTTTCGTGAATTAGTGAAAGAATCAAGAAATCGAATACTTCAAAGCCTGTATTCAATTTGTTTTTGTGAAGATCCGTTCAATGAAAATTTATGGCTCAAATATGCGGATAATCATCATGGCTTTGTTATGGTGTATGACTTCTATGATAACTCTACCAATCTATGCGGTTATAAAGATGTTTGCAAAAATTGTGTAATTAAAAACAATTTTCCGGTTATTTATCCAGTATACTATACGGATAACAGGTATGATGCTACTCTTTATGCTATGTCACTTTTACTAGAGGATAGTATGAAACATGACCATGTTCCAATGAGTGAAGAAATTCAAAACAGGGTATGCGCTACTAAACTATGGGAAATTGAAAAAATATCGCTCAACAAAAAGTACATACACCATTATGATGACGAATGGCGAATGGTTTTGCCAACAAATTGCGCGAATCGACCCTTTATAAGGCTAAAACCTAAAAGCATAATAATCGGCTTAAGAACATCTGATGAAGATGCTAAAAAAATTATTATAGCTGCACATGAAGCAGGAGTTACAGATATTCGTAAAATGTGCATAAGTATAAATGATGATTTGGAGGCTCTTCCAGTCAGGATAAGGCAATAACAAAAATATATTTTTCAAGAAAGGAGGCCCCCACCATGACCGAACAAGCACTCCGCAAAATGATTGCTGCCGGGGAAAGCACCCGGCAGGAGTTTAAGTCGTGGGTGAAGTGCAAGGACTACCGGCAGCGGAAAGACCTTGCGGTGAAAAGTGCGGTTGCGCTGGCAAATACAAAGGGCGGCGTTCTGCTGTTTGGCGTGGAGGATGATGGCACCATTACGGGCTGCCCCAAGAGCGACCCGCAGGCACTGATGGAAGCCATCTACGATATGACCCGGCCCAGCCTGTTTACCGAAATCGAGCCGGTAGAAACCTCTGACGGTGTGGTGCTGGTGGTATCGGTGGAGAAATCCAACTCTCATGTTGCCACCACCGGTGGCATCTATTACAGGCGGCTGGGGAATGTGACAAAGCCCGACTACCCGGCAAACGATGTGTACTCCCCTGCCGATAACCCGGATTTTTCGGCAAAGATCGTGGAGGGCGCAACCGAAAGCGACATTGACCTGCTGGAAGTATACCGCCTGAAAGAGAAACTGCGGATTCGGGATGCAGGCTCTGCCCTGCCAGATTTGGCAGATACCACCTTTCTGGACAACCTGAACCTGATCCGCATGGACAAGGACGAAGTGCGTGTGACGGTGGCAGGGCTGCTGTTTGTGGGCAAGGCAGCGTCTATTGCCCGGTTGCTGCCTCAGGCAGAGGTGATCTACCTCCATTACAGCGACGAAGCGCAGACGGAATACGACAACCGCATGGATATGCAGGAGCCGGTGATCTCGATTCTGGATAAGCTGACCGAGCGCATCCGCACCTATAACCGCCTGACCAATGTGCAGGTGGGGCTGTTCCGGCTGGAGGTGTACGATTTCTCCGAAGCGGTTTTTCAGGAGGCTTTGCTGAATGCGCTGGCGCATCGCTCCTATGAGGACATGGCACCGGTCTACGTCAAGCACTACCCCACAAAGATCGTGATTGAAAACCCCGGCGGCTTTCCGGGGGACATCAACGAAAGCAACATCATCACCCACCAGTCCATTCCCCGGAACAAGCTGATCGCCATGACCCTTCAGCACCTGAAGTATGTGCAGCGTTCCGGGCAGGGTGTGGACATTATGTTCCAGAGTATGCTCACCGAGGGCAAACCCTACCCGGAGTATGCCAGCACGCCCAACTCCGTCCGGCTGACCCTTCGCAGCACGATGGAGAATCAGAGCTTCGTGCGTTTCATCGCAGAGACACAGGATAAGCGGTCCAAGATGTTCACGCTGTCGGAGCTGATGATTCTGCACTATCTGCGGGAGCACCAGAAAATCACCCTGAAGCAGGCGGCAAAGACGATTCAGGAAACCGATGACAACGCCCACAAGGTTCTGAACGCTCTCCGGGACGAGGGGCTTTTGGAACTCAACGGCAAGACCTATATGCTGTCCCTCAAGGTCTACGAAACGGTGAAAACCGATGTGGCCTATGTGCAGGATAAGACGGTCAGCCAGATTCAAGCAAAGGATCGGATTCTCGAATATCTGAAGCATAAGCCGTCGATTACGAATCAGAAAGCTCAAGAGCTGTGTGGGTTTAATAAGAATCAAACCTATTATATCCTGCACCAGATGTGCAAGGACGGAATCTTGCAGCCTGATGGCGTAGGCCGAGGAACGAAGTACAAAAGCGTGAAGTGAAAATTTACGCTGACTTTTACGCTGAAAGTTTGATTTGCGCTGAATTTACGCTGACTTTCCGGGATTTACGCTGAAAATACGCTGACTTGGCATGGATTGCGCTGAATTTACGCTGAGAAACGCGCGCCGCGCGATTAGCAGTTTTGCCGCGCGTTTTCTAAGATTCAATCTTCCAGCCTGCTGTGGCCACACCCTAGCGACAGGTAGTGCTCCATCTCCCCTCTCAGCACCATCTGGGCATACTCCAAGGGCTTGTTATAGAGCAGCCAGTCCAGTTCTGCCCGCTGTGCCGGGGTGTTGCCGTACTCATCCTCGACGGCGATGCAGTCGATGGCAAGAGTGGTGCCATCCTCGAACCGGGCTTCCACCCGGTTGGTGTCCATGTTATAGCGGCAGGAAAGCAATTTCGTCATAATAGTATCCTCCAAGACTTGATTTTTGGTGTGCGGTCACTCGAACCAATGCCGTCAAGTCGTTGTCGGATGAAGTGGTTTTTAGTTTGTCCGGGAGTAAGTGCACGGTTTCTGCACGGTTTTTGCACGGTTTCAAAACGTGCAAAGGGTGCAAATTGTTGCAAAATCGGACAAAGGATGCAGAAACTCGAAGCTCAAAACCTGCGATGTATCGACGAGAAATGACGTTAAAACGTAACTTCCAAAAATTGAGGGAATCGCCCGGCGTGCGCTACGAATCAGTAGGCCGGGGGTTCGAGTCCCTTCCATCGCACCAAAATCCCACGAAGAATCGAAAGGTTCTCCGTGGGATTTTTGTTTTTGTGGTACGGCAGGCTACTAAAATTCAACTTGCGTTCAACTCGATGGATCTTCTGCTTTTTTGTCAAAGACATCAGCCAGGATGTCGGCGCTTTTTTTGTCAGCCTGCTCCATGACATGGGCGTAGATATTGCTGGTGGTGCTCACCTGCGCATGGCCCAGCCGGGCAGAGACACTGACGCTGTCCATTCCTTTATAGAACAGCAGGCTGGCCATCGAATGCCGGAAGGCATGGGGATTGATATGAGGCAAACCATGCCGCTTGCTGAACCGGTCCAGCCAAGTGTTGACCGAATCCGGGTGCATGGGAGAACCGTCCTCCTGCGCAAAGAGAAAATTTTGATCCCGGTAGTAGTTTCCCAAGCGTTTGATCTCCGCCTCCTGGCACTTCTTATATTGTCTGAGCAGTTCTATCGTCTGGGGCGGCAGCGCAATGGTGCGTTTGGACTTCTCTGTTTTGGGGGTGTCTTCATATAGGCCTACGCCGGGCACATACAGAACGTTGTTGTCAATGCGGATGGTACCTTGTTCAAAATCCACACGGTCCCATTTCAGGCCCATCAATTCCCCACGGCGGCACCCGCTCATCATAAGAATGGTGATCATGGTGCGCCATTTAATGCCCTCTTTTTCCAGGGCATCCTGGATTTTAATCAGTTCTTCTGGCTGGAAGTGGTTTACCTCTTTATGCTGTATTTTCGGCAGTGTAGCTCTTTTTGCTACATTCTGAACAACCAGCCCTTCCTTGACCGCATGTTCCAGCACCATCGAAATCATCCTGTGGTAGTGCTGGATGGTATTGGCCGAGAGGGTATTCACCTTCCGCTCTGTGGTGAAAACCTCTTCCAACTCCATGTTCAATCCTTTACAGATGGCGAGAGCTTTCTTTACAGGAGTTGGATTCCCTTTCACAATGAGATAAACCGTATTGAGCGGCACACCAGAGTGCTCTGCCAGCTCCTTTCGGGTCATTCCCTTATTGTTTAAAATTGCCGGTAAGTTTTTGGCAACCGCCATATTCTGCTCTACGCCAGAGCCTTCTTCTTCCAGTTGCATATAGAACGCATTCAGATGGTCAGGCCGCAGATCTTTCAGCAGAATATGACCGATGGCCTTATATGTACGGGGAATGAGGTAACGATATCCTTTGAGAGTTGTCTGCTTTGTTCCTGATCGTTTTTTCAGTTCAAGAACGTAATCACAGTATTGGTCAAAACGTTGGCGGGCGTTTTCCAGCCTCCCTTCTTTCACTTCCTTTTCCAGGGTGGCGGCATAGGCCTCCGCCTTTTTGCGGGCACTCTTCTCACTCCAGGTCGGCTTGACCTCGAAGGTAGCGGTGAAGGGCTTGAGTTGTTTGCCATCCGGTCCGCGTCCACGGAAGATGCGGATGGAATAGGAAATCAGTTTGCCGTCTTTATTCCGGCGTTCCTGTAAATTGGCCATTGACAAAAGCCTCCTTGTATGGTTATTTTTATAAAAATGACTCCCGCCCTTGTGAAGCGGGAGCCATAAATTTCGGATTCGGCGGGCTGCGTTTATGCGGCAGGCTCCGGGTTGCAGTCGCCTTTGATGTAGGCCAGCACGTCATCGTAGAGGATCAAAGCCTTTTTTCCGTGATAGAATGCATGGATGCAGCCGACCTTGACCCAGTTGCGAAGGGCGGTTTCACTGATCAGATAACCTTCCTCCTGCAGCCGCTGGTAGATATCATGGATTGAACCGAGCTGAACTTGACTGGATGCGTATTTACTGCGTTTCATAGAATAAACCTCCTTAACATGAATAGTCGTGCGCTTTCTTTTGCAGGAGCTTGATGTCCAGTTTCAGACACCGTACCCCGTTGATTTTGCTATGTGCGGAACGGTGTTCGCGGGTGTCGCCGAGAATACCTTCCCGTTTCAATTGCTTATTCATTTCCTTGTCAGATGATAAATGATAGGGCGTATGCTTCTGAAAATACTGTAGTAGAATCGAAGAACGTATATAGAGCGTGTCATTATTTATCAGGCCGCAGTTCTTGATGTTGACGCTCTTTTGATCCGTGGCAACAGGGAACAGATTGTGGGAATGACCATACAGGATATACCAACTCAGATTGCCTTTTGGGTTTTCATTAGTCAGCCTCTCACACTGGAGCGCCTGCTGATCTAGGATGCGGTTCAGAGCTTGCTTTGCTCGGTCAATCACTTTCTGATGGTACTTATTGGTAATTACTCCTTGTTCCTCAGCAAACTGAAAGAATAGTCCAAGTGCCCAGAGGATCAGGAGACCATTCTTCATCAAACGTGGGTTGCTGTCAACCTGAACATTTGCCAGAAACTGATGTAGTTTCTCCAACTTCTGGTCGAGCTGAGGCAGAAGCCATTGAATCAAGGCGTAGAAGACCGTTGCGGCCACAGTTCGCTCGTCTGGTTGGCCTCCTTTCATTTGTTGATTGATGGGCACCAGAATGCTTCTAGTAATGTCCGAAGCATTTTGGAACATAAATTCCCCCGTAAAGGCAATGCCAGTCTGGCAAATCTGGCGTTGAATCTGCTTTTTCTCGTTCATCTTGGCACGGCCCGTATCGTTGGCGGCAAAGCGCAGGATACTAGCGAGAAGATCTTGGCGCTTGCGCTGCTCGGTGGGACTGCCGCTTTTAGCCAGGTCATCCACCAGGACGATCTGGTCCCGGAAATCGTTGATTTGTGTGATAATGGCAGCGGAAGTGGAACTGGCGTCAAATTGTCCCCAGTATCGGTCTGGATTCAGGTTGTCGTCGTAGAGCAGCAGGTAGCGCTGGGCGATAGTGGTTTTGCCAAAGTTCTGGCCGCCGATGATGCCCAACAGGGGGAAGGTAGTCATGCCTACCCCTGACAAGGCAGACCGCAGGCTGCCAGCAATGGCAAAGCCCCAGACAGGGAAAAGGATGTCCTGATTTTTCTCAAGGAGCCGGCATAAAATCTGGACTGCTTCCGAGGTAGAAAGTGCAGAATCTCGGGCCAGATGGGCCTGTCTGACGTTCTGCGCAATGACGTAATCTGTATCAGGCGGCATTCCCAGAACCGTATCGCCAGCCACGTAAAGCCAACAACCATTGGAGAGGTGGCAAAGCCCGTGCTGCTGAAAATACAAGGGCGTGGCATCCTTTCTGTTTTTGGGATTTTCCAAACAGTAAGACAGAAGTGCGATATCCAGATAGTGCGATGCAGTTACAATGCGGCATGTGTAAATTTGATCTGTGATTTGCTTGGCCAATTCGGGTTTGGTAAGGTCTATCCAGGCCTCTCGAATGGATGGCACGTTTTGGATTTTGATGCGGGCCATGGTAGGGCTGGCATCGGGACCTTTGGTCGGGTCGAAGTAAAGCCAGGAGTCTACCGGCGCAAAGTTGGCGATCAATTTGGGTTTTTTTTGGCCAGCAAGGAGGAAGGATCGTCCGTTTACAAAGTCAACGGGAGCGTCAGGATTCATTCTGGTTTTCACCTCCCGAGCATTCGCCGAGTTTTCGGTCCAAATCGGGGTAGAGCAAGTGAATCAGTTGGCGATGGAACTTCAGCTCGCAAGTAAGCTCGTGGCTTCGCTGCCGCTCAGCGTCCAGCTTCTTTTCCATTTCGAGTTCATGTTTCAGTTTCTCGCACTTGGATTCGGCTTTTTTTCGTTTTGCTTTCTCTTTTCTAACCTTCTTTTTTGCCTTCTTGATCTTTTTGCCTTTATGACGGCCCTTCTCGTTTTCAGAGGGAGCAGAGGGGGCGGAAGACGGGAGATCCATAAGAGAAGAGATATTCATATCGTCTAACATATATAGATTACCTCCTTGAATTAATTTGGTTTTTGCTGACACGAGTTTAGTGTGCTCTCGTTGAATCAATCATATCATACCGCAGGAAAATTTGAAATTGCTCAAGCAGCAGACCCCCATTTTTTGCGGTTTTTATTTTAAATTAACACCTGGCCGGTTGCCAAATGCATCTGCAGCCTTTTTCAGCAAGGCCTCGGCACGCTTCATGAATGTAATATCGTGATAAATCTTTGCTTGCGCAAAAATTTTATTGTCTGGTGACAGAATACACATGTCGCTGAAACGTTTGCTGACATCGATCACCACTACTGGTCCAAAATTCATATATATCGCTCCTTCCCGGGACAGTAGTTTCGCTTCTTCGCAAAATCAACAGGCGCGGTTTTGATACGGGTAGCGGCTGTGCCGGCCCAACCAAAACATTGATTCTTTCACGAAGCGAACGGACGGTCTACACTGTTGGTAACTTCCAAATCGGAAATCTAGCAAGCAATTTTGCCACTTTCAGCCCCGTATAATAGTTCTATGTTACAATGTTTTCAGAACCGGCACAACCGTACACCATCCTTGATGAAATGTTTTTTGTTTCATCGGTAAAGTATACCAGCAAGCAATGTACTTGTAATATTCATAAATCAATTTCAATAAGAGAAGGGAGATATCATTATGTCAGCAAGCAAACTACAGGCGCAGGGCAAAGACAATAGTCACTTCTTTCAGTTGATCCGAAAAATTCAAGGTTTTCCTGACCCTGTATCAGAATACTGGGAAGCCTTGTGTGATACGTATAAAAAGTATATTGATCAGGATACATATGATCAGATTGTTGCTCCGATTGAAGTGTACAAGAGATATGAGAATAGCCATGATCAGGACAAAAGAATTGAAAATGAGCTCTATGAAGCAAAACAGAAAATTGCCAGAATGGACGATTTCCTGATGCAAGAGCGCCGAACGCTTTTGAATCTGTACACAAATACAGACAAAGAAGGCGATCGTGTAAACAATCAATTGTCTGTTAAGTCTACATTTATCTCTAGCAAAAATATACCTGAAGACAAGAAAGAAGAATATATCGATCGAATTCTGACAGAGCTCGATTTCCTGTTTACAGAAACAGATAGGAAGTATCGTAGTAGCCGCATCAATCGAGAAAACATTAAAGATCACAATACCATAACTAAGACTTTAAAACCAGCAAAGAGATTAGAGATTCCGAGCCCTAAAAATCTGGGTACATCAAACAATGTGGATAACGGAATAAAACTTGCGTATTATCGTGCGCGCCTTAGAACACCTAACAAAACCGAAAAGCGATCAAAGCGGCAGCAAGGGTGAAAAAC
>ERZ1643246.2224-NODE-2224-length-18963-cov-6.488153_pt1 | contig 18963 bp, 14 predicted proteins | sample MGYA00579265_ERZ1643246 | MGnify/ENA primary metagenome ERZ1643246 (study PRJEB29033, sample SAMEA4952261) | chicken gut metagenome | biome: Broiler Chicken; feature: Gastrointestinal Tract; material: Caecum | place: Ireland | collected 2018 | study: Broiler...
AAAATATCATATTTTCTTTAGTTTTGCGAAGGAAGCGAACATTTTCTTTGTGCCCACCCGGTCAAAATCCACCGTCACCTCGTAGTCCTTGCCGCCCTCCACAATGGCGGTCACCGTGCCGGTGCCGAATTTGATGTGGCGCACCGTGTCGCCCACGCCGTAATCCAGCGCCTCCGCCTTCTTCACCTCAAATTTCTTCGGGGCAAAGGTTTCCTTCCGGTAGACCTGCCGCATCCTGGCGTAGGAACTTCCCGCCTGGGGCATTTCCACCGTCTTTTTCGGGGCGGTCTCTCTTCCCAGCTCCACCAGCTCCCTGGGAATTTCCCGGATAAACCGGGACACCTTGCTGTACTGGGTCTCTCCCCGGATCATCCGCTGCTGGGCCGCCGTCAGGGTCAGCTCCTTCATGGCCCTGGTGATTCCCACATAGCAGAGCCGGCGCTCCTCCTCCAGCTCGGAAGCGTCTCCCTCCGTGATGGTCATATAACTGGGGAAAATCCCGTCCTCCATACCGGCCAGATACACATTGGGGAACTCCAGTCCCTTGGCGGAATGTAGCGTCATCAACAGCACCCGGTTGTCGCTCTCCTCCACGGAGTCGATATCCGCGATCAGCGCCACCTCCGACAGAAATCCGTCCAGAGACGGCTCCTCGGCATCCTGCTCATAGGAAACCACTTTGGAAATCAACTCGTCGATGTTCTCGATTCTCGCCCGGGATTCCTCCGTGTCCTCCGCCTTCAGTTCCTCCACATAGCCGGTCTCCTCGATGACCTTGTTCAAAAGCTCCGTCACCGACAGATACTCCAGCTGGCTGCGGAATTTCTGCACAAAATCCACAAACGGCCGGATCTTTGCGGCGCTCCTTCCCAAAGTGGGAATCTGATCTGCCTCCTTCAGCGCGTCGTAAAAGCTGATCCCCTGCTCCTGGGCGTAGTCCTGCACCCGGTTCAGGGTGGTGGCACCGATTCCCCGCTTCGGCACATTGATAATCCTGCGGACCGCCACATCGTCTCTGGCGTTGTCGATGGTTTTCAGATATGCCAGCAGATCCTTGATCTCCTTTCTGGCATAGAAATTCACGCCGCCCACTATCTTGTAGGGGATATTTGCCAGGAGAAATTTCTCCTCGAAAAGACGCGACTGGGCGTTGGTCCGGTACAGAATGGCACAGTCCCGGTACGCGTACGTCCCCTCCCGCACCTTTTTGGAAATGTCCCCGGCGATATACTCCGCCTCCTCATATCCGGTGAGGAACTGGCGGAAATGCAGCGGCTCTCCCACTTCATTGTCCGTCCACAGAGTCTTCTCCTTCCGGCCCAGGTTATGGCGGATCACCTCATTGGCAGCATTGAGGATATTCTGAGTGGACCGGTAATTCTGCTCCAGCTTGATCACTTTGGCATCGGGAAATACCTTCTCGTATCCCAGAATATTTCCGATGTTGGCTCCCCGGAATTTGTAAATGGACTGGTCATCGTCACCCACCACGCAGAGATTCCGGTATTTGGAGGCCAGAAGGCTCACAAACCGGAACTGGGCCGTGTTGGTGTCCTGATACTCGTCCACCATGATATAGCGGAACCGCTGCTGATAATAGTCCAGCACCTCCGGTGAAGCCTCCAGAAGCTCCACCGTTTTGGCAATCAGATCATCGAAATCCAGCGCGTTGTTCATGGCCAGCTGTTTCTGGTAAGCCTCGTAAACTCTGGCCACCGTCTGCAGGGACCAGTCCTGCCCCGCATCCCGCTTGAAAGCCTCCGGGGAAATCAGCTCATCCTTGGCGGAGGAAATGGCCGCCATCAGCGACCGCTCCTTGAACATCTTCGTATCAATATTCAGCCGTTTGCACACTTCCTTGATCACCGTCTTCTGATCGTCCGTGTCATAGATGGTAAAATTGTTCTCGTAGCCGATCCGGTCGATAAACCGGCGGAGCATCCGCACACAGCTGGAGTGGAAGGTGCTGACCCAGATACTCTCCGATCCGAAGCCCACAATCTGATCCACCCGCTCCCGCATCTCCTGCGCCGCCTTATTGGTAAAGGTGATGGCCATGATATTCCACGGATTCACACCCTTTTCTTCTATCAGATAGGCAATCCTGTGCGTCAGAACCCTGGTTTTTCCGGAACCGGCTCCGGCAAGAATCAGCACCGGCCCCTCCGTGTGGTAGACGGCCTCCTGCTGCATGGGATTCAGCCCTTCATATTTGCTCATAAACTCCTCCATCCGTGCCCTTGTCTGCGGCAACACTTTCTTCTTCCATTTTTTTCGTACATGTGTTCATCATATCATGAGGGGCATGGGAAGTCAAAACATTATTGCCGGATCATCCCTATTGCTGCTTTTTTTCTCCTGTATCTTGCAATTTTCCCCGATTCCTCATATAATACAGATAAGCAAATGGCTTGCCGGTCATCACGGCCAGAATATGATGAACGTGTATGTTTAACTTCCGAAAGCGACGGGGTGCCTAGCAGCGCAGAATATCGCTTACATGTCAGGCGGAACCTCCCCCAAAGGGTGGTTCCGTTCTTAAATCATATCTCTAACTTTACCAGTCCACATCATTTCTTAATATTACAAGGTTGTGTTCATCAGATGAAACTTGTTACAATCCATTGCTCACTTCTTGAGAAATACCGCAAAGATCCGGAAGTCCTTTTTAAATCAAATCGTCCTTATGTACTTGTCATACGTTTAAAATATAAAGGCCAATCTCATGATTTCGCAGTACCTGTCCGTTCTAACATTCCCGCTTCCGCTCCGAAATATCAATATTTTTCATTACCTCCCAGGCCAACCACCAGACCCCATAACCATCATGGGCTTCACTATATAAAAATGTTCCCTGTAACCAAATCCTATCTGGTACGATATCGAACGGAAGGAAATTCCTTCGCCCTTCTGATACAACATATAATCAATAAAAATTCCCGCCAAATCGTCTCCGAATGTCAGAAATACCTTGATGACTATTCTGCCGGAAATCACCCTGCCTATTCCACAGACATCGATCTTCTCCTATCCCTTCTCCACGAAAAATAATGTGAATTTCAAATTTACATTTACAAATAGTTTTAAAAACTATATAATAAGGCATAAAGAGGTGATGAAATGACTATCGACACAAAAGATATGCTGAACAGTATCCTGGAGAGTATTTCCCGGATTGATTACATCAAACCGGAGAGTATCCCCAACATTCCCTTATATATGGATCAGGTAACCACCTTCATGGACGCCCAGCTGGCTTCTTCCAAACGGTATGCGGGGGACAAGATCCTCACAAAGACCATGATCAACAACTACGCGAAGAACGACCTGCTCCCGCCGCCCCAGAAGAAGAAATATTCCAAAGAACATCTTCTGACCCTGATTTTCATCTATTACTTCAAAAATTTCCTGTCCATCACGGACATTCAGGCGCTGCTGGGGCCCATCACGGACAAATACTTTTCCGGCGATGGGGAACTGACGCTGACCGATATTTATAATGAGGTGTTCCATCTGGAAAAAGAGCAGATCGAGGTACTGAAACAGGATGTGATTCAGCGCTATGAACTTTCCCAGGACACCTTCGCCGACGCCGGAGAGGAAGACCGGGAGTTCCTGAAAACATTTTCCTTTATCTGTATGCTGAGCTTCGATGTGTATGTGAAAAAACAGATTATCGAAAAACTGGTCGATCAGCTTCCGAAACGGGAGAAAAAATAGAGAGGGCATCCACTGGGATGATCCTCTCTGTTTTTCATTTAAAAAAGCATCGGATTATATCGCTAATACAAAAATAGAAGTGGCTTTTGTATCAACCAATTCGATAGTACAGGGAGAAACTGTTTCACGATTTTGGGATTTTATGAAAGACGATGTCATTAATTTTGCATACAAAACATTTGTTTGGGATAGTGAAGCAAGTGCAAAAGCACATGTGCATTGTGTAATAATCGGGTTTTCAAAGATTAGTAGATCTGATAAATTCCTGTATGATAATGGAAGAGCTACTTTGGCAAAGAACATAAATCATTATCTTATTGATGGCGAGAATATTCTTGTTCGTAGCAGAAATAAACCTATTTGTGATGTGCCTAAAATGATTTATGGAAATAAGCCAGCTGATGGTGGTAACCTTATTATTGAAGATGAAGATTTGAACGATTTTATATCCCGTGACCCTAATAGCAAGAAATTCATTTATCCATTATTAGGAGCGTCCGAGTATATAAAAGGTAAAAAGAGATGGTGTTTATGGCTAGTAGGTGCTTCACCGGATGAATTAAAAAAATGTCCCCTTATTTTAGAACGTGTACGGAAATGTAAAGAAGTTAGAGAAAATAGTGTAGCAGCAGGTATAAGAAAGTTCGCAGCCACGCCGACCCTCTTTGCTCAACGTACTCAGCCAGTAGATAAGGACTTCATTATTGTTCCTCGTGTTTCATCGCAAGCACGGCGGTATGTACCTATGGGATTTATCAAAGCAGGTACAATAGTTACGGATAGAGTCCAGATTATACCCGATGCATCATTATACGATTTTGGTATTATTATTTCCAACGTACATATGGCTTGGATGCGGACTACATGTATGAGATTAAAGAGTGATTATAGCTACTCTAAGGATATAGTCTATAACAACTTCCCTTGGCCGGAACCAACAGATGCGCAGAAGGCAAAAATCGAACAGACTGCACAAGCTATCTTAGACGCGCGGGCATTGTATCCAGACAGCAGTTTAGCAGACCTGTATGATGAGGTTTTAATGCCACCGGAACTGCGGAAAGCACATCAAAATAATGATCGTGCGGTTATGCAGGCATATGGATTTGATATTAAAACTACTACAGAGAGCAAATGTGTAGCCGAACTGATGCGTTTGTATAAACAGAAAACCTCTTAAAGAGTTAAGCCTCTCCCGATAATTTACTGTGGAGGGGCTTCTTGTGTATGTCGGGATATGTAATTATTTGTCGATGAGATTTTGTTGCATAGCTAAGGAATAAATGCTATGCTTGGCATGGAAGGAAAAGAGGTGATCGGTATAAAAAATAGATTATAGAAACAGATATCGCATCAAATTAAGAACTGCTAAGTTCTGATTTTTTTTACCCGGATACTAAAGTATAGTGGAGTATATTAGTCAATTGATATGGCTCTAAAAAATCTTCTAATTTACCAGTACAATGACTGTATATAGGTTAGAAGAGAGGTGTATTTTACTTGCGTGTAGAAGAGTACGTTGCCACACGGGTAAAAGAGTTATGTGTTAAGTATAAAGTGACAAAGTATCGGCTTTCCCAGCTGACCGGGATGTCACAAACGGCACTGGGCAATATTGTGAATATGAAAAGTATGCCGACCGTGCCTACTCTGGAAAGAATTTGTGATGCATTTGGTATCACGCTGGCGCAATTCTTTGCGGGAGAGGGCAAGCGACCAGATTTAACACAAGAGCAAAAAGAAATCATTGAGACGTGGGATATGTTAGGGACAGAAGAAAGAAGAATTCTGTTACAGTTTGTTCGTAGTCTTAAGAAGGAATGAGGAAGCAGTTCTATTTACCGATGATAGGCTGTTTCCTTTTTTTCTGCTGACAACACTTTTTAGCGCCAGAAAAGTAATTTTAACTACGGAATGGAGTAAAGTGATGGATATGCAAAGTTCAGAATTCAAAACTTTAATTTTTGATCTGGCCAATGGCTCTCTTGATTTGGAGCATTTCCCGGTGGAAGAGAGCAAATATGTAGAGAATGAATATGAAGAGGGCAAACCATGCTATGAACTTTATGCTGGGATGTATGATGCTTACGAAAGAATTTGTCATCGGCTAGGTAAACCGGATACGGAGGATCGTGATATAGAAATTATTATTGATAATTTGTTAACTATTGGAAAGAATCTGAGCATGAAGATGTACGATTACGGCTGGTTTTTTGCTGAACAACAAAGAAAAAACAATTGACATTTTGTAAAACACGATCTATAATAGTCCCCGTAAAATATTTGTGGACTTTTCCGGATTCCGGTCATCTTTTTGCCACACAGTTATTTTTATGATAGCTGTGTGGCTTTTTTATTGTTCGATATCAGGAAAAGCATTGAAAATGGAGGTTATATTAATGGAAAATGAAACCTTAACACTTATTAAGACTCGCCGTAGCATTCGGTCATACAAAGAGGATCTTGTGCCTGCGGAAATGCTGGATGCTATCTTAGAGGCAGGAACTTATGCGCCCACTGGTGGCGGACATCAGTCTCCCACTATTATCGCAATTACAGATCCAAAATACAGAAAACGAATTGCTGAATTAAATGCACAAGTGATGGGTGCTAATACAGACCCGTATTATGGAGCGCCGGTTGTTGTATTGGTTTTATCGGACGGCGCATCAAGCACATTTGTAGAGGATGGAAGTTGCGTATTAGAAAATATGATGCTGGAGGCTCATGCTCTGGGGCTGGGAACTGTATGGGTTCACAGAGAGCGGGAAATATTTGACAGCGAAGACGGTAAGGCTTTGTTGAGAGAGTGGAATCTTCCAGAAACTTTACGTGGCGTAGGTGCTATAGCGATAGGGTATCCGGCAGAGAAGCTGGATAAACCTGCTGCCCGCAAAGAGAATTATATTATTCGTATTTGATACGTTGCAAAATATAAAATTGGTACGGTTTTAACGCTATGCCTGCCATCGACTTTTAATTATGTGAAGGGAGATATATCTGAAATGCCAAAAGAAAAATGCGATAAAATGCAACGTATTCTGATTGAAGATGCCGATTGGATTCTCTCAATGGATCAAAACAAAACTAGATATCATCATGCGGATCTTGTTTGTGAGGGAAATATAATCCGGGAAATCGGAAAAAACTTGAAATCAAAATATAAATCTCAAGGACTCACATTCAGCTATATCCTCAATGCAAGAGGGAAAATACTGCTTCCGGGATTTGTAAATGCACATATGCATACATGGCAATCGCTTATTCGTAATTTTAAAGCAACACAGGGCCTAAGACTTGAACCGTGGCTTACAGCAATGTATGAAATTTATAAAGATTTGCAAATTGAAGTGGCTCAGGCAGGCGCTTACGTTAGTTTGGGAGAATGTTTAAAAACGGGATGTACGACATCTAATGATTTGTGGTATCCGCATCCAACAGGGGTAAAAGGGCTGGTTGAAGCAGAAATACTAGTGGCACGTGAACTTGGAATCCGCTTTCATCCAATTCGTTCCTATCATTCTCTTCCAAGTGCCATTGTTCCGGAAGAAATGGTTGAAACCCAAGAACAAATTCTGGAAGATACAGAAAAGCTTGTTAAAAGATACCATGATCCGGATGATCTTTCCATGTGCTGGGTTGGAATAGGGCCGAGTATTGCACAATATGACGCAGAAGAAGTGTTACGTTCAACGATTGAATTTGCAGAAAAATATAATGTAATGGTACACGGGCATCTTGCGGAGAGTAAGAGTGAGTATGACTTTACGATGGAACAATTCGGGTGTTCTCCGGTGGAATGGTTCCGGAGGAATAATCTGCTTGGAGATCGGTTTTATTATGCCCATTGTATTCATTTGGATGAACAGGATATAAAAGTATTAGCAGAGACTGGAACCGGCGTTGTAAGCTGTCCCGTTTCAAATATGTATCTTAGTTCCGGCTCCTGTCAAGTTCGTAATTTGATGGACGCCGGTGTTGAGCGCATTGGTCTTGGGGTTGATGGAGCTGCCAGTAGCAATTCATCTAATATGATGGAGGAAATGCGGGTCGCTTATTTATTGAATCGATTAACCCATGAAGAAAATGCTTGCACATCTGAAGATATTTTATACATGGCAACAGCTGGTGGAGCCAAAGCGTTGGGAAGGAATGATATAGGTACCTTATCGCCGGGTAAAGCAGCAGATTTGACTCTGCTTGACTGGAGTTCACTTTCTTATGCAGGCGGCCGAAATGATCCTGCTGACTGTATTGTACTTAGTGGTGATGCCCGTATGGTGGATACTGTTATTGTTAACGGAGAGGTTGTTGTTAGAAAGGGGCATTTGTTACGCATTAACGAAGAACAGAAAAGTGCATATGCTGATGAGATTAGCCATGAATTACTTCAGAGAGCTTCTAAGCACTTCCCCGCCCTTCAAAAAGAAATCATTTCGTCTGTACAGGAATCTGAAGGAGGGGCTTTATGAGAGAAAAAAACTGGCTTACTAAAATTATAGTAATTCTTGTCGGCTCAATTGTTTCTGCTTATGGAATTACGCTTGCTATGTATGCCGGATTCGGCAGTGCAACTTTGGCCGTATTATGGCAGGGAGTTTCCAAAGTTACTGGGATGAGTATTGGAACGACTTCTTTTGTGATAGCAATAGTCATGATTGTATTTGTGTGGTTTTATGACCGTTCACAGATCCATATTGGAACTGTTCTATATCAGGTGGTATATAGTGGGTTTGTAGAGATATTCAGCAGGATACAAAGATACAGTGATGCTATCTGGATAAATTTCCTGCTGATGTGCATCGGCGTTATTCTCTTTGCGGTAGGAACTGGCATTTATGCATCAGCAAATCTTGGACGTGGTTCTTATGAGGCAGTGACATTTTCTCTGGCAGGAAAAAATGGATGGCCTGTCAAAATTGTCCGTATGATATTGGATGTGGCGATGGTTGTTATCGGTGTCTTGCTGGGCGGCAGCTTCGGAATTTGTACGATTATTACAGTTTTGATATCAGGCCCGATTATCCAAGCTACTGTACAGCGAATGAATAAATTTGTTTTTGGAGGGAAGTAAACCATGTATGATATAAAAATCAAAAATGCCCGAATCAGAGGACGGAAAGATGGATTGTTTGATATCGGGATTCGAGGCAAGAGCATTGGTGCAATCGATAATAATCTACCTGAGTCAGGAACACAGGAAATTGATGCCGAAGGACGACTTGTAACAGAATCTTTTGTTAATGGACATCTTCATCTTTGCAAGGTGTACACTTTGGAGAAAGCCGGACAGAGAGCGTTAGAAGAATATCAGCAGAATGGTATGAGCAATGCGCTGGATTCTATCAAAAGCGCTTCGGATTTCAAAACACAATATGATAGACGCTGGATTATTGAAAATGTCCGCCAAGCTTGCGAGCTTGCCGTAAAACACGGCGTGACTCATATCAGAGCGTTTGCGGATGTAGATAGCAAAGGGAGACTGGAGGGTATCGCAGCAGTGCTGCAGGCAAAGAAAGAATATTCTGACAAGATAGACCTGCAGGTCGTGGCCTTCCCGCAGGACGGATTAATCCGTGAGCCAGAGGCACCTGCACTCATGGAGGAAGCGATAAAAATGGGCGCTGACGTATGTGGTGGCATTCCGTGGATTGAATATACCGAAGAGGAGGAACAGGCGCATATTGATTATATCAGTCAACTGGCTGTCAAATATAATAAAGATATTTCCATGCTTTTGGATGATGTGAATGACTCTGAAGAACGAACATTGGAAATGCTCTGTAAAAAGGTAATTGAAATAGGCTGGCAAGGGCGTGTAACTGCTCAGCACTGTCGTGCTATGGAGTTGTATCCTGAAAATTATTTTTGCAAGTTGACCGCATTAGCAAAACAAGCAGGTATTGGTTTTGTTACAGATCCACATACAGGGCCGTTACATTTGCGGGTAAAAGATTTGCTTCGTGCAGGGCTTCACGTTGGTCTGGGGCAGGATGATATTGCAGATGCGTACTATCCTTATGGCGAATGTAATATGTTGCAAGTTGCCTTTTTGGCAAGTCACCTGTTGTGGATGACCAGTTTTCAGGATATGGAACTGCTTTATGATATGATTACAACCTCGGCAGCACAAGTTCTCGGATTGAATAATCATGTCTTGCGTGTAGGAGGAGACGCTGATCTTGCGATTTTGCAGGATAAAGATGTTTATCATGCTATCTGGCATCATCTGCCGCCTGTTTGTGTTATCAAGGACGGAAAAATAATTACCTCATTATAATATATTAACAACATCATTATTGTGCGAGCAACAACGTAGACGTGCCATTATAACAAAATACCGCTTGCGCTTCTCTGAGTAATTCAGTCAGAAGAGCAGGCGGTTTAATTTTGAATAAATAGGAAATTATCTGCATTAAAACTTCTAATAAAATCGGGGAGTATCGAATTTATGGCTGCCATAATCCCGCATCAATTAAGGCATCCCAATTAGCAGCTAAAACTTTTACAGTGCGGTTAAATTCAACCCTGCGTTCTTTCCGGTATAAAAGCCCTTTTTCCAACATTTCTTGTAATGCTATGGCAACCTCATCTTCTGGCACCTCATTCCTTCTGGCTACTGCAGCCACAGTACTTTTAAACGAGGGAATGATATTTTCATAAAAAAATTCCTTTATACCAACGCCAAAAGCGCTTTTTCAAAATCCCGTGCACTCTCACAAAGTTCCGTTACCTTTGACCAATTCTCGCAAACAACCGGTACAAACTGTTCAAATATGCGTACACGTTTTTTCTGACCCGGAATCCGAACATCATGATAAAACTTCCCATGCGCAATGATATGTTCCCACGGTGCTTCAATCGTTTCAACATTTTCCATCTGGTCATAGGCGGCAACAACCCAGGCTTCCGTACTGTCACATGGGATGACAATACATGTATCCTCCGTGCCCTCCAGCCATTCGGCAAGAAGTCCTTTTAAATGAAGCATATACCCGCCGACAGAAGCTTCGTGTCCGGGGCATGGTAAAATAATCGGACAGGAATCCCTTCTCAAAGGACTACTGTCACACTCTAAAGGATTCCATTCATCTTTATGGGAGCATTGCGTTGTTTCACACCAGCAATGGACAGACTTTTCTTTTCGGGATACATCCCCGTCCATCTGAACAACCAGTAAATCCAGAGCAGGCCAAACATCTTTCATCAGCTCTTTACGAATAGAGGCGTTATCGTGACACCACTTCCAAACACCTTTCCATCCATTCCCATATTTTCCGGTCAGATCGTCTTCCGGCTGAAGCATGACATACGTGTTTTCTTCCCCTGTTATCCGATTAATAACACCTTTCAAAATAATATAATCGGTGGGACCTTCACAGACGATTCCTATGTGTTTCATATAAGAGTCGGCACACCTCCCAACCGACCATTGATCCAAAGGCGGGAAAGAGGCTGGCCTTCATCGATCAATTCCTGTGAAATTTTGACCCGTTGGATCTGAGCGTAACCGTTGGCATCGCGATCCACCGCAAACAATCGAATCTCATCATTATTTAAATCCAGTCCATCCAGCACAAGAGGATTATGGGTTGTCAGGAAAACATGTTTGCCCTGCTGTAAAATCTGCTCACAGAAAACTTGCATCATTTTTCTGGCCAGCCGTGGATTCAGTGCATGGTCGAAGCTGTCCACCGCAAAGACAGAAGGGCCTTGCGGGTGCATGGCAAGCGCCAGCATGAACAGGACATAAAGCGCTCCTTCACTGGCATCGTATCCGGTAAACTGAGCGGTGTCCTTCATATAGCGGTCTGTGAACTCAATAATGTTCCGGGTCGTTGGAACATTGGCGTTAATGTTGCTTTTCTTGGGTGCAGCTACCGTAATGTCTGCAGCCCAGTCAATCATATCAAGAATATCTTCCATATACAGGTTTCCAAAAAACACTTCATCATCCTCAGAATGAAGCAATGTTTTGATTGCCTCTGCAAGACGGCCGCCGTTAAGACCGATCGGTGTTGTCTGATTTGTATCAGGCGCGGTGCCGCGCAACGTGACCGTATTAGGCTGAAAAATCCCATACGCAGAAAAATCCTCCGCAATTTTCCGTCCGTTTTTCAAATTAACAGCATCATCAATGAGAAAGAAGCCAATATAATTATTACTCTGCTGAGACGAAGCGTTGCTGCGTCCCCACACCTTTTCGCCGTTCTGCAAAAAAGCTTCTGAATGGTATTTCCAATATTCTGTATCAGTGGGAGTTGTCAGATGCACGTCATACCGGTATATATCCGGATTGCTGCTGTCATCCCATTCCAAAGAAAGATCAACGGTGGATTTCAGCCGGCTGATACTTTTAAAGTTTGATTTATAAAGAGCCGGAACACTGAGCCGGACTCCTTTACGCTGGAGACTGGCAGCATCAACACGGTCTGTCATGGCTGCGCTCAGCAAACCGATTCCTTCCAGAATTGTGGATTTTCCAGAACCGTTGGCGCCGATGAACACATTCACTTTTCCGGGTTCAAAAGACGTCTTATATAAACATTTGAAATTCCCAAAGCTGATTTTCCTCAGATTCATGCGATCACTCCTTTCCTGATATAGTATAGCATAATCATTAAATTAAATACACTATATTCCTGCAAAAACTGGATATCTAAATATGGCAGACGCACAGACAGCCAGCCATTTCCGGCTGGCTGTCTGTGGTATTTTCAGCTGGGCACAGGGCCAATCCCCAATGCTCCCGCCCCAAAGAACAAACCCAGCATAATCATCAGCAAAAGCAGCAGGCCAATCGCCAGCGCAAAGGTTTGCCTGCAGGGCTTGCCCCGTACTTTTCTCCATATTCCGCTGCCGGTCAGCGCAAGAAATCCTCCCGTACAGATCAGCGGGAAAACAACTCCAGCCCCGGTAAAAATTATGGTATCGGCCTGCCACTGCAAACTGTCAAGAAACAAGAGAAAAATCACCACAGCAGACAGGATGCCCAAAATTCTGAATGCATTTTTCCGTTCCCGTCTGCGCTGCCATTTTGCAGCCTCCAGAGTATCTGTAATCGCTTCTGCCGCCTTTTCCCTGGTAACCTGACTGTCCGTCATTCTTTCAGATTTCATAAGCTCCAGAATGCTGACATCCAAAGCGTCAGCCAAAGGCTCTATAGTATTGATATCAGGAAATCCTATACCGCGTTCCCATCGGCTGACCGCTTTGTCGGTGACCTGTAGTTTCGCGGCCAAATCCGCCTGTGTCATTTTTTTCTCTTTGCGGCATCTGGCCACAAAATCGCCAAATTTGTGTGTGTCCATCTTTGCACCTCCCTGGAGCAAAGATACCATATCCGCCAGACTTTGACAACCGACGCTCCGTTTACACCGTTTTTTACAGCGGTTTCACCGTAAAATCATTCTGTCGGATTCACTGCTGCCCCGACGATTCATTTCCTGTCCCTGCCGCTCTGACCTTCAACGTCCGAATCTCAAAGGGCCGCAGCCAGGTCCGCACACCGCGGCCTCCATCCTGCTTCTCGCAGCTTACGCCGTCCATCTCTTCTTCCAGCAGATTCACCGGACGCGCGTCCACTTCTCTGTCAAATCCCAACGACGCCCGGCCTCTGCCGCCCCGGTACTCGTGCATGCGGATAATCAAAGCGTCATCGTCCTCCGCTTTTTTCACCGCGTCCACCATCACGCCATCGCCGTCAAAGGCAAACAGCGCTGTCTTTGCGGCAGTCTCTCTGTCTTTCACCGCCAGTGCCGGAAGATTCAGCTTCGCGGCCTCCCGGATGGTCTCCCCTTCTGTCACATCGCCCGTATGGGGAAGCAGCGCATAGACAAAATGGTGATCGCCCCGGTCCGCCGCCGGATCCGGATGGGCGGGGGAGCGCAGGAGGCTCAGCTTCATGGCATTTTCCCGGATACTGTAGCCGTATTTTGAATCATTTAACAGGCTGACGCCGTAGCCATGCTCCGACAGGTCCGCCCATTTCTGAGCGCATACTTCAAATTTTGCCCGCTCCCAGCTGGTATTGGCGTGGGTGGGCCGCTCCGCATGGCCGAACTGAATATCATAAGAAGCCTTCACGGAACGGATATCTGTGTAAAATGCTGTTTTCAGCAGCTTGTGACTTTCCTCCCAGTGTACTCTGGTGTCAAAATCAATGCGCAGGGAATCCCGGTACAGAATCATATCCTGTTCCACACTGGAATCTCCGAAGCGGTAGGTAAAACGCAGCCGGGCCAGAAGTTCCCCTGCTTCCTCCAGGGTAACCTCCGGGGAAGCGTTCAGGATACACATTTTTTCCGTATAGAAGGAATCCACATTCCAGGCGTCATCCGACAGGGGTTTGTCCTCATAAAGCTCCAGCACATTTCCCAGCGCGCCGTCTTTGAGCACATTGCGCTGATGTACCCGGTCAAAGATCCGGGTCAGCTGTCCCCCTGCGTTCCAGGCCAGCTCATAGACGGGCGTCACAGCCTCTCTCTTTTCCAGATCAATGGAAAACGGGCTGGCAGATGCCCCGGCATCTTCCGCGTGGAAGGTGACCGTTTCCAGGGAAAATGGCTCCATAGCCACTTTCACATAATAACCGCCCTCTGTTTTCTGGGCGTCCAGCCGCTGACCTTTCTGATAAAACGCTCCCGGCTCCGTCTGGGGCAGGTATACGATTTCTTCCCTGGCAAAGCTGTCAAAGGAGGCCAGCACATAAGAATTCATGGCCGGTCTGGTCAAAGCCTCTATGGCCTGTTCGCGAACCTCCTGCGCCTGCTGCTCCATCCGGGCATAAGCCTTTCTGGAATCCTCGTAAACCTCCCGGATGGAGGAACCGGGAATGATATCGTGAAACTGGTGCAGCAGCGCCGCCTCCCAGCAGTCGGATAATTCCTTCCAGGCATTTTCGCCCATGGCCTCCCCGCCCAGGCAGGTCAGCCATTCCGTCTGTGCCAGAAGCCCTTCCATTTTCCGATTCATTTTCTTGTTGTACGCCTGGGTGGTGTACGTTCCCCGGTGAAACTCCAGATACAGCTCTCCGTCCCATACGGGTACCTTCCCGGGCTGTGCTTCGGCATTGGCGTGGATTTTATCAAAAAATTCACCGGCGCTTCCGGTTTTCACCGCGGGCAGGCCCGGCATCCGGTCCATCACCCTGCGCAGCTCCAGCATTTCCCTGGTGGGGCCTCCGCCGCCGTCCCCGTAACCGTAGGAAATCATCACATCCCGGGACAGTTCCCGGTTCTTGAATTTCTTCCAGCTCCCCAGAACCGTGGCCGGGGTCAACAGACCATTGTAGGTGGAAAACCAGTCGCTCTCCGGCCGCCATTCCTCCGGGGTCTCAATAAAATAGGTAAGAATTTCCGATCCGTCCAGCCCCTTCCACCAAAAAAGGTCCTCCGGAATCTGGTTCGTCTCGTTCCAGCTGATTTTGGTGGTCATGAACGTGTCAATGCCGCACAGTTTCATGATCTGGGGAAGGGCCCAGCTGTAGCCGAACACGTCCGGCAGCCACAGATAGCGGCATTTCTTCCCGAATTCCTTCCGGAAAAAGCGGATTCCGTGAAGGAACTGCCGTACCAGGGATTCTCCGGAGGGCAGATTGCAGTCTGCCTCCAGCCACATACCGCCTTCCGGCTCCCACCGGCCCTGCTCCACCCGCTGGCTGATCTTTTTGTAAAGCTCGGGGCAGTCCTCTTTCACATAGCTGTACAGCTGCGGCTGCGACTGGAGGAACTGATAGTCCTCATAACGGTCCATCAGCCGCAGTACCGTGGCGAAGGACCGCTGGGCTTTTTCCCGGGTATGCTTCAGCCGCCACAGCCAGGCCACGTCGATGTGGGTATGGCCCACGGCGTGCACGGTAATGTCTTTGGGCTTTTGGATCGCTTCCAGTCCTTCCTCCAGAATCTGTACCGCCTGGCCGACGCTTTCATAAAATGCCGGGCCGTCCCAGTCCAGGGCCAGCAGCACCCGGTCTGCCAGATCCATCAGGGCAATCCGGTCCGTATCCGTCTCCGGCAGCAGATCTGCCGTCTGCCAGATTGCGCGGAAGAAGAAATACAGCTGATCCGTATCCTTGTGCAGCCGGGCCAGATCCGCCTGCTGAAGCCGCATCCGGAAATCTCCCTCCTGTCCTTCCATGCCGGACCAGATCAGGAAGGTCAGACGTACCGTCTTTCCTTCCAGGTCTCTCAGGAGAATTTCTCCATGGTTCTCGTCCACACCCTGCAGAAGCTGGCCGTCCGCGTAGACCATTCCCTCGAAGCGGCCCTGATTGCTTCCGCCCGTCTTTCCAAAATCAAACAGCAGCACCGTCTCCCAGCCCTCCGGGGATACGGGGATTTCCAGCTCTCTCTCAAGCCAGAGATAACGATCCCTTCCCTCAATCTCATCCCCCACATCAAAAAGGGAATTCTCCGGAAACACCGGAAGCTGGCCCCGGTATACTTCATCCACTCCCAGCTGTCCCGGGCAGGCCGCGAAGGGCCCGATCCCGCATCTGGCGTCATAGCGCTTCTGCTGCAGCTCTTCGCAGCGGCGCTGATATTTTCTCACTTTCTGTATCATAGGCTCTCCTTTTTGTTACTGTGCAACATGGAACTTTCCCTGAATTTTCAGGCATTGTCCCGGCTGCAGTGTACAGATTTCTTTCATCTGCAGACCACCCTGCGTTCTGTCGTATGCCAGCGGTCTGTCATCCAGGCAGACCTTTTCCGGATGGAAGCCTTCCGCCAGTTCAAAGCCGGCCAGACTGGCCGTGCCGTCCTCACAGCTTATGGTCATGCCCTCTTTGTCTGACCAGAAAATACCATAGCCCTCCGGCGTAAACCAGGGAACTTCGATTTCCTGACGGCAAGGCCGCAGCGTCCATCTGTGCCGCGGCACATCCAGCCGCAGACCGGCCAGAGACTGCATGATGGTCCATGCCGCCATGGGACGGTAGTAATGACCTCCACATTCCTCGTGGTTGAAAATTCTTCCCGCCTGCATATACCTGCCATCAATGTTGGCAGCCAGCTCGCCGGCCTCCTTCAGATATCCGTTCTCCAGGTACATGCTGACCATGGCGTACTCGATTCCCGACCAGTTGGATTCCACCTGGACATTTTCGTAGGTATAGAGGGTGGGAATCCGGCCCTCCGGGTAGGAGGCGTTGAGCAGTCCGCCCTCCTTCGAATAGTTGTGATCCCACACCTGCTTCAGCACCTTCTGCTCCTTGTCGGATGGCACATAGCTGCCGATTCCCAGCAGATGGCAGTACCACTGAGCGTCCAGCTGGCCCGTCATCAGGCACTCATCCCGCTCTTCGCCGTCCACCCAAAGGCTATAGTAGGAACCGTTCCACAGGTTTTCAAAGCTGGCCCGGCCTTTTTCCAGCAGCGCCTGCCAGTGGGTTTTTCGAATCTCATCCTGCATCTCATCGGCCAGACGGACAGCCGCCAGAAGCGCTCCCAGCCACAGGCCGGCAATATAAGCCGGAGTTCCCCGAAAACGCCAGGCGTCATAGGTATTGTATCTGGTATCCTGATCCGGCAGGCCGTCGCCATTGCCGTCCAGGGCCTCGATGCTGTCCATGGCCTTCTTCACCGGCTCCCACATTTCCTCCAGATACGCCCGGTCGCCGGTCCACAGATAATCCCTGCACACCATCAGCACGAACTGCTGGTTCATATCCACCCGGTCATATCCCTCGTCCACATGGTCAAAATCCGGCCGGAAAAAGTGATGCACCCGGCCGTCCTCCCGCTGGAACCGAAGTCCCATCCGCATCTGACGAAGCTGCAGCTGGGGGAACAGGGCCATCAGCAGGAAAGAGCCGTAATAGGTGATGTCCGTGGTGTGGAAACCGCAGCTTCCCAGCCCTTCCCAGATACCGAAATCTCCGTTTTCCGCCCACCAGGAGCATTTCAGCAGGGTATCCGCCTGGATACTCCATGGATTGGAGAAATACTCCGGAGCGGAGCAGGTATCCAGCACCCGAGAAAGTCTGCGGGCAGAGTTCCAGATCTCCTTGCTGTGCTCCAGCAGATAATCGGCCGCGTCCAGGGCATTGCCGCACCAGCGGCTGTACTGGTGTCCCACATAATTTCCCGCAATGCTCACATGATGGGGAAAATGCCAGGAAACCAGGAAGGTGATCTGCTTTTCCTCCCCCGGCTGAAGGCGGAAGCTGCTGCACAGCGCCCCGTCTCCCCAGCCCCGGAAGGGCTCCTGCTCAAATTCCCGGTACTGGCGCAGAAGGACTTTCAGGAATTCCCGCTTTCCTTCCGCCGTCTCCAGAATATCCGGCCGCACCTCCGTCAGGCGCTTCCAGGGCCGGTAGCCGCTGGCCAGCCCCTTGGCGTCCTCCAGCCACTTCTCCAGCGTTTCGGCATCCGCCGCGTCCAGCTCCTCATCAGTCACCGCCAGGAAGCTTTCCTTTTTCTCTTCCCAGCCCTGGTTGGGAAGCCGTCCCGTATTCCGGAAACCGAACAGGCAGGATTCCTCGGAAATTCCCAGTTCTCCCCCCAGCACATAGGCGCCGAAATACTCGGTGTAATCGCCCACAATCCAGCTGATCTCACCGCCTGCGGCCGACAGAGCCAGGCTTCCGCTCTGCTCCTTTTCCCAGGAAGCGGTGCTGTCCATCAGCAGCGTGGTTCCGTTTTCCCCGGCAAAAATCCGGTTTCTCAGACCTCTGTCCGAAAGCCCCCGGTTCACCGGATTTTTCAGAGTTCCCATCAGGGAAACCTCCTGCTCCTGATCCGACTCATTGGCAGCGGAAAAGACAATATAAAATCCGGGCATACTGCTGGTCTTGTAATCTCTGGGTACCACCGGAGCGATATATTCCGCTTTCAGCCGCACCGGCAGCCTGCTGTCCGCATACTCCAGGCAGCATCTGGGGAAATCCGGCGTCCACCGGATTTCCTCCACATTTTTCATAAAGGAATAGGATACTGAACGAAAACCTCCGATTTTCCGGCTGTGGCAAAGCTTCCGCACCACCGGCTGTCCATCCGCCGCCTTTGTCCTGATATAAAAGGGCAGAACGTCACAGTCATAATCCGGCAGATCCGCCTTTCCGTTTTTTTCCGGGTCCGAGCAGGCCCACTGTCCCAGATTGAAAATTTCCCAGTCTTCCAGACATCCGTTGGGGCGGATCTCCACCGTTCCGGTTCCGATTCCTCCCAGCGCCATTCCATTTAACTGCTCCTGTCTTTCGGTCACTGTCCAGGTTGTATTCATCTTCTTTCCTCCACAAGC
>ERZ1643246.2225-NODE-2225-length-18962-cov-28.871741_pt1 | contig 18962 bp, 14 predicted proteins | sample MGYA00579265_ERZ1643246 | MGnify/ENA primary metagenome ERZ1643246 (study PRJEB29033, sample SAMEA4952261) | chicken gut metagenome | biome: Broiler Chicken; feature: Gastrointestinal Tract; material: Caecum | place: Ireland | collected 2018 | study: Broiler...
AGCATAGGGTACAAAATCCTTGAGGAAAATGTGTCAACTAATCTTGACAAAATCAAAGCGACGGCGTTACCCACTACTTGCATTTTGAAAATTGCCCCTTGCGGTGACGTTTAGGAATGCAAGTGCGATGAAAAGAAAGGAGATGAACGAGCGTGGGAAGAGTACGGGATGATACACAGACAAGTGAAGCGACTAGACTTGTGCGGACTGAGGTACGTTTTACGGCGGAAGCAAATGAGGCGTTAGACGAAATTGCGAAAGAAAACGGAATCAGTAAAGCACAGTTGATTCGTTACATCGTGGATAATCGCATGGTCGATTATCTGGGGGTAATTCGATATATCGACCCGGAACAGGGCGAAGAGATACAGACGGAAATTCAGGAATTAATGAATGTTCTGACGGCTGTGAAAACAGAGTTACACCGTATCGGTGTGAACTACAATCAGGAAATAAAAAATCAGAATGAAATTCTGAAAAGGGGTGGCATGATTGCGGCAAGTGGTTCCGCATTAAATCAGGCATTACTTGATAATGCGATTCAGCAGGTGGACGAGTCCATGAAGAAAGCAGGTGACGCATTATGGCGTATTCTCGGATAACAGGAACACGGAACGGTGCGGATGCGATTGATTATGCCCGTGGTAACGGGAAAGGTCACAATGATAAAGAAGTACGAAATATGGTTGTGAGCGAAGTGAATATGCTGCCGGAAACGGTACAGCCGTATGAAGTGCAGATGAAGCGTTATTGGAATAAAGCGTCTGTGAAAAATAAAAATCAGGTAAGGCGTATCATTCAGTCGTTTTCACGAAAAGAATTGAATCCGGATAAACCGGAAGATATACAGAAAGCAAATGAAATCGGGAATGAGTTTGCAAGGAGAGCATATCCGGGACATCAGGCTGTTATGTTTACGCAGATTGATGGGGAATCCGGATTGATACATAATCATATCATTGTGAACAACGTGAACATGGAAACACTCAAAGGGTGCAGTGATGACCAGACACGCTTCTACTATGTGAAGGGATGGACAAATGAAGTTGCCGGACAGTACATCGAATTAGATAAAGGTGGAAACGACAAGGACAAAACGACACAGAATGAGAGAAGAAAGCGACAGGAAAATGAAAAAATAATTGAGGAAAATAAGAAGCTGCCGCCGGACAAACAGAAGCCTTTGAAATACATCTGGAAAGATGATTTGAAGAGCAGAATTTTGGACGCTATGGACGCTTCAAAAGATTATGTTGGATTTTTCAGTGAACTGCGTAAGCGTGGTGTCGAAGCGGAGATTCGTACCAGAAGAACAGGCAGAAAGGCTGGTACATCTTATATTGTTTATGAATTGGAAGATACATCGCTTTTGGAAGCGAACTTGAAGAAAATTCCGGCGAATCTGAAAGCAAAAGGCAACAAGCTGGGAACGTTGTACGATATGCTGCACTTGGATGAAATTTTTGAAAAAACGTGGGACGAACACAAAGAAGATTCTGAAAAGTTTGCGAAAGCTGTCATTATGAAGCAGGAGAAGCAGTATCGGGAAAAAGAAGACGCTTGGTTTGAATATGGTACAGATGATTATGATACTGTGGAAGAATCAATGGATGCCGCATGGAAGATAAAGCAGGAAATTGACAGAGAAATAGAGCGGAGAAAACAGCTTGCCTTAGAGCAGGAAAAAAGAGAATCCGAGGAAAGACAGACGGAAACTGTTGTGGGTCGTGTCGCAGTTCCTGTGGCTGAATATGAGTATGTAGATGGCAAGCTTATACAGATAAGCGGTGAGAAACCGGAGCAGAAGCTGGAAGAAACAGTGACAGAAAGACAGGTGGAACAGACTGTGGAAGCCAAACCTGTAAAAGAAGAAAAATCTGTGCCGCAGGTGACGCAAAAACCTGTGAAATCGTCTGAAAAAGTTGCTGAAAAGAAATCGCAGCAGAGTATTCAGAAAAAGGTTGCCGTGGCTGCTCAGAAGCGTCAGGAACAGGTGAGACGAAACAATGCAGTACAATCATCAAAGATGGCTGAAAAGGCAAGGGTGGAAGCAAAAAAGCAGGCTCATGTGAAAGCGTTTCAGAGTGATGAAAGGGCGTTGCCGGATTTGTCAAATATTCGATGGGGCGATAGGACACCGGATGATTATGATTTTGGAAGATGATGGGAAGGAGTACAAAGAAAATGACGAATGAAGAAAGAGAAGCATTGAAAACGAAGATGGCTGTGAGACAGCAAACCAATACAGGTAATATGAATAGTAATCAGAAGACCTGTTCCGGTTGCGGTTCTGTGATTCCGGCGAATTATGATGTGTGTCCGGTATGCGGGACTGTGTTAAGACGGGACGTGAAGACAAAAGTATATAATCATGTTGAAGATGATTATGATGAAGATAATGATAAGGGAAGAAAGTTTGCAATAGCCAGCTTGGTATTAGGCATTGTAGGTGTTGTCACTTCTCTGATTATTAATTTGGCAGGTGTTCCAGGTCTTGCCTGTGGCGTAATTGGTATTCTTGCAGCGAAGTGGGCGAAACAGGACGGTTATAAGTCTGGATTGAGAACAGCCGGATTTGTGTTGTCTATTATCTCTGCGGTACTTGGCGGAATTTCATTACTTGTGATGTTCTGGGTATATGTATTGGTTGGTAATATGATGGATGCTCATTCGGCTGGATATGAAGGTACAAAGACGATAAATCAGTTAGGCGGTGGTGCTGTAATTCTGGTACGGTCATTATTTGGGAAATAAGTGATAGGAAGGAGTATAGGTAACACTTTAAGACACCGTTTAAAGAGGTATTGCTTTTTCTCTGTATTTTTACAGGGGGGTATCACTTTTTCGGAGACACCTCTAAAATGGTACTGAATGATTTTCTTGATAGATGAAAAATGAAATTTTAAGGCTCTTGAGGACGCAGAAATGCTTCTCAAGGGCTTTTTCTGTATTTAGATGATAATTGGTCGTTTGAAAGGAAAAACGGCTTAAAATGCAAAATAGAGCGTCTGAGAATGAAATGCCGATTTTACAGGAAAATCAAGGCGTTTAAAACTTGCTCAAATTTGCGCAAAGTTGAGCATTACGGTATAATGGTAGCACGATTGAGATTTTTCTAAAGGAATAGGGTGGGAAAATGACAAAGAAAAAATTGAGGTGCTATCTATATACCAGAGTTTCCACAGAAATGCAGGTGGATGGCTTTTCGCTGGAAGCCCAGAAAGAGCGTTTACACCGGGAAGCTGATTACAAAGGCATGAAAGTGGTTGGTGAGTACAGCGATGAGGGAAAATCCGGCAAGAATATCAAGGGGCGTCCGGCGTTCAGGCAAATGCTGGATGATATTCAATCAGGAAAGGACAGCGTGGATTACGTTCTGGTGTTCAAGCTGTCCCGGTTTGGGCGTAATACAGCGGACATACTAAACAGCTTACAGTTTATGGAAGATTACGGCGTTCATCTGCTATGTGTGGAAGATGGGATTGATTCTGCCGGGGCTGCCGGAAAGCTGATGGTTTCTGTGCTGGCTGCTGTGGCAGAGATTGAGCGTGAGAACATCAAAGAACAGACAATGGCTGGCAGATACCAGAAAGCCCGTGATGGGCGGTGGAACGGCGGGTTTGCGCCGTATGGCTATAAGCTGGAGCATAAGGACGGCGAAAAGGGAAAAGTCCTTGTCATAGACGAAAAGGAAGCGGAACTGGTCAGGCTGATTTATGATAAATTTGTTGATACGCCGATGGGTGCGAACAGTATTGCAAAATGGCTGGGAGAACACAGATATACAAAGACGGTGCGCCAGAACGGGACTACGCCATATATCAGCGCTCATTTCGTCAAGCTGATTCTTGATAATCCGGTATACATGGGGAAAATCGCCTATGGTCGGCGTAAGACGGAGAAAATCGAAGGGACAAGGAACGAAGTTCATGTGGTAAAGCAGTCTGAGGATGATTATGAACTGTATGACGGAATACACGAAGCGATTGTGTCAGAAGAGATATGGTATCAGGCACATGCAAAGCGAAAACTGACCGGAGTGAAACGGGAAAAGATATACAGCTTAGACCATTACCATATTTTGTCCGGATTGTTGAAGTGTCCCGTCTGTGGTGCGCCGATGTACGGCGTGGTGAACCGAAAGAAGAAAAAAGGGTCTAATGAGTATTACACGGATATGTGGTATTACAAGTGCAAGAACAGGATTAAGGTAGACGGACAGCCATGCACTTATCGGAAGCATATCCGGCAAGACCAGTTGAATGCGGAGATGTTCGCTCTGATGAAACAGGCGTTGAATGATAAAGAATTTAAGTGGAAAGTAGCTTCAAAAATCGGAGCAAAAGAAGGTTCCGCAATGGAAGATTTACAGGCGGAGAGAGAACGGCTGCTGGAAGACCAGAGAAAGACAGAAAATAAGAAAAATAGGCTGCTTCAGAAAATAGGCAATCTGGATGTGGATGATGATTTATATGATACGCTCTGTGAAGATTACATGGGAATTGTCCGGCAGCAGACGGAACGGTTGGCATGGCTGACGAAGGAACTGCAACGGAACCAAATAGCCCTAGAGAATGTGAAGCAGGACACTTATTCCGTAGAGATGTATTATAAGCTGTTGAACACGCTGCTGGTCAATTTAGATGAGATTCCGGAAGAAGATTTGAAAAATCTGGTAAACGGTATTGTGGAGAAAATCGAGATTTATCCGGAACCAAAGAATGGGGCATGGATAAAGAGTGTCCGCTTTAAGATTGGCTTGAATGTAGAGAATCCGGCGGCGAATGAGGATGGGGGAAATTCCCTACCCAGCGAGACAACGGACAAGACGGTAGTATTGATGTCAAAAGTCAAAGAATAGAATAGTGAAAAAGTGTAGAAAACAAGGGATTTCCGGGAGTCGGGTATGTAGGGTATGTGTATAGTATGATGAAAAAAGGAATTGCCATCGCCGTAGTAGATGATAATATTATGAGAGTGACAAAATGTGGGAGGATGTTGCTGTGGAACAGTTATCATGTCGATATTTAACAGAAAAGGATAAACGAGAAATTTGTGCTTGGAAATATGACGGCGCATGTGAAGTTTACAACCTTCCTTCCTATGAGAAAATGCAGACACAACAGATGGGATTTATGAATCCCAAGGCAGAAAAGAATTTCCTTGCATTTTTGGATAATGATGTATTGGTAGGCTTTGTTAATATTTTGGAGAAAAAGGACGAAGTTTTTATTGGTATTGGTGTAAATCCCGTTCTATGCAACAGGCATTATGGCCGAAGGATGCTTATGCTCTCTTACGAGATTTCTAAAAGGCGTTATCCCAATAAGCCCCTGTATCTGGAAGTACGCACCTGGAACACAAGGGCTATAAGGTGCTATGAAAAAGCCGGTTTTCAAATTGATGGTGAACCTTATAAACTTACGACTGGTATTGGCAGTGGTACTTTCTATCGTATGACGAAAAAATAGTTGGAAAAGTGAGGAATCACTGTGGCATCATTTTTGACGAACTGGATAGGATGAACATTATCTGCAACAATTTCACTGAAAATGTTCGATACAACAATTCGGTAACTGAACTGTTCTGGCATCCGTCCATTGAAAATCGCTTCACGATGGGCCGGATGCCTGCAGGCTCTGCGTTTTCATACGGTCTGTGCAGTGAATGCACAGACCTGGCTGAATTGTAACTGAATATTTTTTATACATACATAAAATATTCCCAACTTTATTCCCAATGTGTTATAGTATCAATAATGGAAGTAAAAGTTGGGAAAATGTAACAGTTCAGCCGGGTCTGTACGTTCGCTGCACAGACCTGGCTGAACTGTAACTGAATTGTGACAAATGGAAGGGATCTCATTCTAAATGATAGAAAAGCAAAAGATTTTAGAATCGTGGATAATGGTGGAGCATTTATCAGAGGGTGACATAAGTCTCAAGGATAAGGCTATTCTTACGTTGGATGGTTTGCAGGGGCAGGATTTTTATTCTTTATTTTTGCATGAAATCGAAAAAAAGAAATGGAATCGGCGACAAAAGGGAGGAATTATTGTCTATTTTGATGTCTTTCCATTTCAGGAAGTAGTGGACATTCTTCGGGCACAGTACGGTTTGGAACCGACGGATGAGGATATTCGTTTCGGAGATAAATTCAGTTTTGCTTTGTATTTTGACAGAACTCTTAATTTTCTGGCAGATATGACATTCTTTACAGAAAGTGCTTACATACGCTATTTTAAGAAAGTTCCCCATGAAAATGAGTTCCGGGAATTTGAGGAAAATTTAAAAAATCAACTTTCACAGGATTTTGGCGAGGCAGCCGGTGAACCGGAGAAGTTTAATGAGGCGATGCAAAAAGGCCTCTTGCGATACGGGATTGCTGTCAATGACTGTCGGATGCAGATCCTGGGAAATGTAGAGACAGACGCAACGAATCTGCATTCTTTTTTCATCGATGATCTGGAAAAGGCAAAAAGAATCAGGACGGCCAATCTGGAGGCCTATTTATATGGAAATAAGGAAGGGCGCAGGAACCTCGACAGTAAAAAAGATTCGGTGAATTTCAATCCGCATATGTTTGAACAAATTCTGCAGCCGAAGAATTATCCTATGGGAAGGTTTCCGGGCAATACAAAGTATGCGCTTTCTCTGATGCAGCAAGTTGCGGTGAATTTAGCCATCGGTTTCGACAATAAGCCTGTACGAAGTGTCAACGGTCCGCCCGGAACCGGAAAAACGACACTTCTGAAAGATATTTTTGCACAGTTAGTCGTACAGCAGGCCTATGATCTTGCGAAACTTTCGAACCATGTTATCCGGGGAACAGAGAAAACCATTTATTTTGAATCTGCATCGATTGGAGAGATCCCTCAATATATTACCGAAAATAATATTGTGGTTGCAAGCTCGAATAACAGTGCAGTTCAGAATATTGTGAACGAACTTCCACTGATTAAGGGAATTGACAGCGATCTGATTGAGGAATTGAAAGAAGCGGATTATTTTCGGGAGATATCAAATGCGAAGGTATCGGTAGAATGGCAGGAAGATGAGAATGGGAAAAAGCGGGCGGAACTGGTAAAGGAATTTGCGCCGGGAGAAGAAAAATTTTGGGGTGTATTTTCACTTGAGGGTGGAAAAGCCGACAATATGAGCAATATTCTCACAACTGTGAAGCACATTCACAAATATCTGGAAGAAGAATATTTGCCGGAACAAGAGATATATCATCAATTTTTAAAGTGCTATGAGAAAGTGAAAGCGATTCGGGCAAAAAGGCAGGTATTTGCGGACGGCATTCGTGCATATCAGGAATGTGTTCAGAAACTGAAACAGGAACGTGCCAACTATCAAAAAGAATTGAGAAAGAAAGAGAATGAACTGCATACGGAAATTCAGAAGATTGAAGCACTTGGACAGGAATGCAGACAACAGTTGGAGCAGTTACAGGCTTGCCTGGAAGTGATGCGAGGCAGAGCGGAAGTTGTCCGCAATCACATGGACAATTTAAGTCAGTGTCTTCAATTATGCAAGGCACAGAAACCTTCTTTCTTTGCGGGGCGGAAAAAGAAGGAGGAATATCGAGAAAGAGTAAATGAAATTACCTCTCAATTCGCAAAACTCAGCGAGGAAGATGCGGAGTACAGAAAACAGGAGAGAGAAATCAATGAAAAAATTCTTTTGTGGCAGAGAAATCTGAGACAAAGCGAAGAAAAACAAAAGGAAATACAGCGGAAATTTACCGGATGGAAGATGGCGGAAGCAGGTAAAATTTCAGATCTGGAAGAAAAAGTCTGTAAATATGAAAAGATCAGAAATGACAGTAAGATCGAGCCGTTGAATATGAATCTGCAGTATGATGATTTGCAGATGTCCAACCCGTGGTTTGACGAAACATACAGGGTGGCACAGTCAAAATTATTCATCATGGCATTGCGTGTTCGAAAACAATTTCTTTTTGAAAACAGAAAAAATATAAAGGCAGCCGTTATCGTCTGGGAGCAGCAGGAAAAATACCTGGAACGGAAATCTGTGATTGAGGCGGCATGGAACTGGATCAATATGACGATTCCGGTGATCAGTTCGACATTTGCCAGTTTTTCGCGCATGTGCAAAAATCTTGGGGCAGAAACACTGGGACATCTCTTTATTGATGAAGCGGGACAAGCATTGCCGCAGGCGGCAGTCGGAGCAATCTATCGCAGCCGGCATGTGATGGCAGTTGGCGACCCGCTGCAGATTCCACCGGTTCTTACGCTGGATTCCAACACACTGTATATGCTGAGCAGGCATTTTAAGGTGACAGAAAAGTATTTATCTGCATCGGCATCTGTGCAGACGTTAACAGATGCGGCGAGTCAGTATGGATTTTATCGAAAGGAGGACAGGTCGGAGGATTCATGGGTCGGTATTCCTCTGTGGGTACACAGAAGATGCAGGTATCCGATGTTTACAATTTCAAATGTGATTTCTTATGAAAAACTTATGGTACAGGGCGTGGAATCATATGGAAAAACAGGATGGTTCGATGTCGGCGGAACAGCGGATAATAAATATGTTGAGGCGCAGGGGGAGTTCCTTTTGCAGAAGCTCAGGGAGATGATAGACAAAAATCCGAAAATCACAGACAGAAATGAAAAAGATGTGATTTATGTGATTACTCCATTTTCCAATGTGGCATATCAACTTTCACAGAAATTGCGGAAAATTCATTTTACCAGATATGATGAGCAAGGGAAACCGACCAATGTCGGAACTGTCCATACCTTTCAGGGGAAAGAGGCTCCGATTGTTTTTTTTGTACTCGGCGCCGACAGGCAGAGCAGCGGCGCGGCACGCTGGGCGGTAACGGAAGCGAATATACTGAATGTTGCGGTTACGAGAGCAAAAGAGGAGTTTTATATCATCGGTGACAGGAAATTGTATCTTGGGCTTGGCTGTGATGTTGTGACAAATACGGATAAAATTATCAGACAATATAAAATACAGCACCCGGATCTTGTGGAGGAACAGGTACGCCGGATTCAGCCGCACGGGCAGGCGGCTGAAACACAGGCATCCGTTACTGATGCGGAGCTACGACGTGTTACAGGGACGGTTAAATATGTTGGAAAAGGAACAAAAAGTTTTTACGCATATGTCACTGGAACTGACGGAAAAGAATATTCCATTACTGAAAACATTTATTCCGGCACGGACCGGGCAAGGGAAGTGATCAAAAAAGGGAATAAAATATCTTTTGTTCCGGAAGAAGGGAAAAAGAAAGCGCTTGCCACACTGGTAAAACCGGATGTTTCTTAAAATATAAAAGCTGTACTGGATATAAAAGCAAGAGGTAGCGGTCCATGAATATCAGTTATTTTAATCATCGGAGGAACAGACAATGAATTATGAAATATCACGGTTTATGAAAGCGCATCAATCAGATTACCAGCGGGCATTGTCTGAAATAAAAAACGGGAAAAAAGTGAGTCATTGGATGTGGTATATTTTTCCACAGATGAAAGGACTTGGACACAGTCCAATGTCTGAGTATTATAGTATCCGGGATTTAGATGAAGCAAGAGCATATCTGGCGGATCCTGTACTTGGTAAGCATCTTACTGAAATTTGCGAGGCTTTATTGTCTCTTGATACGGATGATGCAACAGAAGTAATGGGACAACCAGATGACAGAAAGTTAAAATCATCTATGACTTTGTTTGATGCGGCAACAGAGTCTTTAGATGTTTTTCAGATGGTTTTGGATAAATATTATCACGGAAAGAAAGACTGTCGTACGCTTAAGATGCTCGGAATAAAATAATATGTTGACAAGAAAAAATACTTGATTCGTAACAGTTCAGCTGGCGGAACTGTTGCCTTAATTTGTATAACAGGAGGCCATTATGACGTTTATCGAAACGAATCGTCTGCTATTGCGTAACATCACACCAGAGGATGCGGATATCATGTATGACTATCGCAACAATGAAATCTGCGCCCGGTATCAGCGGGGGCAGACCAGGGATTATGAAGGTATTCTTGCGCTGACAGAGCGCCGCAAGAATGATAAACTATCCGTTGAAGCGCCCTTTATGGTGGCGGTCGCCCTGAAAGACTCAGATGAAATGGTGGGGGAAATTGCTGTCATGCCTGACAATGATACCATTTCTCTGGGATATACCATTTCCTGGCGGCATCACAGGAAGGGCTATGCCTTTGAAGCATTGACAGCGCTTATCAATCTGCTCCATGAGCGTTATCCGGAATGGGATTTTATCTGCTTCACGGAACCGGAGAATGAACCAAGCATGGCTCTGCTGAAAAAACTGGGATACAAAGATATGGGATATGTTCCGCTGCAGAAATCCCGGGTATTTGGGAAATGGACAAATCCGGCAACGGAAGCGGAGATTGCACAGGCGACGTTATAGTTCAGTCAGTTTCCTGGATAGTCAATGGTTTCTGCCGGACGAAAATCAAATACGAATAGGAGATCAGAGATGCGATTATTGTTTGAGATGGATGCAAAAGATTATGATCCTGACGGAAAGGTCTTTTCACGTCCCTCTGCTCGGGGGATTATCATCCGGGACGGAAAAATTGCCATGGTGCATAGTCTGAAATATGATTATTATAAATTCCCCGGCGGCGGCATTGAAAAAGGGGAAAGCCCGGAGCAGACGCTGCAGCGTGAGGTGGCGGAGGAAGCCGGTTTACAGGTCATCCCGCAGTCCATCCGGGAATATGGCCTCGTCCACCGGGTACAAAAGGGTGAGAAAGGGGATGTATTCGTTCAGGACAATTATTATTTTCTGTGTGATGCAGAGGCGGAGATCCATCTGCAGCATCTGGATGACTATGAAAGCGAGGAAGGTTTCACTCTGGAATTTGTTGATCCGGCCTGCGCCGTACATAGAAATCGTTATGTGGACCATGGACCCAAAGATCAGATTATGCTGGAGCGGGAAGCAAAGGTACTGGAAGTGCTGATGGAGGAAGGGTTGGTAAAAAAGGGAGAACTGTCAGAAGGCTGACTTTCCTTGCTTACATACGGTCTGTGCAGTGAATGGACAGACCTGGCTGAACGGTTGCCAGAAAGGGACAGTGATGATATTAAGTGTCAGCAGAAGAACGGATATTCCGAATTATTATTCGAACTGGTTTCTGAACAGAATAAAAGAAGGATTTCTGTATGTACGAAATCCTATGAATACACATCAGATAAGCAGAATAGACTTATCGCCGGATGTGGTAGACTGTATTGTGTTTTGGACCAAAAATCCGGCAGATATGATAGAAAAGCTGAAATATCTGGAGGATTATGTATATTATTTTCAATTTACTCTTACAGGGTATGGCAAGGATATGGAACCTAATCTCCCGAACAAAAGAGAGGAGCTTATTTCGACATTCAGGACGTTGTCCGAAAAAACAGGAAAGGAAAAAGTAATATGGAGATATGATCCTGTCTTGATCAGTGATCGTTATACTATGGATTACCATTTAAAAGCTTTTGAGGAAATAGCAAGCAGCCTTGCGGATGATACGGACAAGGTGGTAATCAGTTTTGTCGATTTATATGCAAAAACGCAACGAAACACAAAGGAATTGGGAATCAGGCAGATGACAAAGAATGAGATGATTCGTCTGGCGGCTCAGATGGCGCAGATTGCTTCAAAATATCATTTAATCATCGAATCCTGCGCAGAGCAAATCGATCTTCAGAACGTTGGTATTCAGCATGGAAGTTGTATAGATAAAAAATTAATTGAAAAGTTGCTGGGCTGCAGGCTGCTTGGCGAAAAGGACAAGAATCAGAGAGAAGCGTGCGGATGTCTGGAGAGCATAGAAGTAGGAGCATATAATACCTGTCTCAATGGCTGCAAATATTGTTATGCAAACTTTAATGATGAGAAAGTAAAAGAGAATGTAAGATTATATGACCAGGATTCCCCGCTGCTATGCGGAAATATTGGTCCGGAGGATAAGATTACGGACAGAAAAGTGAAGTCTCTGAAAGACCCGCAGCTTAGCTTTGAAATGCTCGGAATAAAATAATATGCCGGATTCTTGCGTTGACAGAGCGTCGCAGGAACGATAAACTATCCGTTGAAGCGTCTTTTATGGTGGCGGGGATATACCATTTTCTGGCGGCATCACAGGAAGGGCCCGGAGAACGAACCCGGTATGGCGCTGCTGAAAATCTGTACTGCTCTCGAGTGTGACATCTCGGATATTATGGAAGTTATAGATACGGATGATAAGAAACAGGGTAACAGTTCAGCCCGCTGAACTGTTACGGCATCCGGCCATTGAAAATCGCTTCGCGATGGGCCGGATGCCCACAAGCACTATGTTTTCATACGGTCTGTGCAGTGAATGCACAGACCTGGCTGAACGGTAACGAAACAGGAGTATGCATGGGAAATATTATTGATTTTTATCAGCTGGCGGACAAAGAGATAAGGATCAGCGGGCTGTTGGTGTATATAAATACCGACGTCCTGCAGAACATGTCTGCGGCAAGGTCTGTCAGCAAGGAGATGGCGGACAGATTGCTGGCATGCAGGCCAGACCGGCGGAGCATGAAACTGGAACAGATTTTCAGTGAAGTTCTGGATCTTTATCCGGATCATGTGACGATCAAAGATATTGACGTAATGTTCAATCCGGAGTACAGAGTGGATGTTCTGAAAATACTGATTTCGGCCAGGAAGAGAAAGAGGTACAGCGTCATCTGGCCCGGACGGTTTGAAAATGGAAAACTGATTTATGGAGAAGAAGGTTATCCGGATTACAAGGTATACAGGATAGAGGATTATGATATTACATGCGTGAAATCGGGAGGAAATACAAATGAAGTATTCAGAACTGATCAGTTTTAAGCCAATTGAGTCTACGATACAGTTACTGGAAACGGCGGACAAAAAGGCTGCACAGGACATGGTCCGGACTTACGTCATGTCAGACACGATGGCAGAAAATCTGAAAGCGACAGTGATTGACCAGCTGCAGATGGAAGAGGTTGTGGATAATAAGGCAGTCATGATCGTCGGTAATTACGGTACCGGTAAATCGCATCTGATGTCGGTGATTGCTGCCATTGCCTCGGATGCGGAGAACCTTGCATTTGCTCAGAACAGAAAATTCTCGCAGGATATGTCGGTGATTGCCGGAAAATTTGAGGTTCTGCGGCTCAAGGTGGACGGCCTGACGATGCCGCTGAGAGAGATTATCTTTGAAGAGATTGAAGATGATTTTGCAAAGCGCGGGATTGCGTATACCGCTCCTGATCCGGACCAAATACGGGATAATTCCCGTATGCTCAAGGAAGTGATGCAGAAGTTCCAGTCGAAGTATCCGGACAGGGGATATCTGATTGTGATAGATGAGCTTTTGTCCTATCTGACATCCAGGGATGAAAGGCAGATTGTGCTGGATCTGGCATTTCTTCAGTCTATGGCGGAGCTGTGTTCAAAGTCGCGCCTCCGGCTGATCTGTGGCGTGCAGGAGAAAGTATTTGACAATCCGCGATTCAGCTTTGTGAGTGAAACGCTGAAGAAAGTCGGGGATCGTTTTACCCAGATTATTATTACGAAAGAGGCCACCGCATATGTCGTATCGGAGCGTATTCTGAAAAAGAATCCGGAGCAGAAGGCAATGATCCGTCAGCATCTGGAAAAATTCTCCGGTCTGTATGGCGGTATGTCTTCCAGAATGGAAGAGTTTGTAGATCTGTTTCCAATCCATCCTGCATATATTGATGTGTTCAACAAGATTTATGTGATAGAGAACAGACATATTCTGAAGAATATTTCTCTGACAATAAAGGATATCTTCGAGGAAGAAGTGCCGGAGGATGCGCCGGGGATCATATCTTTTGATAATTATTGGCCTGCGATTAAATCGAATGGGATTTGGAAGAGTGATGTGACGATCAGCCGTGTGGTCGGGGCAAGCGGTCAGCTGGAAGAAATCATTGACCGTTCTTTTGCAAAAGCTGCCTATAAGCCGATGGCGAAGCAGATTATCTATGCGCTCAGCGTCCATCGGCTGACCACCAACGGTCTGGATGTTCCGTTCGGACTGACGGCGGAGAATCTCAAAGATGATCTGTGCCTGTATCTTCCCATGCCGGAGCAGGACGCAGACTTTCTGCTCGGCGCAGTGAACGCTGCGCTGCGGGAAATCATGAAGACCGTTTCCGGACAGTTCATCATTCACAATGAAGAAAACAATCAGTATTACATCGATGTGGATAAGGTTGTCGATTATGATGAGAGAGTAAAGCAGAGAGCGGCAATGATGGCAGAGGGCGAGCTGAACCGCTACTTCTATAAGGTGGTTTACGGCTGTCTGGAATGGGATGCCCGTCAGTATGTGAACGGTTTTGAAATTTATCAGTACGATCTTAACTGGGATTCCCACAATATCTTCCGGGAAGGATATCTGTTTATGGGACTTCCGGGAGAAAGAAGCACGGCTCAGCCGGAGCGGGATTTTTATATTTATATCATGCCGCCGTTTGGGGAAACGGCTGAGGATACGCGGGAGGATGAGGTCTATTTCTATTTCCGGGGCAATGATAGTTTCAAGGATGATCTGCGGCTGTTTGCGGCTGCAAATGTCCAGGCTGACATCAGCGAAGGGAAGGATAAGGACGCGTATCTGAATAAGGCGGCTGTTCTCAGAAAAAAGCTTGTAAAATATCTCAGCGAAAACAAAAATACCTGTTTCAACGTGTCATATCAGTCGCAGATGAGACAGATCATCGAGGCACTGAAAGGTAAGTATCAAAGAGATATGACATTCAAGGATACCATTGATCTTGCGTCTTCCATTTGCCTTGATGAACATTTTGGAAAAATCTATCCGGAATTTCCTGTGATGAAGACGAGGATTACCAGAAAGAATCAGGCGGAAAATGTAAAAGCTGCGTTTGACCATTTTGCCGGGCGCAAGAGCCAGCAGTCCACAGCGATGCTGCAGAGCTTTGGGATCCTCGACGGAGATAAGATCCGGCCGGAAGGGTCGAAGTATGCGTCCTATTATATGGATCTGCTGAAGAAGCTGCCCCCGAAAGGCGTGCTGAATTTTTCTGATCTGTTTGAAGAAGAGATGACCTTTGAAGGACAGATTAACTTTACAGACAAAGCGTTTAAGATCAGTTATACATTTACGCCGATTATTTTTTTGTCATTGGTATATGCAGGCTATGCCGTTCTCACATTGAAAAACGGAAGTACGCTTACCGCTTCGAATCTGGATCAGGTGCCGAAGACCAGCGTGACTGACTTATATGAGTTCCGATATCTGTCAAGACCGGCGCAGCTTTCCATGGCGGAATGGAAGAAGCTGTTTGAAATTCTGGACATTAATTCAGCGCTTGTTGAAAATCCCGACGACCGTGAAAAGGGTGTTGCGGAACTCCTGCGAAAGGCTCAGGAAATGAGCAGCAAAGCCGTCCTGGAGGAACGCAGGCTGACAGACGGGTTTGAACTGTGGGGAGAACCACTGGCCAGCCAGCAGCAGGTGAACAGAATGAGAAGCGCCGCACAGGCGGTAAAGAATGAATTCAGCAATTATCAGGTGCGGTTTAACACTCCGGCGAAACTGAACAATTTCGGATTGTCTTATGAAGAAGTGGAGGCGCTGGGAAGACAGATTCAGATTCTCGGCAGAGTGACAGAATATGTCACTTTTAAAGTAAAGTGCGCGGATATCGTATCCTATATAGCCGCTGTCGAGTATATGAATCCCGGCGCCGATATGAAGGCGGCGATAGAGGAGGGAAAGGCAGAATTCAGAGAAATCCGTGACAGTATCATGGATGGAAGTTCCGACGATGCAGCTGCCGGAAAAGTCATAGCGAAGCTGGAGAAAATCAAGGAGAAATATATTGATCTGTATTTCGAAGAACACAGAAAAAAGAGACTTGGTGTGGATGATGCAAGACGCCGGCGTCAGATACAGGAAAGTCAGGCGCTGAAAAATCTGAGAAAACTTCGCGGCATTGAAATCCTTTCAGGCGCAAAGCTGTCAGAACTGGAACAGAATATGGATGAACTGAAGGTCTGCTACAGCCTGACGCCGCAGGAACTGAAGAACAGCCCCATCTGTCCTCATTGCCGCTTCAGCCTGGAGGACAATGCAAAGAACGTTGCCGGTCAGATGGAAGATCTGGAGACCAGGATCGATGAAATGACGGCAGAATGGACCAGGATGCTTCTGGATACTTTGTCTGACAAGATTCTTCTGGACCGGAAAAAGTATCTGAAGGCACAGGAAGTAAAGGTGATTGACGATTTTGTCTCAGCCGGGAAATTGCCGGAAAAGGTGGACGATTTCTTTGTCAACACCATTAATTCCTTGCTGAAAGGGTTTGAACCGGTGGTCATTGAGACGGAAGAACTGATGCATGCGCTGGAAGAATTGCCGCCGCTGGATGAGAGTTCTTTTAAGACAAAGATTGATGAAATTGTATCCGCGTATACGCAGGGCAGGGATACCGGAAAGCTTCGGATCATTGTGAAGCGAAAAGAAAGTGAGGAACATTGCGCTTTCTGACACACCGTATGACATGGCATGCCCGAATCTATTCATTATAGAATTTATAAAAGAAAACGGAACGTCTTATGCCGAAGAAACGGATGACTATCACAGAGAGCCGTTGGCGGCGGATGTCATTACCGGTGCGATGGGAGGCGCAGAGAGATGTTTGGTGCCTACGTTTATGAAATCTCTTCCGCTGAGTATGAAACAGATGTGCTCCTGATTGATGAGGACAGACTGGAAGAAAAAACAGGATACAGTACTTTCTTTTCCGAACATGGATTTCGGATTGTCAGATATGAAAACGATCTGATCTACCGGTCCGAGACAGAAGAGCTGGTGAGAAAGAAGCAGGAGAAAATTCTGATGATTGCCGACCCTGGCAATTATATTCCATATGACGTACAGAAAATATTCCGGACAACAAAGATAGGATTTTCAGGTCTGTTTCCGAAACTGAATGCGATTGCGCTGAGGGAAGAAACAGACTTGAATTACGATCTTCTGGCGATGGCATACCGAAAGAACTATTCTGATCCTGGCGGCTACAGGGCAACAAAGGATTTTATCCGGGAGGAGGTCTATGGAAAAGAAAATGTCCGGGAGTATCTGCAGGGTCTGCGGAAAGAACTGGAAATTCATGTGGATCGGGCGTCGTCTTATCGCGACTGGTTTTCCATCGCGGAACAGAAAGCCACGATCCAGGTGCTGGCAGAGCAATATGGCATTTCTGTGGAACTGGAAGAACTGTGCCGTCCGTTTACAGACTTCGTTCTGAAGAAATTCGGCAAGTTGTCTGCGGAGATGGCAGAGGACACGCCGGTGCTGGTGAGCCGGGCGATGGATTACATGCATGATCACAGTAAAAAGTTTGTACTTATCGTCATGGACGGAATGTCAGAGTTTGACTGGAACATTCTTTCCGGTTCTTTTGGGGATATCAGATATGAGCTGTCCCATGTGATGGCGATGATTCCTACAGTGACATCGATTTCCAGGCAGTGCCTGCTTTCAAATAAATTTCCTGTGGAACTGGAAAATCCGTGGAACCTGAGCAAAGAAAAAAAAGAATTTGTGAACTGTGCAGGAAATCTGGGATATTCGGATGTACAGATTGGATATGGCAGAGGTTATGAGGCGGAGTTCGGCACCTCTGTGTCCTGCGCGGCGATTGTTATCAATGAAGTGGATGATATGGTGCACGGACAGCATCAGGGACGCATCGGTATGTATCATGACATGTCCCTTCTGGCGCGGCAGGGAAAACTGGCCGGAACAGTACGCAGAATGCTTCAGGCCGGATTTGACGTTTATATCAGTTCTGATCATGGAAATGTGCCCTGCAAAGGGATGGGAAAGCTCATGAAGACCGGGATGGAAACGGAGACGAAAAGCCACAGAATGGCAGTGCTGAAGGATTTTGCGGATAAATCCGTGATTCTTGATAAATACCCTGAGGTTATCGAATATCCCGGATATTATCTGGACAGGAAATTTACCTATTTGATTTGCGGTGTTGGAAAATCCTTTGATGCAAAAGGCGAAGAGGCAATGAATCATGGCGGAATTACAATTGATGAGGTGATCGTTCCATTTATTACGATAAAGGCGGTGGACAACAATGGCTAAAATGGTGGGTCTGTCAAGAAATCTGAAACTTCCCTGGCTGAATGAGGTGGTTCGGCTGTATGCGGAGGGATTGGAAGAGGAGCAGATCAAGAAACGATTAAATGAATATCTGAGTTATGAAATAGGAAGCCCTACGGTTTTGCGGAAAACAAGGGAAATTCTGATGAACATCTGGGTTTATGAGAACGACTATACAGATTCGCTTCGGGACGAAGCTCTGAGATTGCTTCAGAAAGACTCCGATTACGCTCTTCCGGTTCATTGGTGTATGATGCTTGCAGCGTACCCAGTCTTTCGGGATCTGTGCCGGTTGATCGGAAAAATCGGAGAGTTTGAGACGACGATCACAACAAGACAGATAAAGCAGAAACTATTTGATGCGTGGGGCGAACGGTCGACGCTTTACCACTCCATCGACAAGCTGATTTCCACACTGAAGGCTCTTGATGTGCTGGAAAACAGAAAGGTGGGCGTATATTCAATAAAAACACATGCTTTCTCGAAACCGGAAATAGTAAATTTTCTTTTGTATACAATTATGAAGATTGATGCTGCAGGGTATTATACCCTTCTCGATTTGGAATATTCCCTGTATTTGTTTCCGTTTGAGTATCAGGTGAAGAAAGAGAGTATCATGGAAGACGACAGATTTCTGTTGGGCACATTCGGCGGACAGATTTCGTTTTCGCTGAAGCGCTGATGGACAAAGGGCGAGTGAAAATAGGAAAACCTCCATCTGTGGATTTTTACGATCTGCAGATGGAGGTTTTTTGATGATATAGTAAAAATGGT
>ERZ1643246.2226-NODE-2226-length-18960-cov-4.827241_pt1 | contig 18960 bp, 20 predicted proteins | sample MGYA00579265_ERZ1643246 | MGnify/ENA primary metagenome ERZ1643246 (study PRJEB29033, sample SAMEA4952261) | chicken gut metagenome | biome: Broiler Chicken; feature: Gastrointestinal Tract; material: Caecum | place: Ireland | collected 2018 | study: Broiler...
CAGAAAATTCTGATTTTTTTCGTACGTTTGCCCCCTGTAAAGCGTTATATATGTAAGAAATTTCAGGAGGTGCATTTTTATGAAAAATGCAAAACGAATCAAGGTTGTCTCTCTTTTTGCGGCAGCTCTCGTGGGAGTGAGCCTGCTGCTTACCTGCTGCCTGATCAAGGCGCCTTCCGCTCAGGTCAGTGCGGATACCGAGGTCATCTATTACGACAGCGTGTACGGTGCTCCCGTCGGCTCTTCCTCAACGGAAACTTATAGGATCGATTGCGATTATTACGAAGTAAAAGCAAATTATTCGTATGACAGCGCTCCAGCGTTCGGGAATACGGAAGCTATCTTTACCAACTATTGCGGCCCCGTTACAGGTATGGATATTGTGCTCTTTAATGACCGTTGGAAAACAAATCTTATTCCGAACTATGAACCCGGGTTTACGCATCCGAATACAGGGGCGTATTATTATTGGGCGGCGTCTACTGACGAGTCGGATGCCGCATATGCGAGCATCTATTCTTTAATGAAGACCGGCGAGGTTGGGGGAACAACTTCCACAAACTTCCGCAATGGTTTGAAGAGTTTTGTGGAAAATGCGGGGTACGATATCTCGTATTCGTCCATCTATTCCAACTCCAAAACGGTCAATCTCAACGCGCTGAAAACGGCGATCGATCAGAATAAGGTCGGCGTTATCATGTGCAGTGAATATAACTATATTTCGTCGATGGGGGTACCTGTCGGTGAAAGTTATATGGATATCGTAAAATTAAGTTCGACTATCCCCCATATGATGATGGTATATGGGTATAAAACATACGCTTATTATAAAAATGGGGTTAATTTTCAGACGGATACATACTTATATGTTACAAAAAGTGATGGGATGACGGATAAGGGATACATGCAGCTCAATGACGATTGCCTCGATATCGATGAGGCATACATTGTAACGATATCCTGATTTTTTTAAAGGAGAATTTATGGCAAACAGGCAGGATGATTGGGAAAAACTCGTTCATATTGCGGAGGAATATGAACCAGATCCCGATTTAGGGACTCGTACGGTTCGGGAATTGGAGCGCCCTCCCGTAAAAAAACGGAAAAGATGGTCGTTGTACCGTTGGCTGAGCATTGCGGCATGCTGCCTTGTCGTCATCGGGCTTTCCGTCTTTCTGCCTGTCTATTTTTCCTCCCGGGATGAGATCATCTATTACTCGTCGGAAGAAATTGAAGCTACGAGAATTGACGATATAAAATCTTTTGAAGAAGAAAGCGATGTGCGTTTTCATTATTTCTCTGGAGATATGGTAAGTTCTCAAGTTGGAAGAATAATTGAATCAAAGGAGCTTGCGTATATCTCTCAAGAGATGGTTAGTGTTGGGGGAATGGGCGTAGATGTAATAGAGTTATATGTTGTTTTTATGCCCAATGCAAGATTTAGTTTTTTGGAAGATTATGAATCTATATCCGATTTAATGACCGTTTCAGATGTAGCGGTTTCTTACTATATCCGTCAAGGTGAAAATACTTCTGTTTGTCTCGCAAAATTCTCCTACGAAAATGTTGACTATTATATGACGATCACAACAAGCAATGGTTCCACGGAAACGATCGAAAATTATGTAGAATTACTGCTCGGCATATAGATCGCCCGGCAAAAAACGGCAGCGCCATACAGGCGCTGCCGTTTTTTGTTTGTACGGATCTATGAGCTATGGTTCGGGTAAATTCTGCGGATATCTGCATTTTGCGGATATCCGTTTTTCGGTATGTGCGCTTTCTCTCGGCGGCGTACATACACTGCCTTCTGCCATATTTTGGCAGTTTGCCCTTTTCCGTATGTCATAGAATGGGAACGAAGGGGCTGGTCGTATGCGAAAGACAAAGATCAAATCACAGGAGGAAAAGATATTCGATCTGTTGGATGAGGGGAATGCTCTTGCCGTCGGCGCGTTCGAGAAACTCTATACGCGTTTCGAGGAAGACGACGCGATGCACTATACCTGCCATGCTGCCATCATCCGCACGATATACATTGTTCGGAGCGAGCATGTTCTCTGGCGCATTGCGTTCGATCATCACGTCGGCGAACGAACGCTTTACCGCTATCGGAAATCGTATGTAAAATGGTTCTGTTTTTATTTTGAACGCCTTGCGGCTTCCGCAAACTCAGCCGCATAAAGAACCAGTCTGAAACCGCCGCATATTGCGGCGTTTTTTTATGCGGTTCGCGGGGTGCCGCGCCGCATGATCGCGCCGCCAAAACGCCATACTGCTGATGGGCGGCGCCATGTCTGCCCGGTTGTGTCTGCGGGCGCGGCGTGCGGGCATGGCGTTGGGGGAGGGCGCCGATCGCCTTTTCCGCCTCGTATCCTTTACAAATTTATCATGTTCCCGCATGACAAATGCCCGAAAAACCTGTAAAATTTATGACATTTCTTTCTGCGGATTAGTATGTAAAAAACAATACAATATAGCAATATATTTTTAGTATTTCCGCATGAATGCATGGATTTATTAAGAAAAAACATCATCACAATTATTTTTCAGCAATTTCATACAGCAAAATCCGCAAAATACTTGATTATATGGTAAAGCTTTGTTATAATAGTATCAGAGATTTTGTCTCTAATTTTTGTCATGCGATCAAAACCGTAAAAACTTACATGCTCCGCATGTTCATCCGCCCGGCTACTCCATGGATATTTTCTGTCAGTTCGGAATTGTCAAATCAGACGCCACAGATTAATAAGGTGCCGAGGACAGGAAGGTCATATTGGGCGCATATATTTGAATTTGATTTAACTCTTCTGAAAATAAAAGTTTCATCATGATGGAATGACAAGGAGCTGCAAATGATAATTACAAAAACGCCATTTCGTATGAGCTTTTTTGGCGGCGGAACAGATATGCCGCAGTTTTTCAAAGAGAACGGGGGAGCAGTACTCTCTACAACGTTTGATAAGTATTGCTATGTAAATGTTCGTCATTTGCCCCCTTTTTTTGAATATACCACGGAAGCAAGTTACGCAAAGATCGAGCGTGTGACCGATCTTGATGATATGGAACATCCGCTCATCCGAAACGCGATGAGAATGCTGGATATGCATGAGCTTCGTATCACTTATGAAGCGGATCTTCCCGCCCGTACGGGACTTGGGACGAGCAGTTCGTTTGCCGTCGGACTTTTGAATGCCTGCTATTGCCTGAAAGGGAAATATGCAGACAAAAAACAACTCGCAGACGATGCGATTTATTTGGAACGTGTGCTTTGCAACGAGGCAGGCGGGTGGCAGGATCAGATCGCTGCATCTTTCGGCGGGCTGAATAAGATTACTTTTTTTGGCGACGATTATCAGGTGGATCGCGTCATCATCTCCCCCGAACGGAAGAAAATGCTCAATGACAATCTGATGCTCTTCTTTACGGGCTTTACACGCTTTTCTTCCGAGATCCAGCAATCGACGGGAGCGGTCATCAAAGACAAGGCGACGCAGCTTCGCGAAATGCTCGTGCTTGTGGATGAAGCGGAGAGCGTTCTTACAAATAAGGAGCGTGATCTGGACGATTTCGGCAGATTATTGGATGAAACATGGAAACTGAAACGCCAGACGGGGAGCAAAATCTCCACGGGTTCCATCGATGAATTGTATGCGAGAGCGATCAAGGCGGGCGCGTTGGGCGGGAAGCTGCTCGGCGCAGGCGGGGGAGGGTTCCTGCTCTTCTATGTCCAGCCGGAAAAACGTCGGGAGGTCATGGCTGCCATGCACGATCTGCTGTATGTTCCGTTCCAGTTCGAAAATGCCGGGACGCGTGTTATCTATTATTCGGCGGAATTTTATGATCCACAGCTGAGGCGGGAAAAGTAAGGATGAAAACGGTCATCATGGCGGGCGGAAAGGGGACGCGCATCGCATCGGTTGCAAGTGATATCCCTAAGCCCATGATCCCTGTCGCGGGGAAGCCGGTTTTGGAACATGAGATCGAGTGTCTGCGCGGGCAGGGGTTTACCGATCTGATCATTACGGTCTCTCATTTGGGGCATATCATTACCAATTATTTCGGAGACGGCAGCAAATTCGGCGTGCATATAGAATATTTTGTAGAGGAAACGCCGCTGGGGAATGCTGGCGCGCTTCTGCGCTTGAAGGAGCAACTCACAGAGGATTTCCTGCTGCTCAATGCTGATGTGGTGTTCGATATTGACTTTAACCGTTTTGTTGGGTTTCACCGTAAACACGGCGGGCTTGCAACGCTTTTCACGCATCCCAACAATCACCCGTACGACAGCGGACTCATCGTAGCCGATGAAGCGGGGCGTGTCACGAGATGGCTTACCAAAGAGGATGATCGCAAGGGGTATTATCGGAACCGCGTCAATGCAGGACTGCATGTACTTTCACCCAAGCTGTTGGATCAGGTATTTGATACACCCAAGGTCGATCTTGACCGTCAGATCTTAAAGCCGCTTGCGGGAACAGGCGAAATGTATGTATACGACAGCCCCGAATATGTCAGGGATATGGGGACGCCTGAGCGTTACGCCGCAGTATGCAGGGATTTTGAAGAAGGCAAAGTACAGGCGCGCAATCTCAAAAATAAACAAAGGGCGATATTTCTTGACCGCGACGGAACGATCAATGAATATGTTGGATTTTTGAGAGATATCAATGACTTCCGTCTCATCGAAGGGGTAAGCGATGCGATCAAAAGGATCAATCAGAGCGGATATCTTGCCATTGTCGTGACGAATCAGCCTGTGATTGCACGTGGCGAAGTGACCGTGCCTCAGCTTAATGAGATTCACAATAAAATGGAGACGCTTTTGGGGGCAGACGGAGCTTATTTGGATGCGATCTATTACTGCCCGCACCATCCGCACAAAGGATATGAGGGCGAGATTCCGGAACTGAAAATCGACTGCGACTGCCGTAAGCCCAAAGCGGGGATGTTGCGGCGGGCGGCGCAGGAGTTTAATATCGATCTTTCGCAAAGCTGGATGGTCGGCGATGGGGAAAACGATTTGCTGTGCGGGCAAAACGGCGGCTGTAAGACGGCGATGATCGGGGAGGATCCTCGTGCTGATGTCTGCGGAAAGGACTTAAAAGACTGTATTCAGAAAATCTTAGGGTAACGATATATGGAAACACAAATCGAAAAACATCTGGATCTTTTGATTAGGCGCTATCCCGTCCTGTCTGTATGCAGAGAGGATATCGCAAAAGCATACGACATCCTCGAGACGTGCTTTGCCGGAGGGAACAAGCTGCTTGTCGCGGGAAACGGCGGAAGCTGTGCCGATGCGGAGCATATTGTCGGAGAACTTATGAAGGGGTTCAAACTTCCTCGCAGAAGTACGGAGGAGCTTGCAGAGAAGCTCAGAGCGGTCGATCCTGTCCGCGGAGAGGAACTTGCGGAGAAATTGCAGGGCGGACTTCCGGCGATCGCGTTAAGCGGACATCAGGGGTTGAACACTGCGTATATCAATGATGTGGAAAACGGCGGATTGCTGATGTATGCGCAACAGGTCAACGGATACGGAAAAGCAGGAGACGTATTCCTCGGAATTTCCACATCGGGCAATTCCAAGAACGTCATGTACGCTGCCGTCGTTGCAAGGGCAAAAGGCATGAAGGTTTTGGGGCTTACGGGCTCCAAGGGCGGGCAGCTTGCGGAAATCGCGGATGTAGCGATCAAAGTTCCTGAAACGGAGACATATATGATTCAGGAACTGCATCTTCCCGTTTATCATGCGCTCTGTCTCATGCTGGAAGAAAAATTTTTTGGGTGAGAAAATGGAAAAAATTCGCTTTTTAAATACATGGGTGAATAACTTTTCCATGGAAGAATGTTTGGACGCTATTGAGCAAAAAATAATATCAGCTGAGAAGTCTTATTTAGTGGCTGTAAACTCTGATGTTATATTAAAAATTGAGCAGGATGAGCAATTGAAAGAGGTAACAGATCACGCAGATTTCGTGATTGTAGACGGAAAACCTCTGATTTGGATTGCAAAAAAACAAGGGATTCCGATTGAAGAAAAAGTATCTGGTTCAGATTTAGTTCCCTTATTATGCGCAAGAGCGGCGGAGAAGGGCTATTCGGTTTTCATTCTCGGCGGGAAAGAAGGGGTTGCGGATCAAGCAAAGCAAAAATTAGAATCCATGTTGCCCGATATTAAAATTGTAGGCACTTATGCTCCCTCGCTTGGTTTTGAAAAAGATAATGTCGAAGTTAAAAAAATAAACAATCTAATTACAAGCGCTGCTCCGGATATCTTGCTTGTTTGCTTGGGTTGTCCGAAGCAAGAGAAATTTATTTACGAAAATATTTATAATTACAATGCAAAAATTTCAATTTGTGCGGGAGCGACGGTGGATTTTCTTGCTGGGAATATCAAACGTGCACCGAAATGGATGAGTAATCATGGATTAGAATGGCTGTTTCGCTTTTTTCAGGAACCGCGTCGATTATTTAAAAGGTACTTTATAGAAGACCCCAAAATTTTTAAATTGGCAAAAAAATATAAAAAACAACAATCTTAAAAATTAATCGATAAGATAGAGAAACTATGAATAAGTATGCAGCCATCATATTAAATTATAATTCATGCAATGAAACTCTGGCTGAAATCGAGCTGTTCAATAAACTGAAAATTGCCGAACAGTTTGATATTATTGTGGTTGATAATTCTTCGCCAAATGGTGATTATCAAATTTTTAAAGACAAACAGGATGGCTATCGGTTATTATCTTCCGAAAAGAACGGTGGCTATGCGGCAGGAAATAATATTGGCTTGAAATATTGTTTGGAGCACTCATATCAGTATGTGCTGATTTTAAACAATGATATCCTGTTTCCCTGTGAAGATGTGTTAGAGAAATTGTTGGAGATAATACGGCAAGACCCTAATATTGCAGTTATAAATCCTGATATAATTTCACCGAGCGGATATTTGTTCAACAGAGACTCTGTCAGGCCGTCATTTTTTGATATGACGCTGGGGATGTTGTCCTATAAGAAACGGGGCAGAAAAGTAACAGATCTGGGGGGATATTCGTATGTATATAGACCGCAGGGATGTTGTATGCTCCTTGATCTGCAAAAAATGGGAGAAGTTGGCTTATTTGACGAAAATACATTTTTGTATTCAGAGGAACTGATTTTAGCAGAACGATTTTTAAAATGCGGCTATAAATGTGCATGCTGTACGTCGGTGCAAGCTGTTCATAATCATTCAAATACAGTCAAAAGTAACATATCAAAAAAGAAAACGGACGAAATTAAAGCGGAAAGCTTTAAATATTATTTAAAGACATATAGAAAATTCTCTGCAATCAAAACATGGATATGTTTGTGTTTCTATCGGATTAAGCTGAAATTTCTGAATTAGATTTTGAGAATCTGCAATAGCAAAAAGCGAGGTGGGCACTTTGGAGTTATCGGCACGAAGAGTGGGACAATGGATCATGTTTTTACTGGGCGTGTTTTCTACACTGCAAATTGTGACAATTTTTGGTGTGACAATTTTTAATCTTATCGCGCTGGTTGCATTTTTGTATTTTTTCTTGATTGAATGGGGATGGTACAAAAGCCCATTTAACGGGAAAATATTGATCTTTTTGTTGTTATGCGGGATTACGACTGTTTGGGCGCTTCTCAATAATGCAACGCCTCGGGATTATAAATCTGTGGCATTGACTTCGTGTGTCAATTATTTTATTTTGTTTGGGATATTTATTGAAACGAAGAATGGTCCGAGAAGCTATATCGACAAGTTCACTTCCGGATTTAAAATTTCATGCAATATTCAGATAATTTGGTGTATTCTGCAAATTCTTTTATTTTATATTTTCTCGGTTGACCTCAATCATGTTATTTTTAACAGACTTTTGGGGATCACAGATTTGACAAGTCGTTATGTAGACGACGTTTTGGTTTGTACTGGATTAAGTTGGCATCCAGCGAATTTGATACCGATTTTGGCGTTTTGCTTTTTTTATTATAAAAATATTGTCCTAAAATTGGTATGTGTAGTCCTGGCAATTTTATCACATAGCGCAACAGCGCAAATTGTAATCAGCTTATGCTGTCTTTACGCGATAATCAGGGAGGGAAAACAATTATTATTTGCTCGGTCGTCTGTAAAACAATGGGCGCTGGCAGCGCTGTTAATTTCAATTTTGCTGATTTATGTTGCAACAGATAATAATTTAATCGTACAAACCATTAATGATGTGCTGGATCGTATCCGAGATATTTATAGTGTGGAGGCGGGAAACAGCAGCGCAACGCACTTTAGTTATTATCTTCGGCTGGGCGGAATTTATGAACAGACTGATATAGTAACTATCTTGTTTGGATACGGGATCGGCTGCTCGGGGGTACCGTATTCTATGTATTTTAATCAGTATACAGATCAGATATGGGTTGTTGAGAGTGATTTTATAAATTTATTATTGAGCCAAGGGTTATTCGGGTTTATCGCATTTTATGTATTATTTATTTCTATTATTGTAAAATGTGCGAAACGCTCAAAACAAGCGGCAGTATTCCTATTAATACTTTTAATTTGTGGCGTGACATACAACTTGCAATATAACTGGGTAATATTAGTAGAACTAATGATGTACACTATGTCAAAACGCGGGACAAGTTCGTTGCACGATGTTCGCATTAAAGAAAAGAAGTCGTATTTTTACAATAAATGTCAAGCAATGCCGATTTGAAAATTCTGAATTGCAATAAGGAGTAAACCAATGAAAGGAATCATTTTAGCAGGCGGGAGCGGGACGAGGCTTTATCCGCTGACGCGGGTGACGAGCAAACAGCTGTTGCCCATCTACGACAAACCGATGATCTATTATCCACTTTCAGTGTTGATGAATGCGGGGATCAGGGATATTCTCATCATTTCCACGCCGCAGGATACGCCGAGGTTTGAAGAATTGTTCGGGGATGGGCATCGCCTCGGGCTTAACCTGCAATATGCCGTGCAGCCGTCGCCGGATGGACTTGCACAGGCGTTTATCATCGGGGAACAGTTCATCGGAAGTGACAGCGTCGCGATGGTGCTTGGTGACAACATCTTTGCAGGACACGGTCTGAAAAAACGTCTGCGCGCAGCTGTCGAAAACGCGGAGAAGGGGAACGGAGCGACGGTATTCGGGTATTATGTGGACGATCCGGAGCGGTTCGGGATTGTCGAGTTCGATCAGCACGGCAAGGCGATCTCGCTGGAAGAAAAGCCTAAGAAACCCAAGAGCAATTATTGCGTCACGGGATTGTATTTCTACGACAATAAAGTTGTGGAGTATGCAAAGAGTCTGAAACCTTCTGCGCGCGGGGAGTTGGAAATTACGGACCTCAATCGTATCTATCTGGAAAAAGAGAGTCTGCACGTGGAAATTCTCGGTCAGGGATTTACTTGGCTGGACACGGGCACGCACGAGAGCATGGTGGACGCGACCAACTTCATCAAGGCAGTTGAGACGCATCAACGGAGAAAGGTTGCCTGCATCGAGGAGATCGCCTATCTCAACGGCTGGATCACCAAAGAACAGGCAATGACGCTCTGCGAGCCCATGCTTAAAAACGGATATGGACAGTACCTCAAAGACGTGCTTGACGGCAAGTACATGGACGGACTGTATTGAAAGGAGAAAAACAAATGACGATCATTGTAACGGGCGGAGCCGGATTTATCGGCAGTAACTTTATCTTTCACATGCTCGGGAAATATCCCGATTACCGCATTGTGTGCCTGGATAAGCTCACTTATGCGGGCAACCTCTCCACACTCAAGAGCGTGATGGACAAGCCGAATTTCCGCTTTGTGAAGGCAGATATCTGCGACAGAGAGGCGGTTTACCGTCTTTTTGAAGAGGAAAAACCCGATATTGTGGTCAACTTTGCGGCGGAGAGTCATGTGGACAGAAGCATCGAAGATCCCGGGATCTTCTTGCAGACGAATATTATGGGCACCGCAGTGCTGATGGACGCCTGCCGCAAATACGGCATCAAACGCTACCATCAGGTTTCGACGGATGAAGTATATGGCGATCTGCCGCTCGATCGTCCCGATTTGTTTTTTACCGAGGAGACGCCTTTGCACACATCCAGCCCGTATTCGAGCTCCAAGGCGGCGGCAGATCTTCTGGTGCTCGCCTACCACAGGACGTACGGACTGCCTGTGACTATCAGCCGTTGTTCCAACAACTACGGACCTTATCATTTCCCCGAGAAGCTGATTCCGTTGATGATCGCAAATGCGCTTAACGACAAGCCGCTTCCCGTATACGGAAAAGGTGAGAACGTGCGCGACTGGCTGTATGTGGAGGACCACTGCAAAGCGATCGACCTCATTATCCATAAAGGAAGAGAGGGTGAGGTTTACAACGTCGGCGGGCATAACGAAATGAGGAATATTGACATCGTCAAGCTCATCTGTAAGGTGCTGGGAAAACCCGAAAGCCTGATTACGTACGTTGCAGACCGCAAGGGACACGATATGCGCTATGCGATCGATCCGACCAAGATCCACAACGAGCTTGGCTGGCTTCCCGAAACGAAGTTTGCGGACGGCATCAAAAAGACGATTCAATGGTATCTTGACAACAGAGAATGGTGGCAAGAGATCATCTCGGGCGAATATCAGAACTATTATCAGAAAATGTACGGAAACAGAGGTTGAGGGAAACTGGTTTTGGAGCCCAAAAAGAAATGAAAATACTTGTTACCGGCGTTAAGGGTCAGCTCGGCTATGACGTCGTCAATGAATGTCAAAAACGCGGGTACGATGCGATCGGCGTAGACGTTGAGGATATGGATATCACCGATCCAGAATCGGTTGACCGTGTGATTGCAGAGGCAAATCCCGACGCTGTGATTCATTGTGCCGCATGGACTGCGGTAGATGCGGCGGAAGAGCCTGAAAACGCAGCCAAAGTGCGCGCCGTCAATGCAGACGGCACGCAGAATATCGCAAACGTCTGCAAAAAGTTAAATTGCAAGCTTCTCTATATTTCGACCGACTATGTGTTTGACGGGCAGGGCAGCGAGCCGTGGCTTCCCGATCAGAAGGACTATCGTCCGCTCAACGTCTATGGGCAGACCAAACTCGAAGGCGAACTTGCCGTTGCGAATACGGTGGAAAAGTATTTCATCGTGCGCATCGCGTGGGTGTTCGGCGTAAACGGGAAGAATTTCATCAAGACGATGCTGAACGTCGGCAAAACGCATGATACGATACGCGTTGTCAACGATCAAATCGGCACGCCGACATATACTTACGATCTTGCGCGGTTGCTGGTCGATATGGCGGAGAGTGAGAAGTACGGTTACTATCATGCGACGAATGAGGGCGGGTATATCAGTTGGTATGACTTCGCCTGTGAAATTTTCCGTCAGGCGGGGTATCCGACGAAGGTGATCCCCGTCACGACTGTGGAATACGGACTTTCCAAAGCCAAGCGTCCGTTCAACAGCCGTCTGGATAAGCGTAAACTTGTTGAGAACGGGTTTACGCCGCTTCCCGATTGGAAGGATGCATTGAAAAGATATTTGAAGGAAATCGGATATTGATATGGGACAGATTACGGTAGAAAAAAATATCGGCGGGATCGAGGGGTTGTGTGTCATCACGCCTGCCGTGCACGGTGACAGCCGCGGATATTTCATGGAGACGTATTCACAGCGAGATATGGAGGAAGCGGGGCTGAATATTACCTTCGTGCAGGATAACCAGTCCATGAGCACGAAGGGTGTCTTGCGCGGGCTGCATTTTCAAAAGAACTTTCCGCAGACCAAACTGGTGCGGGCAATAAAAGGCAGAGTGTTTGACGTCGCCGTTGACCTCCGCAAAGGCAGCGCAACGTACGGCAAGTGGTACGGCGTGGAATTGACGGAAGAGAACAAGAAGCAGTTTCTCATCCCGCGCGGCTTTGCACATGGCTTTTTGGTGCTGAGTGATGTGGCGGAGTTCTGTTATAAGTGCGATGATTTTTATCATTCCAACGACGAAGGCGGACTTGCCTGGAACGATCCTGCGATCGGGATCGTCTGGCCCGAAGTTGTCGGCGAATATCAAGGCTCTGCCGACAGCGCAGGCTATACGTTACAGGACGGCACGCCGCTCAATCTGAGCGAGAAGGATAAAAAGTGGAGAAATTTGATCTCCTAGGATAATATATGAAAAAAACAGAAGAGCAGGGTAATGCGGGACCGATTATATCGGTTATTGTGATCGTTACAAAGGATGATCAATTTGCCAAAGCAAGAACTTATATAGAGAGCCAGACTGTTTATTCAGAAGTCGAAATTGTGCCTCTTAAAAATTATAATAATTGCAATTTTTCATCCGCAGCCGAAGCCCTGAACTACGGAGGGAAAATGGCAAATGGGGACATTTTGATTTTTATGCATCAGGATGTCTATTTGCATGATCCTGCCGCGTTGGAAAAATGTAAAAATTTTCTATTAAACAGTTCTTTAAACACAATTATAGGTGCCGCAGGCGTTTGTTTATCAGACGGCATTTTGCACAGTGATATTTATGATGCAGACGGTAAATTATTCGGTCCGAAGTTATACGGTAAAATAGCAGAGGCGATTTCTCTCGATGAATGTTTTTTGGCGATGACAAAAAACACATGGCAACAAATGCCGTTTGATGAAGAAACCTGTGATGATTGGCATTTTTACGGCGTTGATATTAGTTATACCAACATGCTTCGCGGCGGCAAAAATTTTATTTATCCGTTAAATATTTGTCATGAAAGCGGTGGGAATATTTATGCAAAAGGGTTTCGGAAAACGCTTTATCAAATTATAAAAAAATATAAACATCGGGTTGATAAATTGCTAACGCCTTGTGTACAGGTGCCGTGTTCTTCTGTTGGTTATTTAAAATTTCTTATTAAATTGAAGCTGCGTAAATATTAGTTGTATTGGTGAAAAAATGGACAAAGCTCGTTTCTTCGAAAATGAATATTGTTTTGTTTTTGACAGAAGAACAAATATCTCGTATAGCTTATTTCGGAATGTATTGACTCCTGAAAATACATTTGAATTATACTATCCCGGGAAGGAGAGAACGACCAAGCTGGGAAAAATATGGAACAGATATTTCCGAAAATATTTTTTTGGTTGGATTCGTAAGGATTTTAAAAAAAAGTATTCAGGGAAAATTACGATATTTACAAATGAATCATTGAGTCACATTTCTTTACGATTATTGCGGCGCATCAAGAAAGAATCGAAAGCAACCGTTTTATTCTTTATCGATGAATTGTTCAACGATTATAAAACCGTCAGAAGAGCTAAAATTCTGATGGCTGATCAAAGTCATTATTTTGATTTGATTTATACCTTCTCACCAAAAGATGCGGCGACGCATGGGGTTTTGCTCAATAAATCGTATTATTCTGCGTTTAATGTCTCGAAGGCTGAGGGGGAACAGGGTTTATTCTTTGTGGGAAGCATGAAGAATCGAGGCAGCCTTTTGAATCAGATATATAATTATTTGCAGTCTGTAAATGTCAGTTGTTTATTTTATGTATATGTGAATAGCGGACGAGATAAGACAAATCCAAATTTTCATTATACGTCTATTCCGTATGAATCAAGTATCCGGCTGTTAAAGTCCTCTAATGTTATTTTGGATCTTGTAGATGAGCGTCAAACGGGAATGACGTTACGATATTACGAAGCCGTGGTTTATAATAAAAAATTGCTTACGAATAATATAAACATTATTCAGCAATCCTATTATAATGAGCATTATATGAAGGTTTTCAGGACGATGGATGAACTTAAAAACATTGATCCGTCGTGGTTTAATTCTACCGAGGAAATAGATTATCATTATCGGGAAGAATTTGAGCCATACAATTTTTTGAAGCAGATACAGGTCGATTTAAAGGATCGTGAGGGATAATTAGAAATATAGGCTGCGCCGTTATGTTTATTGGGCAGAATTTCATGTTTTCGTGAGGCAATAATGAATACAAGTTTAAAATTATATTCTGTAACGCATAAAGCAATTCAAACGATTCCACCTGATAGAATTACGATTGGCGTTGGGGAGAAACGTTCTGTAATCGGTGCACAAATTACAGATGATGCTGGATGCAATATCAGTGAAAAGAATTATTGTTATTGCGAATTAACGGCGCTTTATTGGATTTGGAAACATGAGACTTGCGATTTTGTTGGGTTGGAGCATTATCGGCGTTTCTTTTTTTCTAAGAATTTTGCGTCTGCACATCCCTTAACGCAAAAGAAAATATATAAGATTTTAATGTCAGGTAAAATTATTTTACCGAAACCACAGCAATATAACGAAACAGTATATGCACACTACGCGAAATATCACGATATTCATGATTTGGAAGTGTGTATCAGTATTATCAGAAACGATTTTCCGCAATATATTGCCGATTGTGATGCTGTTTTATACTCAAAGAAACTTTGTATCGCAAACATGTTCATCATGCCCAAACAGATGCTTAACGAGTATTGTGATTGGCTTTTTCATATTCTTTTTAAGGCGGAAAAGGCGGTGGATATAAATAGTAAGGATAGCTATCAAATAAGAGTTTTTGGTTTTTTATCAGAAAGATTGTTTAACATTTGGATTCATCATAAGGATCCAAAGATATATTATGCACGCGTGTTTGATGCAACGGAGTGTGCATGGAAAACTAGATTGAAATCTAAACTGAAAGTTTTTTTTCATGGCAAGAAATGACAGGCGAAAGCACATACCATCTGAGAATGTAAGGGAATGAAGCGATGAAGAAGGAAGGGAAATATTTAATATACAATACTCCACGGCAGAGAAAGACGATAAAACAGGCGATTAAATATATGCTTTATGTAGCATATTTTGCATTATGCAAAGTAATATTAATGTTTTATCGTCCGAGGCGGAAGCAAGCGGTAAAATATAATACTACAATTTGCGCGATTTTCAAGAATGAAGGTCCATACTTGAAAGAATGGATAGAATATCATAAACTGGTAGGGGTAGAGCATTTTTACTTATATAATAACAATTCCGATGATAATTATTTGGAGATATTAAAGCCATATATAGAAGAGGGGAGTGTAGATCTGATAGATTGGCCGGAGGCGCACGCGCAAATGGCGGCGTATCGAAACTGCATTGAGCGTTTTGCGTCAGATTCGGAATGGATTGGGTTTATTGATTTGGACGAATTTGTGGTACCCAAGGAAGAAGAAAGTATACCGGCTTTTTTGAAGAGGTTTGCGCATCGACCGGCGGTGATGATATACTGGAAAATGTACGGATCATCGGGACGGGTAGATCGTGACCTTAAAGGGTTGGTGACGGAGGATTTTACAGTATGCTGGGGGAAGCATACAGATACCGGAAAGTGTTTTTATAATACGGCGTATCGATTTGCAGCTGAGAGCAAACGGAACGATGTATTTATGCATATCTTTTGGACAAAGATTGGAGCTCTTACGATTCCTCCCGTTAATATCTTCGATCATTTCTATATGATTCATATTCGTGATATTATAGATTCCAAGCAGTTTCCAATTCAAATTAATCATTATGTTATTAAGTCTTATCGTGAATATATTGAGCGCATGAAACGAGGGGATGCGCTCGAAAAAATCAATCCGCGCAACAAAAAAGAATTTTGTTATCATGATATGTTGTGTAATAGTACTGATTATTCAATTTATCGTTATTTGCTTCAATTAAAATTGTTGTGTGATCATATGAAAGAATAAAAGTAGTTCTTAAATTCCACAGATTCTAAGATTAAGGATGGCTGCAGATGGAGTCACGTATTCAAAAATCGATGAGGAATACCGTGTTTGGGGCAATCGGACTGTTTTGCAGTCTGGTTGTGTCTTTTATTACACGTTCGATTTTTATTCAAATTCTTGGCGTTGAATATAACGGGGTCAACGGGCTTTTTTCAAATATCTTACAGGTTTTGAATCTTGCGGAACTTGGATTTGCAACGTCTATTGCATATGCGCTTTATAAGCCCTTAAAAGAACACGACGAAAAGACAACAGCTGCGCTGATGAATTACTTTGCCAGGGTCTATCGAATCATTGCAATCGTTGTCGGAGCGGTGGGGTGTTGTTGTATCCCGTTTTTGCAGTATCTTATCTCGGAGGATATTTCCGAGCTTTCGTTCTCTTTGGGGCAGCTGCGCATCTACTTCGTCATGTATTTGGCAAACACGGTGTGTAGCTATTTGTTGGCGTATAAGCGCACGATCATTACTGCCGATCAAAACAATTATATCGTATCTAATGTTGATAATCTTTGCAACATCGGATTAAATATTTTGCAGATCATTTTGCTGTATGCAACAAAGAATTTTTATGCTTTTCTGGGCATTATGATTGCAAAAACAATTTGCGGGAATTTAATTTTACATCTGATTGCCAGCAAAAAATATCCCTATCTATCGCAATACAAACAGGAGAGGCTTCCAAAAGAAGAAAAGTCGGCGCTCTTTAAAAACGTACAGGCAAGCTTTTGTCATCGCATTGGTGGTGTTATTATATTCAGCACTTCGTCGATTGTGATTTCCGCATTTGTCAGTCTGATCGATGCCGGAAAATACAGCAACTATATAATGATCGTTTCCAATGTGAATGCTTTTATCAATATTGTTTTTACCTCCATTACGGCGAGCATCGGAAATCTTTGTTTGGGGACAGATAAAGAACGTCAGTACGTCATTTTTAAGCATATTTCATATCTGTCAAGTTTTTTTGCAGTATTTACGTTCGTTTGCTATACGTGTCTGTTTAATGACTTTATTGCTATTTGGTTGAATGAAGATATGCAATTCAGCTTGCCGATTGTTGTTGCGATTTCCATGAATGCAATGGTAGATTATATTCGCAGAACAGTGCTGACTTTCAAAGATGCGATGGGGCTGTTCCGGCAGGATTGGTTCAAGCCGTTGTTGGAAGCGGGCGTCGGGATTGGACTTGCCATTGGGTTGAGCTATGTATGGGGAACGTTTGGTGTGATTATCGGCTATACGATTGCGACTGTTGCAATCGCGATTCCGATCGAGAATGTTGTGCTCTTCAAATACGGGTTTAATCGAAATGCGACGCCACACGTTTTGCGCTTGATTGCGACGGCGGGAACAGCGATCGGATTAACGGCATTAACCTACTATATCTGTTCGTTTATTCCCGACGGAATCGGCTGGTTCATTCTCGAATTTTGTTTTGTTGTGATTTTTGCTACAATAGTATATTTATTGTTAACATGTCGGACGCCTGAATTTAAGTATTATATGGATTTAACAAAAAAATTATTACGAAAGGCATTTAGGAAAAATCGATCGGTCGCACCAATGGATAATTGTAAATGTACTCCTGATGAAAAATTCTTGGATATAGAAAAAGAGAGCCATGAAAAAAACGAAGAGGATAAAAAGTCTTGAGGTGGGCGTGGAGAATCAATTTGGTCAGAATTACTACCAGAAAATGAGCAAAAACGCATAAAATTTACGGGCGCGCCGGGGTTGACGGTGCGCCCGCAATCGTCTATAATGAAAAAGAGGGGCGAGGTATGCAAGGCTTACGAAGACAACGATGGCTGAAAGTTTTACTCGGGGCGCTTCCCATGCTTGCCATGATGATCGTTATCTTTATCTTTTCGGGCAGTATGGGCGGCGAGTCGTCGGAGCAGAGCAATGCGGTGGGCAAGTGGGTGCTAGGGATTCTCGGGATCGAGATCCCTCCCGGGCAGACAGCGTCCGATGTCCCTATTCTTTGGGGACTCACCATCCGCAAATTTGCGCATATTTTTTTATATTTTTGCCTTGGCGCGAGCGCATTTTTGTTTATGGCAATGTTGCCGATAGGAAATCACCGGCTGCAGAGACCTGCATGGTGCGGAGGCGGAGCGCTGCTGATTTCTTTTGCGTACGCGTGCCTGGATGAGTGGCATCAGTCATTCGTTGCTGGACGAAGCGGGAAAATGGCAGATGTCGGAATCGATGCGATCGGGTTTATTACGGCGGCGGTGATATGTGCGGGGATATGGTATCTGACGCTCCTGATCTCCGGAAAGAGATCGGAACGTCGACATCGGGAGAATTTGCCTCGATAAAAGATTTTTTTAACACATGATGGCGGGGAACAGGGTGTTCGGGATCGAGCGCCCTGTTTTGAATTGAAATTCATATCTTGACGACGTTGTTATATCGTGGTACAATACGTATACGACGCATGGGGGAACCATGCGGTGCTGGATGCGAACGGAAACGATCTTACGGATTCGTCACATATCGGCAACCGCAACCCCTTCCGTTACCGCGGATATTTCTACGACGTAGAAACGGGTCTTTACTACCTGCAAACGCGCTACTATGACCCCGAGATCGGCAGATTCCTGAACATGGACGATATCTCCTACGCCGACCCCGAGCAGATCCACGGGCTTAATCTCTATGCCTATTGCGGCAATGACCCTGTGATGGGTTATGATCCGAACGGAACATGGAATTGGGGGAATTTCTGGAATCTGATTGCAAGCATTGCGATCGTTTGTGCGGTTGCTGTTGGAAGCGTATTGACGGCAGGGGCAGCTGCGGCAGTATTTGGTGCAAGTGCAGCTGTTACCAGCGCAATGATAGGTGGTGCAGCGTTTGGCAGTATGTTCTTGGGCGGGTTAGAGATAGGGTCGCAGCTTATCAATAATGGGTATGGGAATATCAATTATGGTTCGGTTGCGATAGAATCTTTTGTTGGTGGTACGACTGGTATTACCATGGGCGCCATGGGGGCAACGATGAACGCAGGAGTGCGTCTCGCAATGCGAGGTGTAAACATCGGGTTAAATGCACTTGGTGCAACATTCCATTGTGTAAACGAAGGCGCGGATGCAATGGGCTATCTGACCGGTATCGGGGCGTCTGTCGCGGCAGGCTTAATCGG
>ERZ1643246.2228-NODE-2228-length-18945-cov-5.170090_pt1 | contig 18945 bp, 16 predicted proteins | sample MGYA00579265_ERZ1643246 | MGnify/ENA primary metagenome ERZ1643246 (study PRJEB29033, sample SAMEA4952261) | chicken gut metagenome | biome: Broiler Chicken; feature: Gastrointestinal Tract; material: Caecum | place: Ireland | collected 2018 | study: Broiler...
CGAAGGGACAGTGCACCAATCCCTACGGCTGGACCAAGTCCATGCTGGAGCAGATTCTTACCGATATGCAGAAGGCGGATCCGGAGTGGAACGTGATTCTGCTGCGCTATTTCAATCCGATCGGGGCCCATCCCAGCGGAACCATGGGAGAGAATCCCAGCGGTATTCCCAACAACCTGATGCCCTACATTACCCAGGTGGCTGTGGGTAAGCTGAAAGAGCTGAGTGTTTTCGGAAATGATTACGATACCCCGGACGGAACCGGCGTGCGGGACTACATCCATGTGATGGATCTCGCCAGCGGCCATGTGGCGGCGCTGAAGAAAATCAAAGAGAAGGCCGGGCTGTGTATCTACAATCTCGGAACCGGCGTCGGCTACAGTGTCCTTGATATCGTGAAGAATTTCGAGGAAGCCAACCATGTGAAGATTCCCTATGTGATAAAACCGCGCAGGGCCGGCGATATCGCCACCTGCTACGCCGATGCCAGCAAGGCGAAGCGCGAGCTTGGCTGGGAGGCGAAATACGGGATCCGGAAGATGTGTGAGGATTCCTGGAGATGGCAGAAGAATAACCCCAACGGGTACGGAGACTGATCCTTTCGGTTGCCCCTCTTTTCGGATCGTGCTATACTGGTATGCAGAGTACGATTTGAGAGAAGAGGGGCGATTTGTGTTATGGAAAAAGACGACAAGGTAGTTCTGTTCGAGAAGACACCGATTCCTCGGGCGGTGGCGAAACTGTCTGTGCCGATGATCTTAAGCTCTCTGGTTATGGTGGTCTACAATATGGCGGATACCTATTTCGTGGGAATGCTGAATGATCCGGTGCAGAACGCTGCCGTATCGCTGGCTTATCCGGTGCTTCTCGCTTTTAACGCGGTAAATAATCTGTTTGGCGTCGGTACTTCCAGCATGATGAGCCGGGCGTTGGGCAGAAAGGATTATGATCTCGTCTCTGAGAGCTCGTCTTTCGGATTTTACTGTTCCCTGATCAGCGGCCTTCTCTTCGGAGTTCTCTGCGCGCTTTTCCACAGTCCACTGCTGGCGCTTCTGGGCGCGGACGCTACAACCCGGACAGCCACGGAGGGCTATATGTTCTGGACGGTGTATCTGGGGGCGGCGCCGGCTATCCTAAATGTGGTAATGGCCTACATGGTGCGCTCGGAGGGGGCTTCCCTTCACGCCAGTGTCGGGACTATGTGCGGATGTTTTCTGAATATTGTTCTGGATCCGATCTTTATTCTCCCCTGGGGATTGAATATGGGGGCGGCGGGGGCCGGTCTGGCTACCTGTCTTTCCAACTGTGTGGCTTGCGGCTACTTCTTTGTTTTGCTGTATGTGAAGCGGAAGAGTACCTTTGTATGCATCGATCCGAGAAAGTTTCGGATGAAAAAGAGAATCGTCTTTGAGGTATGCAGCGTGGGTATACCCGCATCCATCCAGAATCTTCTGAATGTTACCGGGATGACAATCCTCAACAATTTTACCGCGGTCTACGGGGCGGACGCTGTGGCGGCCATGGGCATCGCCTACAAGTTGTATACGGTTCCCATGCAGGTTACCATGGGATTCTCTCAGGGCATCATGCCGCTGGTCAGCTATACCTTCGCCTCCGGCAATCGAAAACGGATGAAGGAGGGGATCCTGTTCGCCTTAAAGGTCATGGTGCCTGTCCTTCTGGTAATCACGCTGGCCTATTATCTGGGAGCGGAGAGGTTTATCGCGCTCTTTATGGCAAACGCCTCCATTATCGCGTACGGGGCCGCTTTTCTGAGGGGATTCTGCCTCGGGCTGGTTTTCCTGTGCGTGGATTTCCTGGCGGTGGGTGTGTTCCAGGCGCTGGGTATGGGAAAATACGCCCTGATCTTTGCGCTGATGCGTAAGATTGTCCTGGAAATCCCGGCGCTTTTCCTGTTGAATTATCTGTTCCCGCTCTATGGGCTGTCCTATGCTCAGTTTGCGGCGGAGCTGGTGCTGAGCGTCTGCGCGCTGTTTATGCTGCGGCGTATTTTCCGCACTTACGGGGATCTGAAACAGCAGACAAAATAAGCGTTTTGGAAAAAATTTAAAAAAATTGAAAAAAGTACTTGACGATTAGGAAAAGATAGTGTAAGATTCTCTATGTTGCCGCGGGGAACAGAAACAACCACGGTAACAGAGAGAAATGGTTCGTTGGTCAAGTGGTTAAGACGCCGCCCTCTCACGGCGGAATCAGGGGTTCGACTCCCCTACGAACTGCTTTCAGGCTCCGGTACAAGAGATTGTATCGGAGCTCTTTCTTTGTGTGGAAAGTTGCGTAAAATGCTTGCTTTTTGCCGGAAAGTATGGTAGATTTACTATGTTGTGTATTGTTTGTTTGAGAGTGGGTGAACGCCCACTCTCAATTGTTTGTTGGCATCTGTTTGCGGAGGAAAGGACGGGACCATTGTCAAAGAGAGAAGAGTATGAACAGAAGACAGAGCGATTTCTTTTGCCGATTGTGGAGAGCATGGGATTCGAGCTGGTGGATGTGGAATATGTGAAAGAGGGGAAAGAATTTTTCCTCCGGGCTTATATTGACAAGCCGGGTGGAATTACCATTGACGACTGTGTCGCGGTCAGCCGGCAGATGAATGAGATCCTGGACAGGGAGGATTATATTCCGGATGCCTACACATTTGAAGTGAGCTCTCCGGGATTGGGGAGACCGCTGAAGAAGGATAAGGATTTTGAGCGAAGCCTCGGGGAGGAAGTGGAGATCCGGCTGTATCGGGCAGTGGATAGCCAGAAAGAATATGCCGGGGTATTGAAAGCATATGATAAAGATACGGTCACAATCGTGACAGAGGATGATACGGAGCGGACGTTTCAGAGGAACGATATCTCCCTGATCCGCCTGGCCTTCGATTTTTGATAGATCATGTTGAGGAGGATAAAGAAAAAATGAAGAACAATGAACTGTTGGAAGCATTGACTATTCTGGAACGGGAGAAAAATATCAGCAAGAGCACACTGCTGGAGGCGATTGAGAGTTCCCTTCTGATTGCCTGCAAAAACCATTTCGGAAAGGCGGACAATGTTACCGTCTCCATCGACCCGGAGACCTGCGAGTACCATGTGCTGGCGGCGAAGACGGTTGTGGAGGAAGTCACGGATCCTGTGGAACAGATTTCCCTGGCGGAGGCAAAGGATATCGACGGCCATTACGAGGTCGGCGATGTGGTGCAGATTGAGATTCAGTCGAAAGATTTCGGAAGAATCGCCACGATGAGCGCGAAGAACACCATTCTTCAGAAGATCCGTGAGGAGGAGCGCAAGGCGATTTTCAATGAGTACTATACACTGGAAAAAGATATCGTTACCGGTATCGTACAGAGACGGGTGGGAAGAAATATCAGCATCAACCTGGGCAAGGCGGATGCTCTTCTGACAGAGAATGAGCAGGTGAGGGGAGAACATCTCCATCCCAATGACCGGGTAAAGGTGTATGTCCTGGAGGTCAAAGAGGCGCCGAAGGGAACCAGGATTCTGGTTTCCAGAACCCATCCGGAGCTGGTTAAGCGGCTCTTCGAGGAAGAGGTATCTGAGGTGCGGGACGGCATCGTGGAGATCAAGAGCATTGCCAGGGAAGCGGGAAGCAGAACCAAGATGGCTGTCTGGTCCGAAGATGAGGATGTGGATGCTGTTGGAGCCTGTGTCGGTGTCAACGGATCCCGTGTCAACGCGGTGGTCAGCGAACTGCGGGGGGAGAAGATTGATATCATCGAGTGGAACGAGAACCCTGCAATCCTGATTGAGCACGCGTTGAGCCCCGCGAAGGTCATCTCGGTTATCGCGGACGGGGATGAGAAGACGGCAAAGGTTGTGGTCCCTGATTATCAGCTTTCCCTGGCCATCGGCAAGGAAGGTCAGAACGCGCGGCTGGCTGCCCGGCTGACCGGATACAAGATCGATATCAAGAGCGAGACCCAGGCGAGAGAGGCCGGAGACTTCTTCGATTACGAGAACGATTACGATGAGTACGATGACGAGTATTATGACGACGAGTACGCGGACGATACTTACGCGGAGGACACCTATACGGATGAAATCTATGACGACGAGCCCTACGATGACAGCGAGTACGAAGGCGACGCGGAAAGCGAGGCAGAATATGCCGGGGATGAGTCGATGGAGGATGCCCCGGATGTCGGCGAGGAGAGCGTAGATGAAGAATAAGAAAATTCCTCTGCGCAGATGCGTAGGCTGCGGCGAGATGAAGCCGAAGGGAGAACTGATCCGCGTGGTTCGGACACCGGAGGATGAGATCGTGCTGGATGCCAGCGGACGGGCCAACGGAAGAGGAGCGTATCTGTGCAGATCTGTGGAGTGCTGCAGAAAGGCAATGAAGAATAAAGGTCTGGAAAGAGCGCTGAAATGCCGCGTCTCACAGGAGATTCTGGAGGAATTGGAACAGGAGATGATGACGAGTGTTACATGACAGAGCACTGTCGATGCTGTCTCTGGCGGCAAAGGCCGGAAAGGTGGCCAGCGGAGAATTTTCCGTCGAGAAGGCGGTAAAGTCACGCAAGGCGCATCTTGTTCTGGTGGCGGATGACGCGTCGGAGAATACGAAGAAATTGTTTCGTAACATGTGCAGCTTTTATCATACCCCTTTTCAGGTCTATGGGAGCAAGGAAGCGCTGGGAAGAGCGATCGGTAAGACATATCGGGCGTCGCTGGCGGTTACGGATCAGAATTTTGCGAAAGCCATAGCGGAAAAAATGCCTGTTGGGGAAACAACTGAATAATGGAGGATATAGAATGGCAAAGATCAGAGTATATGAACTTGCGAAAAAATTGGATATACAGTCGAAGGATATTATCGGGTATCTCGCGGAGAACGGAATGGAAGTGAAAAGCCAGAGCGGGCTGGATGACGCGCAGACCGCGATGATTACGAAAAAATTCGGAAAGCAGGAGCCGGCACAGGGGAAAGCGGCGCCCGAGAAGGCTTCCGCTGAAAAGGCGGCATCCGCGAAGACGGCGGAGCATGCCGCTCCCGGAAACCCGGAGTCTGAGGCGAAGAAGAAGGCCGCTAACGCGGAGGCGAAAAAGGAGGCTCCCGCCGCATCGGACGGAAAGGGGAAGGAGAAACGTCCCGCTGCCGGAGACGGGCGTGAGCGTCCCAGGAAGAAACCGAATATTTCCGCGGTGTTTAATGCCCAGTACAGCAGGCAGCCCAGATCCCGCCGCCCGGAGGGGGAGCGCAGGAATGCCCGTCCGGGAGACCGGGGGGCGAGACCGGGCGGCAACCGCTCCGGAAGACCGGGGGACAGATCTGTCCGCTCCCAGGAGGTGCGCCGTCCGCTGATCCGTCCCCTCGCGCACAAGGAGGGAGAACGGCCCAGCGACCGGTTCTCGGTAAAGGAGGAGCCCCAGAGCGCGCAGCAGACGCCCCGGCAGAATGTATCTGCCCAGCGTCCGCAGCAGCCGAGAGAGGCGCAGCCAAAAGACAGAGAGCTTCAGGCAAACGCGGCAAACAGCCGTCCGCAGCAGCCGAGGGAGAATGTCTACGCCAACCGTCGTCCTCAGGAGAGAAGCGAGCAGGCGCCCCGGAGAGAGAATGTCTATGCGAACCGGGATGACAGGAGACCCCGCACGGCGGATAACCGGGATGCCAGAAAGCCGCGTTCGGGAGAGGGCAGGAATTTTACCAGCCGTCCGGGACGTCCGGCGGTTGGGCAGAATGTTTACGCCAATTCCAGAGATAATAAGAAGGGAGGCGCCCGTCCCGGCGGAGACCGCGATTTCCGCAAAAACGACCGGAAGGGAGCCGCTGCGGTTCCGGCGGAGGAGATCCGGGGCAAGGAGAGCAGAGAGCGCGACAATAACCGCAGAAAGAAGCATGACCGGGACGTTCTGGGATCCAAGAAGCAGGAGCGGTATGTAAATCTGGAGAAGAACGGCGGCAAGAAGAAAAACAAAGCGCCGGCGTCCAAGCAGCCGGCCAGGGATGAGAATGAGATTCTCACCATTACGCTTCCGGAGAAGATTACGATCCGGGATCTGGCTGACAAGTTGAAGGTGCAGGCTTCCGATATCGTCAAAAAACTCTTTATGAAGGGTGTCATGGTAACGGTAAATCACGACATCGACTACGAGCAGGCGGAGGAGATTGCCCTGGAGTACAACTGCATCTGCGAGCCGGAAGAGAAGGTGGATGTGATTGAGGAACTGCTTCGGGAGGATGAGGATCCCGAGGAGAGCCTGGTGCCGAGACCTCCGGTAGTCTGTGTGATGGGTCATGTCGATCACGGTAAGACATCCCTGCTGGATGCGATCCGCGACACCCATGTGACCGACCGGGAGGCAGGCGGTATTACCCAGCACATTGGAGCCTATGTGGTGGATGTGAACGGACAGAAGATTACCTTCCTGGATACGCCGGGCCATGAGGCGTTTACCGCCATGCGTATGCGTGGAGCAAACTCCACGGATATCGCGATCCTGGTGGTCGCCGCCGACGACGGCGTGCTGCCCCAGACGGTCGAGGCGATCAACCATGCGAAGGCCGCCGGCGTCGAGATCATTGTTGCGATCAACAAGATCGATAAGCCCAATGCCAACGTGGAACGGGTAAAACAGGAGCTGTCGGAATATCAGCTGATTCCCGAGGACTGGGGCGGAAATACGATCTTTGTTCCGGTATCCGCCCATACACGGGAGGGAATTGACACGCTGCTGGAGATGATTCTTCTGACAGCGGAGATGTGCGAGCTGAAGGCAAATCCCAACCGCAATGCCAGAGGACTTGTCATCGAGGCGCAGCTGGATAAGGGACGCGGTGCTGTGGCGACGGTGCTTGTGCAGAAGGGAACGCTCCATGTGGGAGATCCCGTGGCCGCCGGAAGTTCTCATGGAAAAGTCCGCGCGATGCTGGATCACAACGGCAGACGCGTCAAGGAGGCGGGACCCTCCACACCGGTGGAGATCCTGGGTCTCTCCGATGTGCCGAACGCGGGAGAAATCTTTGTCGCCATGGATTCCGAGAAGGAGGCGAGAAATTTCGCGGAGACCTTTATCTCGGAAGGAAAGAACCGGCTGATCGAGGAGACGAAGGCCAAGATGTCTCTGGACGATCTGTTCTCCCAGATTCAGTCCGGCAATGTGAAGGAGCTGAACATCATCGTGAAGGCCGATGTGCAGGGCTCCGTGGAGGCGGTAAAACAGTCTCTGGAGAAGCTTTCCAACGAGGAAGTGGTTGTCAAGATTATTCATGGCGGCGTAGGCGCCATCAACGAGAGCGATGTGATCCTGGCTTCCGCGTCCAATGCCATTATCATCGGATTCAATGTGCGTCCGGATGCTGTCGCTAAAGCCACGGCGGACCGGGAGGGCGTGGATGTGCGTCTGTACAAGGTTATCTACAACGCGATCGAGGATGTGGCGGCTGCCATGAAGGGAATGCTGGATCCCGTATACGAGGAGAAGGTCATCGGCCATGCGGTAGTGCGTCAGATATTCAAGGCGTCGGATGTGGGAAATATCGCCGGCTCCTATGTGCTGGACGGCTATTTCCAGAGAAACTGCAAAGTGCGGGTATTCCGGGAGGGCGAACAGCTCTTCGAGGGCGAGCTGGCATCTCTGAAGCGTTTCAAGGACGACGTGAAGGAAGTAAAGGCCGGATACGAGTGTGGTCTTGTCATTGAGGGATTCAACGATATCGCCGAGGAGGATACCATCGAGGCCTATATTATGGTTGAAGTTCCAAGATAGGAGATATATGAAGAAGAGAAGCATCAAAATGACCAGAATCAATGAGGAAGTGCTGCGGGAGCTGAGCAATATTCTGCGGGGAGAGATCAAGGATCCCCGTATCAGCCCCATGTGCAGCGTGGTGGCGGTGGAGGTCGCCCCGGACTTAAAGAGCGCCAAGGCGTACATCAGCGTCCTGGGCGACGAGGCGGCCCAGAAGAGCACGATGGAGGGATTGAAGAGTTCCGCGGGATTTATCCGCAGAAAACTGGCGGAGAATGTCAATCTCCGCAATACCCCTGAGATGACGTTTATTCTGGATCAGTCCATCGAGTACGGTGTGCGCATGTCCAGAATGATCGACGAGGTCGCCGGCCATTCCGGCAGCGGACAGGAGGAGGAAGATGCATGAAGCTGAACCTGGATGAAAAAATTTTGGCGGCACAGACGGTGGCGATCGCCGGGCATGTGAAACCGGACGGGGACTGTGTGAGCTCCTGCCTGGCGGTCTGTCAGTATATCCGCCGGTATTTCCCCCAGAAGCAGGTGCAGGTTTTTCTGGAGCCGATTCCCCGTATTTTTTACTTTTTGCAGTACGCGGAGGATATCTGCGAAGCTGCCGGGGAGGAGGACGGGCGGTATGATCTTTTCATCGCCCTCGACTGCGGAGATCTGCAGCGCCTGGGCAAAGCGGCGTCTCTCTTTGAAAATGCGGCGTCCACGCTCTGCATTGATCACCATGTGAGCAACCGTTCCTTCGCCGGGGAGAATTATGTCGTGCCCGAGGCCAGCTCCACCTGTGAACTGGTTTACGATCTTCTCCCGAAGGAGCGGATCACAAAGGAGATCGCCGAGAGTCTGTACACGGGGATCGTCACAGATACGGGAGTGTTTCAGTATTCCTGTACATCCGAGAGCACCATGCGTGCTGCCGGGGATCTGATGAGCCGGGGAATTGATTTTACCGGTATTGTGGACCGGGTCTTTTTCCAGAAGACCTTTGTACAGCAGCGGATCATGGGCAGAGCCCTACTGAATGCCCGGCTCTATATCCGCGGCGATCTGCGGATCGTTGCCTCTGTGCTGACTCCTGAGGATATGGCGGAATGCGGAGCTCTGCCAAAACATCTGGAGGGAATTGTCAGCCAGCTTCAGAACACGAAGGATGTGGAGGCTTCCCTCTTCCTCTACCCGATGGAGGATGGCGTCTACAAGGTAAGCATTCGCTCTTCGAAAAAGGTAGATGCCGCCGCCATCGCCGTCAAATATCAGGGAGGAGGCCATGTGCGGGCCGCCGGCTGTTCCCTTTCGGGGGAAGATCCCTGGAAGATGGCGGAGATGCTCATCCGGGATGTCTGTGACCAGGTCGGACTGCCTGCGGCGGAGGCTGACTGAGATGTCGGCGACAGGGAGGAAGACGGCTGATATGGGAAACAGAAGCGGAATCATCAACGTATATAAGGAGGCGGGATATACATCCTTTGACGTGGTTGCCCGGCTTCGCGGTATTCTGAAGATCAGAAAAATCGGACATACGGGAACGCTGGATCCGGACGCGGTGGGCGTTCTCCCGGTCTGCGTCGGAAGGGCCACAAAGGTCTGCGATCTTTTGACAGACAAGGACAAAGAGTATGAGACGACGCTGCTGCTCGGTGTAGAGACGGATACCCAGGACATGACGGGAACGGTGTTGTCTTCCGGGGATGTCACGGTTTCGGAGGATCAGGTAAAGGAAGTGATCCGAAGCTATACAGGAGAGATTTCCCAGATTCCGCCCATGTACTCGGCGCTGAAGGTCAACGGTCAGAAACTCTGTGACCTGGCCCGAAGGGGCGTCGAGGTGGAACGGAAACCACGAAAGGTAACCATTTACGGGATCGAGATCCTGAAGATGGATCTGCCGCGAATTACCATGCGGGTCCGGTGTTCCAGGGGCACTTATATCCGAACGCTCTGTCACGATATCGGACAGGCTCTCGGCTGCGGAGGGGCGATGGAGTCTTTGACCAGGACTAGAGTGGCGGATTTTCGGCTGGAGGACGCGCATACCATCGACGAGATTCAGACCATGGAACAGCGGGGAGAGCTGGAAAAGATTTTGCTGCCGGTGGACCGGCTGTTTTTATCGGCTCCGGCTTTCTCTGTGACGGCGGAAGGGGAGAGACTTCTGGCGAACGGCAATCCGATCAGGGCAGACCGTCTGCTGCAAAGAGAAGAGGAAGCGCAGAAGGCGGGGAATCTCTTCCGGGAGGGGATGACGGCGCGGATGTATCTGCCCGACGGTACCTTTGCCGGGATTTATCAGTGGAAGGAGAACAAATTCATCCCCCGGAAGATGTTTTTGTAATATACATATGAAGGTATTGACATCATTGCGTGAAAACCGAATAGCGTGCCCGACAGCGGTGACGGTGGGAAAGTTTGACGGACTCCACAGGGGACATGATCTGCTCGCCCATCGGATCCTGGAACAAAAGGGGCGGGGACTGTCCTCAGTGGTGGTTACCTTCGACGCCTCCCCCCGGGTGGTGCTTCAGGGACAGAAAAACCGGTCGCTGGTAACCCGGGAGGAAAAGAAATATCTGCTGGAGCGGGATGGCATAGAATATCTGGCCGAGTGTTCCTTTGAAGATGAGATTGTTCATATGGAACCGGAGGAGTTCATCCGGCTGTTGAAGGACAATTTTTCCATGAAATATCTGGCTGTGGGGACGGATTTTCATTTCGGATACCGCGGAAGGGGAGATGTGGATCTGCTGCGCAGGCTCGCAGGCGAGATGGGTTTTGAACTGGAAGTGGTGGAAAAAGTCCGGGAGGACAGCCGGGAGATCAGCAGTACCTTTATCCGGGAGGAGATCCAGAAAGGTCATATAAAAAAGGCCAATCATCTGCTGGGGTATCCCTATTTTGCCTGCGGGACGGTGGTTCACGGAAAACATCTGGGCAGCCGTCTGGGGTTTGCCACCATCAACATTACGCCTCCGCCGGAGAAGTTGCTTCCGCCCTTCGGTGTCTACGTCACACAGGTGCGGATCGACGGCCGCACATACCGGGGCGTGACCAATGTGGGCGTGAAACCCACCATAGAGGGCGAACGCCTTCCGGGAATCGAAACCCATATCTTTGATTTTTCCGGGGAACTTTACGGGGAGCGCGTGTGTGTTTCCTTTTTCGATTTTCTGCGCCCGGAACAGAAATTTTCCTCTGTGGAGGCGCTTCGCAGCCAGGTGGCGGAGGACGAGCAGAGGGCTCTGGCGTATTTTGAGTCCTGTGGACAGGGCAATGGAGAGCCGCGGAGCTATGAAAAAAAATGAGGCGGGAAATGAGATAAATTTTTGTTTACAATCACATATCCCTATGCTATACTTTGTGAGTATGAAATTACCCGTATTCGGTCTTACGGACACTCCGACCTCTGGCTGAGTACAGGCGAATGAAAAACAGGAGGTAAAGAAATGATTTCCAAAGAGAAGAAACAGGCAATTATCAATGAGTACGCAAGAACACCGGGCGACACCGGATCTCCCGAAGTTCAGGTTGCTGTGCTGACAGCGAGAATTCAGGAACTGACCGAGCATCTGAAGGACAATCCCAAGGATCATCATTCCAGAAGAGGACTTCTGAAGATGGTAGGTAAGAGACGTAACCTTCTCGGCTACCTGAAGAACGTGGACATTGAGAGATATCGTTCTCTGATTGAGCGTCTGGGACTCAGAAAGTAGGAAAACAGGAGAGTGGGGTAGATTTGCTATCCCGCTCTATTTTCTTGCGCCGCCGCAGGTGGCGTGGGAGAGCCGTTAAGACGGCGGATTGCAGACAGAAGACCGAGACCACTGAAAAGAGAAGAAGGCGTCTCTTCTTTTTTCAGTAGTTTCGGAAATGCCTGCAAAATTTATGGTAAAAGGAGAAAGAATATGAAGACATTTACAATGGATCTCGCAGGCAGAACGCTGCGGGTGGATGTCGGAAGAGTCGCGGCCCAGGCCAACGGCGCCGCTTTCATGCAGTACGGCGAGACGACAGTGCTCTCCACGGCGACGGCATCCGAGAAACCCCGTGAGGGAATCGATTTCTTCCCGCTGAGTGTGGAATTTGAGGAGAAATTGTACGCGGTTGGAAAAATCCCGGGAGGATTCAACCGAAGAGAGGGCAAGGCTTCCGAGAACGCGGTGCTGACCGCCCGCGTAATCGACCGCCCCATGCGTCCGCTGTTTCCCAAGGATTACCGCAATGACGTTACCCTGAACAACATGGTTATGAGTGTGGATCCCGCGTGCCGGCCGGAGTTGGTGGCAATGCTGGGGGCTGCGATCTCCACCTGTATCTCGGACATCCCCTTCGACGGGCCCTGCGCTATGACGCAGATCGGTATGGTGGACGGAGAGTTCATCGTCAACCCCTCCCAGGAGCAGTGGGACAAGGGCGATCTGGAGCTGACGGTGGCATCCACTTCCGAGAAGGTAATCATGATTGAGGCCGGGGCCAATGAACTGCCCGAGGACAAGATGATCGAGGCTATCTACATGGCCCATGACGTGAACCAGACCATCATCGCTTTCATCAATCAGATTGTGGCTGAGGTCGGAAAGCCCAAGCATTCTTACACAAGCTGCGCAATCCCCGAGGAGATGTTCGCCCGGATGCGGGAGATCGTGACTCCGGCAGAGATGGAAGAGGCGGTGTTTACCGACAAGAAACAGGATCGGGAGGAGAATATCCGCGTCATTACCGAGAAGTTCGTCGAGGCTTTCGCGGACCAGGAAGACTGGCTGGAAGTGCTGGATGAGGCGGTTTACCAGTACCAGAAGAAGACGGTCCGCAAGATGATCCTGAAGGATCACAAGCGTCCGGACGGAAGAAGAATTGACCAGATCCGCCCGCTGGCCGCTGAGGTGGATATCATCCCGCGTGTACACGGATCCGCCATGTTTACCCGTGGACAGACACAGATCTGTGACGTGGTAACCCTGGCTCCGCTCTCCGAGATGCAGCGCCTGGACGGACTGGATGAGAATGTGACAGAGAAGCGTTACATGCATCACTATAATTTCCCCTCCTACTCTGTGGGCGAGACGAAGCCCTCCAGAGGACCGGGACGGCGTGAGATCGGTCACGGAGCCCTGGCGGAGAGAGCGCTGATTCCGGTGCTGCCCTCCGTTGAGGAGTTCCCCTACGCCATCCGCGCGGTGTCCGAGACCTTTGAGTCCAACGGCTCCACCTCCATGGCGTCCACCTGTGCCTCCTGCATGGCTCTGATGGCTGCAGGTGTGCCCATCAAGAAGATGGTTGCCGGTATTTCCTGCGGACTGGTCACCGGGGAGACCGATGACGACTATCTGGTATTGACCGATATCCAGGGCCTGGAGGATTTCTTCGGGGATATGGATTTCAAGGTAACCGGTACCAAGGACGGTATCACGGCTATCCAGATGGATATCAAGATTCACGGCCTGACCCGCCCCATCGTGGAGGAGGCGATCCGCAGAGCGAGAGAGGCGCGCTTCTTTATCATGGACGAGTGCATGTCCAGAGCGATCAGCGAGCCGAGACCCGAGGTTGGGCCCTACGCTCCCAAGATCATCCAGATTTCCATCGATCCCATGAAGATCGGCGACGTGGTTGGCCAGAGAGGGAAGACCATCAACGAGATCATCGACCGAACCGGCGTGAAGATCGACATCTCTGACGACGGCAGCGTATCCATCTGCGGCACCGACATGGATAAGATGAACGAGGCGGCGGAGATGATCAGGATCATTACCACGGACTTCGAGAAGGGACAGATTTTCAAGGGAAAGGTTGTCAGCATCAAGGAGTTCGGAGCGTTCATCGAGTTTGCTCCCGGAAAAGAGGGAATGGTTCACATTTCCAAGATTGCCAATAAGCGCATCGATCATGTGGAGGATGTGCTGACTCTGGGAGACGAGGTTACGGTCGTGTGCCTCGGCAAGGACAAGATGGGCAGAATCAGCTTCAGCATGAAGGATGTAAAATAAGCGGCGGTTAGAGCCGTTTCTGTCGGACAGCGCTGGGTGTCCTCTCCGGGAGGGCATGGCGCTGTCCTTTCTTATTTCCAGGGGGATTTCCCGGGGAACGCTGTTCCCGGGAACAGTTGCCTTTGAACGCCTCTGTCATAATATAGAAGAAAAGGCATTTTTATGGATCGTGTCAGAGCGTTGATAGGTTTGAATAGAGAGCTGCAGGAGAAATTTACAGGGGAGGGGATAACGGCAGCGATACTGGATTCCGGCATCGCGGCCCACGAAGATTTCGGCGACCGTATTCTGGCTTTTTCTGACTTCGTTTCCGGCCGGGGCATGCCCTATGACGACAATGGTCACGGAACCCATATCGCCGGGATTCTGGCCGGGAGCGGAAAGAGAAGCGACGGCAGGTATGCCGGGATAGCGCCCGGCTGTGGGCTGGTCATAGGCAAAGTGTTAAACCGCCGGGGCAGCGGCAACCTGGCCGATATTCTGAAGGGGATTTCCTGGTGCATGGAGCACCGCGAGCTGTACAACATCCGTATCATCAATATTTCCGTGGGCATGACGAAGGATACCGGGCAAAAGATGGAGGAACGGCTTCTGGAACTGATCGAGGAGGCCTGGGCCCAGGGGATGGTGGTCGTCTGTGCGGCGGGAAACAACGGGCCTTCCCCGGGGAGTGTGACGATTCCCGGAAATTCCAGAACGGTTATCACTGTGGGGGCGGTGGACGAGAATGGACGCGGAATGTCAGGCGGGAGAGGCCGGGGAAGGGGAGAACCTGCCGGGAGCATGTCCTACAGCGGCAGAGGTCCCACCAGGGAGTGTGTGGTAAAACCGGAGATTCTCGCCCCCGGTACCGACATTGTCAGCTGCGGAACGACGGGAGGGTACACGAAAAAAACGGGAACCTCCATGGCGGTTCCCGTGGTGTCCGGCGCGGTGGCGCTGATGCTGGAGAAGGATCCGGCCCTGGCGCCGGTTGAGGTCAAACTTCGGATGTACGAGCGCTGCATTCCGCTGCGATATCCTTACGGAAGCAGAAACTGGGGGAGGATTTATCTGCCCTATCTGCTTCTTTAGAGCAGGCGGACCGGAGGACACACCGATGTCAGACGGAGGGCTGCGCGAGAAAGAGCTGATAAAGCAGTTTCTGATAATAGTGCGGGAAAGTGGCTTTCTCGATCTTTTTCGAGGCGGTCAACGGCACGGAACCGAGATTTTTCTCTCCGAGGTAATAGCTGATCTGGCCGACGGTCTCCCCCTCGTCGACGGGGGCGATCACATTCTCCGGGAGTTCCACGCGCTTCTCTACCGCGGAGAGATTTTCTCCGCTGGAGGACAGATAGCGGAAACTGCTTTCACACACGGCGGTCAACACGTCGTCGGTCCCCTTTTTTACCGGAACTTCAAAGGTTTCTCCGGCAGTCTCATCTTCGTAAAGGCTGGTGGTGGAGAAGCCATACTCCAGCAGTTTTGTCGCGTCAGCGAAGCGGAGTTTGGAATTTTCCGCCGCCATGACGACGGCGATCAGAGTCATGCCGTCCTTTTCCGCGGTGGCGGACAGGCAGAATTTCGCCTGGCTGGTGGAACCGGTTTTCAGGCCCGTGGCGTAGGGATACTGCTTTAACAGACGGTTGGTGTTGGACAGGGTAAAGGGAAAGCTGCCCTTGGCGGTGGTGTGGGTGATATCTTCCTGCCAGATACCGCAGTAGTCGAATACCTGGGGATATCGGGTAATCAGTTCCCGGCTCATGATGGCGATGTCCCCGGCGCTGGTGTAGTGCTGGGGGTCATCCAGGCCACAGCAGTTGACAAAATGTGTGTGGCTCATGCCGAGGGAGGCGGCTTTCTCGTTCATCTTCTGGACGAAGGCCTCCTCGCTTCCGCTGACATACTCCGCCATGGCCACAACGGCGTCGTTGGCGCTGGCAATGCTGATGCACTTTATGAGTGTTTCCACCGTCTGTATTTCGCCCGGCTCGAGAAAAACCTGGGAACCTCCCATACCGGCCGCGTGCTCCGAGACGGTAACTTCATCTGTCAGATGGATGTTCCCGGAGGAGAGGGCCTCGAAAATCAGAAGCATGGACATGACTTTGGTGACGCTGGCGGGGGCCAGCTCCATGGAACTCTCCTTGTCATAAAGAATCGTGCCGGTGGAAGCCTCCATGAGGATGGCGCTGGGAGCGCTCAGGGACAGGGTGTCCGTCTGGGAGGATCCGGCGCTCTCCTCCGCAGTCTGGGGATTTTCCTGGGCGCGGCAGGGCGGCAGACAGATACCGCAGGTGTATGAGAAAGGGGTTCCGATCCCGACGAGGAGCAGAAGAAGAGGGAGGATGAGGGCAAGAAGTTTTCGCATGGTGCCTCCAAAATATATGATTGTTAGTATATATGCGCGGAATCGACAGATCATAACAACTATTTCTGGTAGAAGAATACGGATGCGTATACTAAATGTGGCATGTCAGGCTTGAAATCCGGGGGTAAAACAGATATAATGTCCAGGGAGAAAATGAGGACAGGTTATGGAATTGAATTTTAAACTGCAGGTGTTCGAAGGCCCGCTGGACCTGCTTTTGCATCTGCTGGAAAAGAACAAAGTGAATATTTACGACATACCTATCGCGGAGATAACCAGTCAGTACATGGAATATCTGCAGGAGATGCGCAGGCAGGATCTGAATATCATGAGTGAATTTCTGGTCATGGCGGCCACGCTGCTGGATATCAAAGCAAGGATGCTTCTCCCCTCCCAGAAGACGGAGGAAGAGGAGGAGGAAGATCCGCGGGCGGAGCTGGTGGAACAGCTGCTGGAATACAAGATGTACAAATGTATCTCCAACGAGCTAAGGGACCGGCAGGTGGATGCCGGCAGGATATTTTACCGGAGCCCTTCCATACCGGAGGAGGTTGCCTCCTACGAGCAGCCGGTTAATGTGAAGGATCTTCTGGAGGGCGTGACACTCCAGAAGCTGGATGCGATCTTTCAGTCCGTGCTGCGCAGGCAGGAAAATAAGATCGATCCCATACGTTCCAAATTCGGGAAAATCGAGAAGGAGAAAGTTTCTCTGGAGGAGCGGATGGCGTATCTGCGGGATTACGCATCCACCCACCGGCACTTCAGTTTCCGGCAGCTTCTGGAGGAGCAGAGTTCCAAGATGGATGTGATCGTTACCTTCCTCGCCATACTGGAGCTGATGAAGGCGGGAACGATTGTGATTTCCCAGGAACATACCTTTGACGATATCAAGATTGAATCCAGGAGAGCAGCGTCGTGAGTGAGATCGTGAGTGAGAGAGAGATGGATGAGAAGAACATACAGGCAATACTGGAGGGCGTTCTGTTTGCCATGGGAGATTCCGTTGACCCGGAAGTGATGGCAAAGGCCCTGGGTATGGAGAAGAAGGAAGTGATCCGGCAGCTTCAGACCATGCAGAAAAACTGGGAGGAACAGCAGCGCGGAATCCGCCTGACGGAGATCGACGGCTCCTACCAGATGTGTACAGCGCCGGAAGTGTACGAATATCTGGTTCGGATCGCGAAGCAGCCGAAGAAGTATGTGCTGACGGAAGTGCTGATGGAGACACTTTCCATTATCGCCTACAAGCAGCCGGTTACCAAATCCGAAATCGAGAAGATCCGCGGCGTATCCTGCGATCATGCGGTCAGCAAGCTGGTGGAGTACGGTCTGGTCATGGAGCTGGGACGCATGGACGCTCCCGGGCGGCCGATGCTCTTTGGCACTACGGAAGAGTTTTTGCGGAGCTTCGGCATGACGTCGGTGGAGGATCTTCCCACGCTGGATCCGACACAGATCGAGGAATTCAAGCAGGAAGCCCAGGAGGAAGCCGACATGGAGCTTACCGTGTGAGCGCCGTCGGCATGAATGTGGGAGCGCGGGCATAGAATAGAGAGAAAAAGAAATATCAGGGTAAAATATGAGAAGAAGAACACGAGCCCTTCTTGGATGGACCTTGACGCTGTCACTCGTCTTTGCCTTTTGGCTTTCCGGCGGGGTGGGGCCGTTTGCCGGGCTGGTACATGCCGCACAGGAGAATGCCCCGGAACCGGTAACCATAGCAGACAGTGAGATATACGCCCAGTCGGCGGTTTTGATGGATGCCGCTTCTGGGCGTGTGTTGTATCAGAAGGCGGGGGAGGAGTTTCGCTCCAATGCCAGCACTACCAAGATTCTTACCTGCATTCTGGCTCTGGAAAACTGCAGCCAGGATGATATGGTGGCGGTGTCCGAGTATGCGGCCTCCATGCCGGATGTGCAGCTGAACATGAATGCGGGAGAGTATTACCGGCTGGGGGATCTTCTCTACTCCCTGATGCTGGAATCTCATAACGACACCGCGGTGGCCATAGCGGAGCACGTGGCCGGATCCGTGGAAAATTTTGCCGCGATGATGAATGAGAAGGCGGCTCAGATCGGGTGTTCCGACAGTTTCTTTGTCACGCCCAACGGGCTGGACGCCACGGCTGCCTACACGGCGCAGGACGGGAGCGTACAGGAGCGGGGACACGGGACTACCGCCCGGGATCTGGCGCTGATCATGTCCTACTGTGTGCTTCGATCTCCCCAGAGGGAAGCGTTTCTTGCCATCACAAGAACTCCTTCCTACAGCTTCTGCAACAAAGTGCCGGCGGAGGGGGACACGGGACAGTATACGGACGGTGCCAGAAATTTTTCCTGTACCAATCACAATGCCTATCTGCAGATGGATGGGGACGCTCTGTCCGGGAAGACCGGCTTTACCTCCGCGGCAGGGTACTGTTATGTGGGAGCTGTCCAAAGCGAGGGACGCACCTTCGCGGTGGCGCTTCTGGCCTGCGGCTGGCCGAACAACAAAGATTACAAGTGGAGGGATTGCAGGACGCTGTTTTCCTACGCGAAAAATTATTATCATTACCGGTCTCTGGAGACGCTGCCGGTCACTTTTCAACAGGTGGAGATCACGCAGGCGGCCAACGACGCCTTCTCGCTGAAGGAACAGACGTCGGGCACGCCGGGGGCGGATCTTTCCATGGATCTGCTGGTGGCGGACTGGGAGCAGATAGATGTGACGCTTCAGTATCCGAAAAGCGTCGCCGCGCCCCTCGGGGATAGAACCGTCATCGGAGAAGCCGGCATTTTAATCGGCAAAAATCCTTACGCTGTCAGGGAGATCGTTCTGGAGGGAAAAGTGCCCGCCCGGAGTCTCCCCTGGTATCTTTGCGCTGTTTTGAAAAAA
>ERZ1643246.2229-NODE-2229-length-18941-cov-7.275548_pt1 | contig 18941 bp, 24 predicted proteins | sample MGYA00579265_ERZ1643246 | MGnify/ENA primary metagenome ERZ1643246 (study PRJEB29033, sample SAMEA4952261) | chicken gut metagenome | biome: Broiler Chicken; feature: Gastrointestinal Tract; material: Caecum | place: Ireland | collected 2018 | study: Broiler...
CGATCTGCCCCTCGACCGGGCGCACGACCACTTCCGGGTCGAGCAGGCCGGTCGGTCGAATGACCTGTTCGACCACCTGTCCCGAGCGCGACAGCTCGTATTCGCCGGGTGTGGCGGAGACGTAAACGATCTGATTGAGGCGCTCGTTGAACTCGTCAAAGTTGAGCGGGCGGTTATCGTAAGCCGAAGGCAGGCGGAAGCCGTTCTCGACTAGACTTTCCTTGCGGGCGCGGTCGCCGTGGTACATGGCGCGCACCTGCGGTAAAGTCACGTGGCTCTCGTCCACAATCAGCAGAAAATCCTCCGGGAAGTAGTCGATCAGGGTAAACGGCGCGCTCCCCGGCGTTCTACGCGACAGCACGCGCGAATAGTTCTCGATACCGCTGCAAAAGCCGATCTCCTGCAACATTTCGATATCGTACCGCGTACGCTGCGCGATGCGCTGTGCTTCGATCAGCTTGCCGTTCTCCTCGAAATATTGGATACGCTGTTCCAGCTCCTCCTCCAAGTCTTGGATGGCGGCCTGCAATTTGTCCTTTGGGGTGACGTAGTGGCTCGCCGGGAAAATCGCCGTGTGACCCAGTTCGCCCAGCACTACGCCGGTCAAAGGATTGATGCGGCTGATGCGGTCAACCTCGTCCCCGAAAAACTCAATGCGCACGACGTCCTCGTCCGAATATACCGGCCAGATCTCAACCGTGTCGCCGCGCACGCGGAAACGGTTACGCTCGAAAGCGATGTCGTTGCGCTCATACTGAATATCAATGAGACGGTGAATGAGCGTTTCGCGGCTGATTTCCATGCCGGGACGCAGCGAAATGACCATTTTCTTGTAGTCGATCGGGTCGCCCAGCGAATAAATGCACGACACAGACGAGACGATAATCACGTCCCGCCGCTCGGAGAGCGCCGAGGTCGCGGAGTGGCGCAGACGGTCGATCTCGTCATTGATCGCCGAATCCTTTTCGATATAGGTATCGGTCGAGGCGATATAAGCCTCGGGCTGATAATAGTCGTAATACGAGACAAAATACTCAACCGCGTTATCCGGGAAAAACTCCCGCAGCTCGGTACACAGCTGTGCGGCGAGCGTTTTGTTATGCGCAAGCACCAGCGTCGGCCGCTGGGTCTGCTCGATGATATTGGCCATGGTGAAGGTCTTGCCCGAACCGGTCACGCCCATCAGGGTTTGCTCGGTCAGGCCGTTATTGATCCCCTCCACCAGCTTTGCAACCGCTTCCGGCTGGTCGCCCGCCATTTTATACGGGCTTACAATGTGAAAATCCGGCATATCCTACCTCCTCCGTCCCATCCGTCCGGCGCGCAGCCGACAAATGGATGTATATTTGCCGCGCGCAACGACGCAGTGATCGACCAGCTGCAATCCCAATCCGGCGATCGTCTGCTCGAGCCGCCGCGTGGCAAGCATATCCGCTTCGGACGGCACAGCCGTCCCGTCCGGGTGATTATGTGCCAGCACAACGCCCGACGCGCCGCACAGCAGCGCGGCCCGTGCGATTTTGTACGCATCCATCGTCACCTGCGTATGGCCGCCGCGGGCAATCTCCTCACACTTGATGACGCGGCCCGCCCCATCCAGATACGCGGCAAGCAGCACTTCTTCCTGCTCCCCTGCAAACTGCGGCACAAAATATTCTCCGATTTTTTCATAGCTGTTCAGCTTATCGCTGTGCCGCTCGCTTTTGGCTAAGTCCTGCTGATACCGCGCGCACATCGCAAACGACAGCTTGAGCAGATCGGCCGAGCGCGGCCCGATGCCCTGCACCTCGCAAAGCTGCTCGACCGGCGCTTCGAGCACTGCGTGCAGCGAGCCGAAGCGTTCCAGCAGCCGGTGCGCGGTCGGGTTGGTATCCACCCGCGGAATGGCGAAAAACAGCAGAAGCTCGAGCACCTCATGGTCGCTGAACACATCCAGCCCGAAGCGGCGGAACTTTTCCAGCACGCGCTCCCGATGGTTTTGATGCAGTTTGTCCGCCATGCGACCGGCCTCCTTTGCGGTTACAGATGAATGCGCTGCTCCGCCTGCCGCAGCGCGCGGGCAACCAGCGGACTGTCCTTGATTTCCGGGAACGGAACGGTCGGCTGCGGCTCGCCCTCATGCGGACGCAGGCTTTTTCCCATCCACAGCACATCCCGCCACTGACCGAACTTGTACATGCTCTCCTGATACGCGCCAGAAATGATAAAGCCCATTGCCTTATGGAACTTCATCGACCGTTCGTTAGGCGAGGTGATGCCGACGTAGATATTATAGTATCCCTGCATGGCAAGCAGCTCAAACAGCGCCGCGTAAATCGCGCCCGCAATGCCGTGGCGGTGCCACTCCTGCGCGACGTAGATGGAAGTCTCGACCGACCACTGATAGGCCGCGCGGGTGCGATGCGGCGAAGCATAGCCATAGCCGACCACTTCCCCATCCACCGTGCAGACCAGCCACGGCAGGCGCTCGCCATAGGTGCGCATACGCCCAAGGAATTCCTCCAGCGACGGCGGCGTGTATTCACTCGACACCGTGGTCTGGATCACATATGGCGCGTACAGCGCCAGCATATCGGCTGCATCGCCCTCCGTGGCGACGCGCAAAACAACTTCCGGCATAGTATTTCTCTCCCGTTGCGATAGTTTCCGTCTTTTCATTATACCGCGCGCGTCCTTGTTGTTCAACCGATTTTTACCGTTCCCGCCGCCAAAAATCGTACATGCGTTCGCCTGTTCTTTGTGCGCTTTTCCGTCAAAAACAAACAAACACAAACCGTTCGAGCACCTGCATCCTTGTCCGCTCAGCCGATTGCTTTTTCTTGCTTTTTGGGGTATACTACTGAATGCGATTTTGTCATAGAGGAGGCTTGCGCATTATGGTCCGTCACGGTTTTATCCATTCCAAGGAAGATATCAAATTTCTCATTCTGTTTGCTATGGATTTGCTGCCCTTTCCGGTCAATTTCAGCACGGTTGTGGACTTGACGACCTGGTGCGATGAAGGCTTCGGCTACTTTGAGCTGAGCGAAGCCTTTTATGAGATGGTGCCGACCGGCCACATCGAAGAGGTCCCCGGCGACAGGGAACCCGCCTACCGCATTACCGACAAAGGCCGCGAGGCAATCCGCGTGTTTGAAAAGCAGCTGCCCTATCCGGTGCGCGAAGCCGCACAGCGCTCTGCGCTGCGCGTGGTGCGCCAGATCCGGCGGAACGCTGCCATTCATACGTCAGTGACTGAGCGCGCCGCAAACGACCTGACCGTCCGCATGGAGATGGAACAGGTATTTGCCATCGAGATGGATGTGGTCAGCCACGGGCAGGCCGCGATGCTCGAGCGCACCTTCAAAAACAACGCGGAGGCCATCTATCAGACTTTGCTGGGCGCTATGACCGCAGACTACGAAACCGAGAAAGAAGACGAAACCCCTTGAACTACATTCGGCAACTGGGCGTCCTGATCGCCTGCTGCGTCGCAGGCGACGCGCTATCCATCCTGCTGCACGGCGCGCTGCCCGGCAATGTGCTCGGACTGACACTGCTGCTCCTACTGTTGATTTTCAGCCCGCTCCGTCTGGAGCATGTCGAGCATTCGGCAGAGTTTCTGCTGCAAAACATGGCGTTTTTCTTCCTGCCCGCCTGTCTGGGCGTGCTGGAGATCTTCACACAGATCAAAAGCGAAATTCTGGCCATGATTGCGGTTTGCGTGCTGACCACGCTATGCACCGCAGCGGCTACCGCATTAACCGTGCACATTGTGTTTCGTTTACAGCACCGCGAAAGCGAGGAGGCGTTTGACCATGACTGATCTGCTCTCCTCCTCCACTTTCTGGATGGCATTGTCCATCTTCTGCTATGCGCTGGGCGTTAAAATTCAGCAGAAAACCGGCTCGCCGCTGTGCAATCCGTTGTTGATTGCCGCTATCCTGGTGGGCGCACTGCTGGTCGTGACCGGCACCACCTACCAAACCTATGAAAGCGCCGGTCAGCTGATTTCCTTTTTCCTGACCCCGGCGACCGTAGCGCTCGCCGTACCGATCTACCGTAAGCTGGATGTGCTGCGCAAAAATCTGGTACCCATCCTCGCCGGTGCGCTAGTCGGTTCGCTGACCTCCATCCTGGGCGTACTGCTGTTCTGTCGGCTGTTCGGCCTGTCCGACGCGACCACCCGCTCGCTGGTGCCCAAATCGGTCACTACCCCGATCGGCGTCGCTCTGTCCGAGATGCTGGGCGGTCTGGCGCCAATCACCGCGATCGCGGTGGTATTCACCGGCATCGTCGGCGCGATCCTGCTGCCAACCTTCCTCAAATGCATCGGCGTGCGCAATCCCGTACAGATGGGCCTGTCCATCGGCACTGCCGCCCACGCGGTCGGCACTTCGCGTGCGATCGAGCTGGGCGAAACCGAGGGTGCAATGAGCGGCCTTGCGATCGGCGTGGCCGGTCTGCTGACCGCGCTGCTCGTGTCGATCGGTTCTATATTGTTCGCATGATTTTGATAAGAAAAGCGGTCTGCACCGGCAGGCCGCTTTTCTTTGCATTTGCATAAAAAGAAGGAACCGGAAAACCGGTTCCTTCCTGACAGCTTCTCTTAGCCGAAGTAACGCTGCAGCAGGCCCTCGAAAGCCTTGCCGTGACGGGCCTCGTCACGAGCCATCTCATGTACAGTGTCATGGATTGCATCGAGGTTGAGCGCCTTCGCACGCTTTGCCAGATCGAACTTGCCAGCGGTAGCGCCGTTCTCAGCGTCAACACGCATCTCGAGGTTCTTCTTGGTGGAGTCGGTTACGACTTCGCCCAGCAGTTCCGCAAACTTAGCAGCATGCTCCGCTTCCTCGAAAGCAGCCTTCTCCCAGTACAGGCCGATTTCCGGATAGCCCTCGCGGTGTGCAACGCGAGCCATTGCCAGATACATGCCAACCTCAGTGCACTCGCCCTCGAAGTTCGCACGCAGATCCTTCATAATGTCTTCCGGAGCGCCCTGCGCTACGCCGACAACGTGCTCAGCCGCCCAGGTCTTCTCGCCGGACTGCTCCTTGAACTTCTCAGCCGGAGCGTGGCAAACCGGGCACTCAGCCGGAGCTGCTTCGCCTTCATAAACATAACCGCATACGGAACAAACAAACTTCTTCATGATTTTTTCCTCCTAATATCCTTTTTTAAATGGTTTATTTTGGGGACGGAAGAAAACGATCCATCGTAATGGAACAAAGCTGCTCCCGCAGAGACCGGTTGATCTCGGAGAACACGCGATGGAAATCGCATTCCTTCCGGTTGCCTACTCGGGTACACTGAAATTCATTGGCCAGACAATGATTGATCGCAATCGGCCCGTCAATGCATTCAATGATCTCACCCAGAGAAATTTCAGAAGGCAGTCGATTGAGTTCATACCCGCCTGCCACGCCCTTGTAGGACTTGGTGATACCGGACTGGGTCAACTTGCGCAAAATCTTGAGTGCAAAGCGCAGCGTTACGCCCGCCGACTCGGCAACATCTTTTGCACACTGCTTACCCCCTGCCAGCGCCAGGCAATAGGTCACGCGGATTGCATAATCCGCTTCATGTGTGATTCTCAAGCTGTTCCTTCCTTTCTCTAAATGGAACATCATCAGTATAGTATTGTTCCTCGAAAATGTCAATAGGAATTTATAAAATTTAGTAGAATTTTTTATTTGATATAAATTATCAATAAATCCAATTATTTCATACTGTCGTATATCGAACAAAATGTCGCCCGATAGGGTCAGTATATCATATATTCGAGTAAATGTCTATGAATTTTCCGGTCTCCGACCACTTTCACGCATACAGGTATCGTTAAAATTTTTTCCAGCCGAGGGTATCCCCCTCTCTTAACGCCGCCCAGAACACACAAAAAAGCAGGCCGCAATATGCGGCCTGCTTTGCACGCTATTTCATTGACAAAAGCACGCAGAGTTTTTGATTAGTCCAGCTGCGCCAGCGCCTGATCGATGTCGGCAATGATGTCCTCGACATTCTCAAGGCCGACCGACAGACGAACCAGCCCCGGCTCGATGCCCGCAGCGACCAGCTGCTCGTCGGTCAGCTGGCGATGGGTTTCCGAAGCCGGATGCAGCACGCAAGTGCGGATATCCGCAACATGTACTTCGTTGCAGGCGAGCTTGACGCTGTCCATGAACTTCATCGCCGGCGTGCGGCCACCCTTGATGTCGATGCTCATGACGCCCGAAGTGCCGAGCGGCAGATACTTCTGCGCGCGCTCGTAATGCTCGTTGCCCGGCAGCGCAGGGTAACGAACGGACGCGATCTTGTCCGACTTCTCGAGGTGCTTTGCAACCGTCAGCGCGTTCTCGCAATACTGCTTCATGCGCACGGGCAGCGTCTCCAGACCGAGATTGAGCAGGAACGCAGAGTGCGCCGCCGGATAGCAGCCGAAGTCACGCATCAGCTGCATGCGCGCCTTGATGATGTAAGCCATGTTGCCGAAATCGCGGGTGTAAACCACGCCGTGATAGCTCTCGTCCGGCTCGGTGAAGTCCGGGAACTTGCCCGAGGCCGACCAATCGAACTTACCGCTGTCCACGATCACGCCGCCGCCCTGTACTGCATGACCATCCATGTACTTGGTGGTCGAGTGGGTGACGATATCCGCGCCCCACTCGAACGGGCGGCACAGAACCGGGGTGGCAAAGGTGTTGTCCACGATCAGCGGCACACCGTTCTTGTGCGCGATGTTCGCCCACTTTTCAATGTCAAACACGGTCAGCGCGGGGTTTGCCAGCGTCTCACCGAATACCGCCTTGGTGTTGTCCTTAAAGAGCTTCTGGATCTCTTCCTCGGAGGCTTCCGCATCCGCCCAGATGCACTCGATGCCGAACTTTTTGAGCGTCACACCGAACAGGTTGATCGTGCCGCCGTAAATGGTGGAAGCGGCGATAAAGCTGTCGCCCGCCGAGCACAGATTGAGAATGGCCAGCAGGTTGGCCGCCTGACCGGACGAAGTGAGCATTGCGCCCGCGCCGCCTTCGAGGGACGCGATCTTCTTCTCGACCGCATCGCAGGTCGGGTTGGCAAAGCGCGAATACATGAACTCGGTCGGCATATCGAACAGGCCCGCAATGTGCGCGGTCGAATCGAAGCGATAAGTAGTGGACTGGACAATGGGCATCACGCCCGGACCGCCGTTTGCGGGCTTGTAGCCCTCATGCAGGCATTTGGTTTCAATCTTCATCTATAAAACTCCTTTGCAGGGATTTTTGACACAAGGGTATTGTATCACGCTGAGAAAAGCCGGTCAAGCATACACATCCTTCGCTCGACTTTGCGCGCGCCGTTTGTTATAATAAGAACAGATCCCAATTTGACGGAGGAATACGGTTATGACCGATGAAAAAATTGCGCGCATCAATGCGCTTGCCAAAAAAGCCAAGGCCGAAGGGCTGACCGACGAGGAAAAAGCCGAGCAGCAGGCGCTGCGCGCGGAATATGTTGCAGGCTTTCGCAAAAGCCTCAAGTCGCAGCTGGATAACACCGTGGTACTCAATCCGGACGGTACCTCCTACAAGCTGCGGCAGAAAAGGAAGGGTTCATGATCTCCCTGCCCGCGCACGCTGCGCGCGCCATTGCGCAGCTCGAGGCGGCGGGATATGAAACGTGGGCGGTCGGCGGCTGCGTGCGTGACAGTCTGCGCGGCGCAGAGCCGCATGACTGGGATTTGTGCACCGCCGCCAAGCCCGCCGAAACGCAGGCGGTATTCGCAGGAGAGCGCGTGCTCGAAACCGGCCTGAAGCACGGCACGCTGACCGTTTTGACGGACGACGGCCCGCTCGAAATCACCTCTTTTCGCGCGGACATCGGCTATTCGGACGGGCGGCACCCGGACGGGGTGCGTTTTGTGCCCGATGTGACCGCCGACCTCGCGCGGCGGGATTTCACCGTCGGCGCGATGGCGTGGCATCCGCAGCGCGGCCTGTGCGACCCGTTCCGCGGGCTGGACGATTTGCAAGACGGCATACTGCGCGCGGTGGGCGACCCGGACGCCCGCTTTCAGGAGGACGCGCTGCGCATCCTGCGCGGGGTGCGCTTTGCGTCGCAGCTGGGCTTTACCGTGGAGCCGGAAACCGCCGCGGCCATGCGGCGGCAGATCGCGCGACTGGACCTGATCGCAGCCGAGCGCATCCGCGAGGAATTGACCGGCACGCTGTGCGGGCGGTTTGCGCCGCGCGCACTGATGGCCTATCCCGACATCCTTACCGCGGCGCTGCCCGAGCTCGCCCCGATGGTGGGCTGCGAACAGCAAAACCCGCATCATCTATATAACGTGTGGGAGCACAGCGCGCGTGCGGTCGGGCAAGTGCCCGCCGAACCCTGCTTGCGCTGGGCGATGCTGCTGCACGACTGCGGCAAACCCGCCTGCAAAACCGTGGACGAGAACGACATCGGCCATTTTTACGGGCATCCCACGGTCAGCCGCGACATTGCGGAGGGGCTCATGCGCCGTCTGCGCTTTTCCAGCGAGCAAACCGCGCGTATCCTGCTGCTGGTCGAGCAGCACGACCGCCCGCTGGGCGACAGCGACAAGCTGGTGCGTCGCCGCTTGGTGCAGATCGGTGAGGAACGCTTCCGCGATCTGCTGGCGATCAAAAAAGGCGATGCCATCGGGCAGGGAACCCACCCGGAAAACGTGGCGGAACTATGGGAAACCGAACAACGGCTGAACGCGGTGCTCGCGCAGGACGCCTGTCTTTCTCTGCGGCAGCTCGCGGTGAACGGAAACGATATGACCGCGCTCGGTCTGCACGGCCCCGCGGTTGGGGACATGCTGCACCGCCTGCTCGACGCCGTCGTAGACGGCGCGCTGGACAACTCGCAGCAGGCACTGCTGACCTTTGCCCGCGCCCGAATGGAGGAATAAAATGACCAATAAAGAACTCTTTATCGAAACCTATCAAAAGAATATCCACCGTCCGGGCGCAGACAAGCTGCTCGCATGGATGGAGACGACCGACTTTTTCACCGCGCCTGCGTCCACGCGCTTTCACGCGGCCTACGAGGGCGGTCTGCTCGACCACTCGCTCAACGTCTATAACGTGCTGATTTCCAAGCATTACAACCCGGAAACCGACAATCTGGAGAGTTTCACACTTGTTTCGCTCCTGCACGATCTGTGCAAGGCGGGCTTTTACAAAACCGAACTGCGCAACCGCAAAAACGACCGCGGCGAATGGGAAAAGGTGCCGGTCTATGCCGTAGACGACCAGTTCCCCTACGGCCACGGCGAAAAATCCGTCTACCTGATCGAGCGGTTTCTGCGCCTGAAAACCGAGGAGGCCATGGCGGTGCGCTGGCACATGGGCGGGTTTGACGATTCGGTGCGCGGCGGCAGCTTTGCACTCGCGCATGCGTATGAAAAATACCCGCTTGCGGTCAAGCTGCATCTGTCCGATCTGGAAGCGACTTATCTGCATGAGAACAGGAGCGAATGAGCCCCAAAAACAGGAGGTTTTACTATGCTTATCCGGTCGATCGAACCCCGCGACCGTGATTACTTCATCCGCAGCGTGCAGGCGTTTTACCATTCGCCCGCCGTCTGCCATGAGATCCCCGCGCAGAATGCGGAGCGCACCTTTGAACTGCTGCTGCACGGCAGTCCGTATGCCGACTGCCTGATTGCAGAAGAGGACGGCCGCCCGGTGGCCTACTGTCTGCTGGCGCTGACGTGGTCGAACGAGGCGGGCGGTCTGTGCGTCTGGCTGGAAGAGCTGATGGTAGACGAGGCCCTGCGCGGCAAGGGCGTGGGCAGCAAGATGATTGCTGCGGTGCATGAAAAATACAACACCGCCGCCCGTTACCGGCTGGAAGTCACCGAGGAAAACCCGCGCGCCGCGGCGCTCTACCGTATGCTGGGGTTTGAAGATCTGCCCTACCGGCAGATGGTACTCGACACCCCAGTTGCGCTGTAACACAAACACAAAAAAAGACCTGCTCCGGCAGGTCTTTTTTGTTTGCGCGTTTTCTGGTATGATAGGAATAGAATCGAGGTGTTTTCATGGCGTCGGAAAACAAGATGGGCACCATGCCCGAAGGGCGGCTGATCGTGACGATATCCTTTCCGATCATGCTGTCCATGCTGGTGCAGGCCCTCTATAATATTGTGGACAGCGCGTTTGTCGCGCGCATCAGCGAGGACGCGCTGACCGCTGTTTCGCTCGCCTTCCCGGTGCAGCTTTTGATGATCGCCGTGGCGACCGGTACGGGCGTGGGCGTCAACGCGCTGCTGTCGCGGCGGCTGGGACAGAAAAAGCAGGAAGAGGCCAACGCCGTCGCTGCCAACGGTGTATTCCTATCCGTATGCTTCTGGCTGGTGTTCGCGGTGCTCGGCCTGCTGTTCGGGCGCAGCTTTATTGCGCTGTTCACGGATGTGCCTGCCGTCATCGACATGGGTACCAGCTATGTGACGGTGGTCACGGTCGCGTCCTGCGGCGTATTTCTGCTGTTCGTGGCCGAGCGCCTGATGCAGGCGACCGGCAACACGGTCTATCACATGGTCACGCAGCTGATCGGCGCGGTGCTCAACTGCATCCTTGATCCAATCATGATTTTCGGTCTGCTGGGCTTTCCGGCCCTCGGCACGACGGGCGCGGCGCTCGCCACCGTACTGTCCCAGATCATTGCCATGAGCATCGGCTTTTTCATCAACGTGCGTTTCAACCACGATGTGCGTCTGCACCTGCGCGGCTTCCGGCCAAACAGCGGCATTCTCGGTGAGATCGTGCGCATCGGACTGCCTGCGGCGGTGCAGCAATCGCTGCTGAGCGTTCTGACCGTCGGGCTCAACCGCATTTTGATGCCGTTTTCGCAGACCGCCGTCAGCTTTTACGGTGTGTACTACAAGCTGCAAAACTTTCTGTTTATGCCAGTCTACGGCCTGAACAACGCGCTCATTCCGATGATTGGCTACAACTTCGGCGCGAAAAACCGCCGCCGCATCGAACGCATCACGCGCTATGCGCTCTATCTCGCCGTCGGCATCATGGCGGCGGGTACGGTGCTGTTCGAGCTGATCCCCGTGCCGCTGCTGCGCCTGTTCGATGCATCGGACGCGATGCTCGCTCTCGGCGTGCCCGCAATTCGCATCATTTCGGTCTCGTTCTGCTTTGCGGGCGCGTCGGTCATCCTGTCAGGCTGCATGCAGGGGCTGGGACGCGGCAATGAGTCGCTTTGGGTCGCGCTGCTCCGTCAACTGATCGTCATTCTGCCTGCGGCGGTGCTGCTGTCCCGGCTGAGCCTGACCGCCGTCTGGTTGGCCTTCCCGCTGTCCGAAGCCGTCGGACTTGCCGCGGCGGTTTTGCTGCACCGACGTGTCACCCGGCGGCTGCTTGAACCGCTCGAGTAAAATGTCACAATAATGTAACAAATTAGTGCTTGTTTTTGTATAGCCTGCGACATATAATAGAGACAGAACAAAACGAAAGGGGTGAGTCCATTGGACAGCGAGATCCAGCAGCTCGTGGGGCACATTCTGGAGCATCCACGTTTTCAGCAGCTGCGCTCGTTCCAGCATCACGGCGCCGACAATTCGGTTTATGACCACTCGGTTGCCGTAGCGGAGGCGGCTTATGCCATCGCCCGCCGGATGCGTCTGTCCGGGGACGAAACCGCTTCTGTGGTCCGTGCAGCGTTGCTGCATGACTTTTTCGGCTATGACTGGCGCGGAGATGTATTCCGCCGCTATCTGCACCGGTATTCCGGTATACAGCGCATCATGCGCATGCATGCGTTTGTACATGGGCACATTGCAGCAGAGCGCGCCAAATGTGTGTTCGGTCTTTCGGATGAAGAGTGCGAAGCCATCGCGCGGCACATGTTCCCTCTTGCAGCCATACCGCGCACGCGCATCGCATGGATTGTCACACTCGCCGACAAAGTCGTCGCTTCCAGAGAAATGGCTGCCGCTGTCGGCGGCTATCTGTCCCCCTCTCGCCGCAGGGCGTTGCCCGAAGCATAAAAAAATTACCGCCGTTTGGATGCGTCTGTCCGAAACGGCGGTTTTTGTTTTGCTTACAAATCCTGAATGTTCATTTTATCGAGCTGCTTTTTGCGCTTTTGTCCGCGACGGCAGACAAAATAAATCGCCAGCAGCACCAGTGTAAAAATATTGCACTGCACAAATGCCAGAAATATATCACTGATAAGCGAGGCTGTCACCGGAACTCCCTTGCCATACACCTCATAATATCCGGCAATGGCAGAGAAGATTGCAAAAATGGAATAAGCCACTTCTATCGCAGGCAGCACCAATCCCGGCCACCACGCCTTACGGCGCGACAAGAACACTTGCAGGGCAATGACCGCTGCCACAAGCAGCAACAGTATCAAAACACGAAACGGAAGTACCATATTGTTCTCTCCTTTTTCCTTATAAATCCTGAATATTCATTTTGTCGAGCTGCTTTTTGTGTTTTTGGCTGCGGCGGCACAGAAAATAGGTCGCCAGCAGCACGATCGTGGGGAGATTGCTAACCAGCAGGAGCACGCCCATCTGCGCGGTATCACCCACCGTCCAGTCATGCGCTTGCTGCACCTGCTGCGCCTGATAGACAACCGCACCGGTTTGCTCATCCACCACCTGCGTGCCACTCACCGTGCTGCTCAGCGACAAAAACACAAAGTTACCCACCACAATCAATAACGACATCAAAAACGATAGCACTGGCATCACCAGCCCCGGCCACCATGCCTTGCGGCGTGACAGGAACACCTGCAATGCAACGATCCCCACCAGAATCGCAAGCCACAGACACAAATTGATTGCAGTCACTACTATTGCCATCGTATCGAGTTTTGCCATATCCTCACCCCTCCCTATCCGTTCGCTGCGCTGTCTGCGCGGCGTTTTTTGTATTCGTGAATCAAAATCTTCGCGGTGTCGAAATCCAGCTTGTCATTCACCGCCAGCCGCTTGATAAGCGCAACATACGGGTCCTCGTCCTCCCGCTCGCCCAGCTCGATCTTCTGAATCAGCCGGTCAAGCCGCAGGCGCACGGTCGGATAGGTCACGCCGTACTCGCCCGCGATCTGCTTGAGCGAACCGGAAGCCAGCACAAACCGCTTGATAAATGCCACATCCTCTTCTTCCAGCTGCGCCATCCAGCCGGGAATCACCTCGATCGCCATGCACCCACCCCCTTTTGATATCTTTAGTATATACTTCAATTTTATTAAAGTCAATCTTTCATTTTATTTTTATCAAAAAGAAAACCACCTCTTTTCGAGGTGGTTTGTCGTTACGCTTTTTCCAGCCGTTTTTGAAAGGCCAATCGCTCACCGCGGTCGTTTTCCAGATCAATCAACCCACAGTAAGTGTATCCCAGCCGTGCGAGCAGCCGCTGCATCGGCTTGTTGTCTCGGTGCGTGTCGATGCGGATATTACCGCACTGCGCAAGGCACCACTCGAGGCAGTACGCCGCAGCGCCCTGTCCCTGTTTTGCCGCCGCGATGCGGTGCACCACGCCATAGGGCGTATCGTCCAGCCATTCTCCCTCACGAATCACCCGATAGGTCGGCTCGCCCGCCGTGGAAAAGTAAAACGTTGCGGCAATCTGGCCGCCGTCCAGACAGACATAGCTGCACCCTGCTGCGATGTCCGCTTCCAGCATCTCGCGCGTCGGGAAGCGGTCGCCCCACTGGTTCGGATTGCCGTTTTCCGCCATAAACCGACGCGCATCGGCAAAAATCCCCAGCAGCACCGGCAAATCCGACCGCTGTGTGCGTTGTATTTCCATGGTTATATCTCCTTCAGCCACTCCGCGCACAGCGCCTGCCACCGGGCCAGATGCCGGTCCGGGCGGCGGCCGCGCGCCGCATCATAGGTTTCAAAATCCGCCAGCGCCATGCCGTGCACGCCATGCGGAAACAGATGCACCTCATGCGGCACGCCCGCTTTGCGCAGCGCGGCTTCCAGCAGCAGCGTGTTTTCGACCGGCACGGTCGCGTCGGTCAGCGTGTGCCACAAAAATACCGGCGGGGTGTCCGCATCCACCAATTTTTCGAGCGAAAACGCCTGCTGCTGCGCCGTATCCTCGCCCGCCAAACGCACAAAGCTGCCTCGATGGGCATATTCGCCTGCGGTGACGACCGGATACCCCAGTACCGCCGCATACGGTCGGTGCTTTGCAAGGTCCGTGCCTGCTTCAAACCATTCCGGCTTGTTCCACACCGCCGCGAGCGTGCCCGCCAGATGCGCACCTGCGGAAAAGCCGCCGACCGCGATGCGGTTTGCATCCACGCCAAAGCGCGCGGCATTCTCCCGCACCCATGCAACCGCCGCGGACAAGGTGCGCACCGGCTGACTGCCGAGCGGCACATCCGTGCAGTCATATTCCAGCACAAACGACTCGATTCCATCCCGCGCAAACGCCCGCGCAACCGGCGCACCCTCGCGGATCGAGCAAAACTCATAGCCGCCGCCCGGACAGATCACCAGCGCGGGCTTCTTGTCCCCCGCTGCCGTGCCGAAATGGGTCAAAACGCCGTGCGGCAGCTGTACCTGTTCCATCATAAGACCATTCCCCCTTTGCCGCAGTGCTTAAACATTATACCGATTGCGGATGTCGATCCGCGCCAAAATGCACTCACTTTCCGGTTTTTCGCCCACCAGCAGATAGTCGAGCAACAGCTCCACCGGCCGCACGCCCTGCAAATGCGCGTCCTGATCGATCAGGAAATCAATCAGCCCCGCGCGGACGTTTTCCGCATTCACTTCAGACAGGTCATGGCAGATCAAATGCACCTTTCCCTGCAATCCCAGCTCGCGCAGCGCATTGCACGCACCGATCTGTCCATTGACCGAAACATAAACACCGCGCAGTTCCGGATGCTTTTGCACGGTCCGGCACACAATATCATGGGCAAGCTGCTGATCATCCCCGCAGGTTTCAGGCGGCAGTAGCTTCAAATCGGGAAAATGCGACACTGCTTCATCGCAAAAGCCCTCCACCCGTTGCCGGTGCGACAGGTTGTTTTCCTGACCCGCCACCACCAGCACCTCGCCGCCGCCGGCGAGCAGCAAGTTCATCAGCCCTGCGCAGGCGCGGCCGCAGGCATAATTATCCGGCCCGACATAGCACAAACGGCCGGATTCCGACAAATCCGTATTAAATGTGACCACCGGTATCTCACGGGACAGCGACCGCAGGCGCGCACGCACCGCGTCATCCTCCACAGGCGTCACCGCAAGGCCGTTCACCCCTTGCGCCACCAGTTCATCGATCGCCGCGAGCTGGCGCGAGGCATCCACACCCTCCAGCGGGCGCAGCAACACCTCTGCCCCCTCATTTTTCAAGCGCGTACAGGCACGGCTGGCTTCCTCATATACCATATGCATAAACATGGTTTCCACCGACTGCACGATCACACCGATTTTGATGGGGTGCTTGGCCAATGCCAGCATCCTGCCCGCCCGGTTGGGACGATATCCCCGTTCGACCGCGATGCGTCGCACCCGAGCGGCTACCTTGGGGTCTACCCGCCCGCGGTTATTGAGCGCACGGTCCACCGTGCCGCGCGAAACACCTGCCAGCGCCGCGATCTCCGCTAATGTAACTGCCATTCATTCACTCCTGTTCTATCGTCCCCGCCGAAGGGGGCTGCCATAACCGGCATCGGCTTATCCGCGGCTCATGCTGCCGCCCAATGCCGCTGCAATCTCATCACACGCTGCCAGCAGCGGGCCGCGCAGCAGCCCGATACGCTCGTCCGACATGCGGCTGATCGGTGCGGAAACCGAAACCGCATACGACGCGCGGCCGCGATAATCCGGGATTGCCGCGGCAATGCAGCGCACGCCCAGCTCATTTTCTTCATCATCGAGCGCATAGCCCAACCGGCGCACGCGCTCCAGCTCATGGAAAAAGGCCTCCTCGGACACAATGGTATGCGCCGTCCACGGCTTGACATCGCTCTCCCGCCAGAGGGTGTGCACCTCACTGTCCGGCCAAGTGGCCAGAATCGCCTTGCCCACGCCCGTGCAATACAACGGACGGCGCATGCCGATACGCGAAAACATGCGGATCGCGCCGCGATCGCTTTCCACTTTATGAATATAAACGATGTCGCGCTCTTCGCGCATCACCAGATGCACCGTCTCCTCGGTTTCCCGGCTGAGACGTTCCATCGGCAGACGCGCACGCTCCACCACATCCAGATTGTCCATGATAAAACTGCTCAGTTCGCACAAACGCATCCCCGCATGATAAATGCTGGTTGCCGCATCGCGCTGCACATAGCCGCGCGTGCACATGCTCGACAGCAGACGGTGCACCGTACTCTTATGCAGGCCGGTCTCGGCCGACAACGCGCCGATGCTCATCCCATTCCTGCTCTTGCACAGCAGCTCCAGCAAATCAAACGCACGGTCGAGCGACTGCACAGACGAGGATTCTGCCATAACGAGGCTCCTTTCGTTCCGCATTATAAAACCACGTTTCAAGTTTAATGGATTTTCACCAAAAAAACAAGAGAAACTTTACACAGATTGTTCGTGAAAAACTCTTGCATTCTGACGGTAAAGTTTTATAATAAAGACATCGAGCATAAATATGAAACACTATTTCACAATACGAAACACGGAGGAAGATCGCAATGAATGAAATGGAAAAAAAGGTTCAGTCCATCGGCGTTGTGCCGGTTATCAAGCTCAATCACCCCGAGCGTGACGCAATCCCGCTGGCCAAGGCCCTGATTGCAGGCGGCGTTCCGGTCGCGGAGGTTACCTTCCGTGCGGCAGGCGCAGCCATCGCCATCAAGGCAATGCGCGAGAATTTCCCGGAGATGCTGGTCGGCGCCGGCACGGTGCTCACCATCGCACAGGTTGACGAAGCCATGGCTGCCGGTGCGCAGTTCATCGTTACCCCCGGCATGGACCCTGAAATCGTTGCTTACTGCCAGAAGGTCGGCATCCAGATCTTCCCCGGCTGCACCACCCCGACCGACTACCACACCGCTTACAAGTTCGGCCTGGAAGTGCTCAAGTTCTTCCCCGCAGAGCAGTCCGGCGGCATCGCCAAGATCAAGGCCATGAACGCGCCGTTCCCGATGTTCAAGGTCATGCCGACCGGCGGCATCAACCTGAAGAACCTGGCAGACTATGTCAAGAACCCGGTCATCGCTGCCTGCGGCGGCTCCTACATGGTCACCGCCGACCTGATCGACAACGGCAAGTGGGACGAGATCACCGCGCTGTGCAAGCAGTCGGTTGAGATCGTGAAAGAGGCGCGCAATGGCTAAGTATTCGCTCGCACACATCGGCATCAATGCCGCGAACAAGGAAGAGGCGCAGAAAGCCGCCGAAATGTTCCAGACCCTGTTCGGTTTTGCGGTCAAGGAGGGCAACAGCTCCTTTTTCGCCGGCGATATCGAACTGATGAAAGAGCCTTACCTGGGCAAGAACGGCCACATCGCCATCGGCACGCCGGATGTTGCGGCGGCCAAGGCCGAGCTGGAAACGCGCGGCTTTACCTTCAACGACGCCACCGCCAAGTACAAGGCGGATGGCACGCTCAACGCCATCTATCTGACCGACGAGATCTGCGGCTTTGCGATCCATCTGGTCGGCAAACAGTAATCACCACACTATTACGGAGGAAATCACATGAAAATCGTTACTTTCGGCGAGCTGATGGTTCGTCTCCAGCCGTACAACTACGAGCGTTTCGTACAGGCTGACCATCTGGAATTCACCTTTGGCGGCGGCGAAGCCAACGTTGCCGTTTCTCTGGCCAACTACGGTCTGGATGTTGCTTATGTCACCAAGCTGCCGACGCACGCAATCGGTCAGGCGGCAGTCAACTCCCTGCGCCGCTACGGCGTAGACACCAGCATGATTACCCGCGGCGGCGATCGTGTCGGCATCTACTACAACGAGAAGGGCGCTTCCCAGCGCGGTTCGGTCTGCATCTACGACCGTGCGCACTCCGCCATTCAGGAAGCAACCACCGCTGATTTTGACTGGAACAAGATTTTCGAGGGTGTAGACTGGTTCCACTTCACCGGCATCACCCCGGCACTCGGCCCGAATGTAGTCGAAATCTGCCGCGAGGCCTGCCAGGCGGCCAAGGCGCATGGCGTGAAGATTTCCTGCGACCTGAACTACCGTGGTAAGCTGTGGACCCGTGAGCAGGCGCGCGAAGCCATGACCGAGCTGTGCCAGTATGTTGACGTATGCATCTCCAACGAGGAGGACGCAAAGGACGTATTCGGCATTGAGGCCGAAGCGACCGATATCTACGCAGGCGAAATCAACCGCGAGGGCTACAAGTCGGTTGCCAAGCAGCTGGCGGACAAGTTCGGCTTCGAGAAGGTTGCCATCACCCTGCGCGAGTCCCACTCCGCGTTCGACAACGGCTGGAGCGCGATGCTGTACGACGTTGCGTCCGGCGAATACTGCTTCTCCAAGAAGTATGACCTGCACATCATCGACCGTGTCGGCGGCGGCGACTCCTTCGGCGGTGGCCTGATCTACTCCCTGCTGACCGGCAAGACCACGCAGGAAGCAGTCGAGTTTGCGGTTGCCGCTTCCGCACTCAAGCACTCCATCGAGGGCGACTACAACATGGTAACGGTTGCCGAAGTTGAAAAGCTCGCCGGCGGCGACGGTTCCGGCCGTATCCAGCGCTGATTTTTTGCAAGCCCTTCCGGCTTTGCTGGAATTTCTATCATATTGATAACCATTCCTATCCTACAAAGGCAAAAGGCCCGTGCTCTCTCCACGCACGGGCCTTTTGCTGCCCATCCGAAAAACGCAGGATTTTGCAGGAATTTTGAATTTTTCCTTGACATACCCGCGAAACCTGCGTATAATATATTCTGTCGTCAGAACCTGCTGACGGAACTTTTGATGGGGGCGTAGCTCAGCTGGGAGCCCGGTTGAAGCGGTAAACAACCCCCGTACAGGGAACATA
>ERZ1643246.2231-NODE-2231-length-18935-cov-35.868220_pt1 | contig 18935 bp, 19 predicted proteins | sample MGYA00579265_ERZ1643246 | MGnify/ENA primary metagenome ERZ1643246 (study PRJEB29033, sample SAMEA4952261) | chicken gut metagenome | biome: Broiler Chicken; feature: Gastrointestinal Tract; material: Caecum | place: Ireland | collected 2018 | study: Broiler...
TAACAAAATTGTATCAATAAATAATCTTAAAATCAAGTATTACAAAAGATTTTTTAAAAAATAAAATTTATCTTAATCAATGGTAAAAAATTCCATGAAAATGATAAAAGATATACTCATTTCAATGCTTTCGAAAGTTTAACAAATTTCTTTAAGTTACTTACTTAAAGAAAAAACGAAAGAAAGGGTTGAAAAGATGAAAAAACTATATTTAAGAAAGCAAAGAGGAATAACAATACTAGCATTAACAATAACTATAATAATATTACTAATTTTGGCAGGAATAACAATAGTGGCATTAACAGGAGAAAACGGTTTAATAAAAAATGTAGACCAAGCGAAAGAAGAAACAGAAATTGCAACCGAAAAAGAAATTGTTAACAACGCAACAGTACAAGCTGTTGGAAGTAACAATAGAGGGACTTTAGATGAAAAAGAACTACAAGAAGAATTAGATAATATAACTGGTAATGATGTTACAAAAGTAAAAATAATAAGACATAAAACTATTGTTGAATTTACAGAATCACAAAGAATGTATTATGTTGATGAAAATGGTAATGTTTTTGAATATATCTATACAGATTTACCTATAATGGAAGATGGACGAGATTTTAATAACAGAATGTCTGATTATAAAGAAAAAATATTAACAGTAACAGTTTTAAACAATATTGATGTACCAGAAAATGTTTATCAAGTTTTTGATGTTTCAAAAGATCAAAATGAAACAGTAAAAGCATGGTTAATAGAAAATGAAGAAAATACGGGTGTGTATGATTTATATATTGGTGGAAATGAAGGTGTAGATATTGAGAGTTGTGTGAAAATGTTTTATGAATTTTCTAATTGTATAAAAATAAATTTAGAAAATTTATATACTGACAAAGTAAGAGATTTTTCTGGAATGTTTTCATTTGATACAAATTTAAAAGAAATAAATCTGGAAAATATAGATACATCTAAGGCAGTGTCAATGAACGGTATGTTTAATAAATGCAAAAGTTTAGAAAATTTAGATGTCAGTAATTTTGATACAAGTAATGTGACTGATATGTCTGCAATGTTTTTTGATTGTGGTTTTACAGAAATAGATTTAAGTAATTTTAATACAAATAAAGTGACTAGTATGAATGAAATGTTTAGACAATGTAAACTAAAAGAGTTAGATTTAAGTAGTTTTGATACATCTAATCTAAAAAGAACAGATAACATGTTTTATGGTTCTATAAATTTAAAGACTATTTATGTAAGTGAAAAATGGAATAATAGTAATGTTACTTTAAGTACTTGGATGTTTAATAATTGTAACAATTTAGTAGGAAAAATAGCATATGATAGTACAAAAGTAGACATAGAATATGCTAATTATGAAACAGGATATTTCACATATAAAAATGTAGAATGATATATCGTAATATATGTTGTTAAAAAAATATAAAGACCAGACAATAGTTTACCTAATTCTATTATTATTTATGGAGAAGTTTAGAAATTTTTAAATATAAGTTTTTATAAAAAAATGTATATCAAATTTATTAAAAAATGTATATCAAACTCGTTAAAAAATGTATATTTTATATTGAAAATACATAGAATATATGGTAAAATGTTAGTAATAATAGGAGGTGGAGAATCTTATGTCTTTAAGGAAAAATGAATATTTAGATAGGTTGGTTGACAAAAAAATAGAAGAATATTTAGAGATTTTTGGCGCAGTAAGTATTGAGGGACCAAAGTGGTGTGGTAAAACATGGACCTCTTTAAATCATGCAAATAGTATGGTGCTTTTAGATGAAGATGAGATTAAGGAAAAAGCAAAATTAAGCTTAGAACTAATTTTAAATGAAGAAAGACCAGAATTAATTGATGAATGGAATCTAATTCCAGAGGTGTGGGATGCGGTAAGAAGAAAATGCGATGAGACTACTAAAAAAGGAAATTATATTTTAACTTGTTTTACCAAATTAACAGATGAAGAACAGAAAGAAAAAATACATCATTCTGGAGCTGGTAGAATCGGGAAAATACAAATGCATACTATGAGTTTATATGAATCAGGAGATTCAACAGGCAAAGTATCTATACAAGATATGTTAAACGGAAATTTTGAAAGTAGATTAAATGATAAAATTACACTACAAGAATTAGCAAATCTAATTATTCGTGGAGGATGGCCTTCAAATTTAAGAACACCAGAAGATAAAATTGGAATAATACCTAAAAGTTATATTGAAGCGATTTTAGATAAAGATATAAATGACGATAAAAAAAGAGATAAAAATAAAATGTCAATATTACTTAAAAGTTTAGCAAGAAATGAATCAACTATCGCTAATAAAAGAACATTATTAAGTGATATAGAACAATGTGCTAATGAAAAAGAACTTATTGAAAGTAGGATTACTATTGATGACTATTTAGATGTTTTAAGCAGACTTCATATAACCGAGAATCAAAATGCATATAGTGAAAACTATAGGTCACCAAATAGATTGGGAAAATCAGTAAAAAGACATTTTACCGATCCATCACTTGCATGTAGTTGTTTAGATTTAACAAAAGATAAATTAATAAATGATCCAAAAACATTTGGATTCATGTTTGAGGCTTTGGTTGAAAGAGATTTAAGAATATATATGGAATATTTAGATGGTAAGTTATACCACTTTAGAGATAATGTTACTGGATTGGAAGCTGATGCTATATTAGAATTTAGTGATGGGGAGTATGCAGCCGTAGAAATAAAACTAGGATATAGAGAAGTAGATAATGCCAAAAAAAGCTTGTTAAATTTATATAGTAATATGGTAAAAAAGCCGAAGTTTATGTGTGTTATAGTTGGATTTTCAGATGTTATAGCGAAAGACCCTGAAACAGGTATTTATATTGTACCAATTACAGCATTAAAACCATAAAATATAGAAATAGAAAGAGAATATTTGCTGTTCCATGAAAATTTTTAAATTGTTTCTTACACAATAAAAAATTCTTTAAGTAAGTAACTTAAAGAATATATTTTAACAAAATTGTATCAATAAATAATCTTAAAATCAAGTATTACAAAAGATTTTTTAAAAAATAAAATTTATCTTAATCAATGGTAAAAAATTCCATGAAAATGATAAAAGATATACTCATTTCAATGCTTTCGAAAGTTTAACAAATTTCTTTAAGTTACTTACTTAAAGAAAAAACGAAAGAAAGGGTTGAAAAGATGAAAAAACTATATTTAAGAAAGCAAAGAGGAATAACAATACTAGCATTAACAATAACTATAATAATATTACTAATTTTGGCAGGAATAACAATAGTGGCATTAACAGGAGAAAACGGTTTAATAAAAAATGCAGAACAAGCAAAAAAAGAATCAGAAATAGCAAATGAAAAAGAAATTGTAGAAAGAGCGACAGCACGGAGCAATGGCACAAGATTCAAGAGGAATTATAAAAGAAGAAGCTTTGCAAAATAAATTAGATGCTGATGTAGGAAAAGAAAAAACTGAAGTTATTATTGATGGAGATAATTTTGTTGTTAAATTTATAGATACCAATAGATATTATGAAGTTGACAATATAGGAAATGTAGAAATATTTGATATGATTATAGATAGCCATCCAGGAGATATTACAGTAGGAGTAAATGGAGATAAATTGCTTGGAACAGAAACTAGTCCATTTGAAATATGGTGTATAGAAGATTTAATTGAATGGTCACAAAATTATTCAAAATATTTAAATTCATATATAAGATTATGTAAGACATTGGATTTTAAATCAAAGTTATCATATACAGATAGTGAAAGAAAAGATTATGGAGATATAAATCAAGATGGTAATGTACAAACAATTATAGAAGAGATGCAAACTGGAATCGGTTTTAGCCCAATTCAATATTTTCATGGTACATTTGAAATAGAGGAAGGTAAGAATTTTGAAATAAGAAATATATATATAAATAGAAATGGTAGGGCAGGATTTATTATAAATGGCCAAAATACAATAATTAAAAATTTAAAAATTTCAGGAGAAATTATTGGAACAGATGTATCTGCGGGAATTATTTCTGGCGATAATACAACTTATGGAATAACTATAATAAATTGTAAAAATTATGCTAATGTTAAAGGTAATACAATGGTTGCAGGAATGTGTGCTTGGGGGAGAGAAGTTACAATACAAAATTGTGAAAATTATGGAAAAATATGTATCGAATCAATAAATATTACATATGGAGGAGCAAGTGGAATTTTAGCATATGGTTATGTGATAGAAGATTGCTATAATGCAGGTGAAATATATGGAAATTATATTAGTGGAGGAATAGTAGGAACTGGTGAAGATCTTGAAATAAGTAATTGTTCAAATAATGGTGTGATTCATTCTATAGGAAATTATGCAAATGGTGGAATAATAGGAAAACATAGAGGTGGTACAGTTAGTATAATAAATTGTGTTAATAAAGCAACTATAGGCGAAAATAGTGAAGGATATGCAGGTGGAATTGTTGGGGAATATATAGGAGTGAATTATAATACTGATAGAATTCTTAATATTTATAATTGCTATAATCTAGGAAATATATTAAGTAAAAATTATTGTGGAGGAATTTTAGGAGTTCAAGGATTAGTTTCATTAACAATAAAATTAGATATACAAAATTCTTATTCTATTGGAATGATAAATGGAAAATATTCAGCAGGAATAGTAGGAATGCTAACAAATAGTTCTGATAGAACAACAGTAACATCATCTATAAAAAATACATATTGGCTTAATTCTTCAGCAAATAAAGCAATTTATACGGGTAATTGTACAGAAATAGAAGAGATTGAAAGTTTTGATAAAACATATATACAAAGTCAAAGTTTTTGTGATTTATTAAATAAGAATAGAGAAGAAAATACTAATTGGAAAACATGGAAATTAGGGAATGATGGATATCCGATATTTGTTTAAAATTGTCAATTAAAATGGTCAATAAAAAAGGGTACACATTAACTATTTTTTGTTAATGTGTACCTTCCTTAATCTGACTATAAATTATTTATTTTTCATTTTTTTTAATAATAACTTGTTGTTTTTCCTTCTTTAAATCTTCCTTATCAATAAATCCACGCTGATATAAGCATTTTACATACATTGCTAAAGAAAATATAGTTGCACATAATGCAATACAATAAAGAATAATATCAAAATCTCCCCAAAATCCAGTTACATTAAATTGTTTTGTAATTAAAGAAACTACAATTGCAATATAAAATAAGACTGTAGCAAGTTTTCCAAACCATTTGCTATATACAACAACATCTTTTCCATATAAAAATGAAGCTCCTATTATCATTACAAGTTCTTTTAACATAACTATTATTAAAATCCATATAGGAATAATATCTTTAATAACTAAAGCAGCAAGTACTGAAATTTGTGTTAACTTATCAGCTAAAGGATCCATTAGCTTGCCAAAATTAGAAATTAAATTAAATTTTCTGGCTATTGTTCCATCTAATATGTCTGTAATCCCTGATAATGTAAAGAATATAAATCCTAATAGGTAATTACCTGTAAATATAAAGTATAAAATTATTGGAATTAGGATAAATCTTAAAATTGTTAGGGAATTTGGTACGTATTTTAACATTTTTATTTCTCCTATCTATTTAACATTAAAAACTAATTCATTATTTTTACAATCTAAAGATATATTTTGTCCATCTTTAATTTCACCTTTTAATATTTTTTCTGAAATTTCATCTTCTACATATCTTTGAATAGCTCTTCTTAAAGGTCTTGCACCAAACTTTATATTTGTTCCTTTTTCAAGGATATAGTGTTTTGCACTAGAAGATACAGTTAACTTAATATTTTTATCATTTAATGCTTTTTGAGTATCTTTTAACATTAAATCAACAATTTTTAATAATTGTTCTGTTGTTAAAGGATTAAATACAATTATTTCATCAACTCTGTTTAAAAATTCTGGTCTAAATACTTCTTTTAAAGAATCTTCAATCTTTCCTTTGTCAACAGTTTGTTTTCCAAAACCTATTGAATTATTATTTAAATTAGAACCAGCATTTGATGTCATAATTATAATTGTATTAGAAAAGTTTACAGTATTTCCTTGACTATCTGTTAATTTTCCATCATCTAATACTTGTAATAATATATTAAATACATCTGGATGTGCTTTTTCTATTTCATCTAATAAAATAATAGAATATGGTTTTCTTTTTACTTTTTCTGTTAATTGTCCTGCATCATCATAACCAACATATCCTGGAGGTGCACCTATAAGTTTAGATGTTGAATGACTTTCCATATATTCTGACATATCTATTCTTATAATAGAATCTTCAGAACCAAACATTTCATATGCTAAACTTTTGGCAAGTTCAGTTTTACCAACACCTGTAGGTCCTACAAATATAAATGAAGGTGGTCTTTTTGTGCTTTGAAGTCCTGCACGATTTCTTCTAATTGCTCTAGAAACACTACTTACAGCTTCATCTTGACCTATTACTCTTTTATGAAGATTAGTTTCTAAATTTAGTAATTTTTTAGTTTCTGCTTCTGTTATTTTTTTAACAGGAATCTTTGTCCAACTTTCAATTACAGAAGCAATATCTTGAACTGTAAGATTTTTCATAACCATTTTTTTATTTATTTTATCAATTTCTTCAGTAATTTGGCATTCACGTGTTTTTAAATCAGCAGCTTTTTGATAATCTTCTGTTGAATCTGCTTCAATAACTTCTTCTTTTTCAGCTTGTACAGCAGAAAGTTCTCTTTTTAGCATTTCTAATTTGAATAAATCTTTGTTTTCCAAGTTTATTCTAGAACAAGCTTCATCTAATATATCTATTGCTTTATCTGGTAAAAATCTATCATGAATATATTTTTCTGACATAATTACAGTTTGTCTAATAACATCAGAAGATATTTTAACTTTATGATATTCTTCATAATATTTTTTAATACCTTCTAGAATTCCAATAGAATCTTCTATATTAGGTTCTTCAACTAAAACTTGTTGAAATCTTCTTTCTAATGCAGAATCTTTTTCAATATATTTACGATATTCTTTTAAAGTTGTTGTACCTATTAGTTGTATTTCTCCATTTGATAGTGCAGGTTTTAAAATATTTGCGGCATTCATAGAATGTTCTCCATCGCCAGCACCGATGATATTATGGATTTCATCTATTACAAGAATGATATTTCCATATTCTTTACATTCATCAATAATACCTTTCATTCTAGCTTCAAACTGTCCTCTAAATTGTGTACCTGCAATTACTGATGTCATATCTAATAAATAAACTTCTTTGTTTAATAATTTTGCAGGAACATTTTGATTTGCAATTTTAATTGCTAGACCTTGAGCAATAGCTGTTTTTCCAACACCTGGTTCACCAATTAAACAAGGATTGTTTTTAGAACGTCTATTTAATATTTGTATAATTCTTTGAATTTCTTTATCTCTACCAACTACAATATCAAGTTCTCCATTTTTGGCTTTGTTTGTTAAATTTGTTCCAAAAGTATCTAAGTATTTTTTCTTTTTAGCTTGTTTTTGATTTTTCTTTTTATCCATTTTAATTTTTTTTCTGTCATTATTTGTATTATTATCTTGGTTATTTATATTATTTTGTATAGCAGTATTGCCATTTCCATGTCCCAAAATATTAGAAAAAATTGAACCTAATGGAATAGCAGCACCTGCTATTTTTGGCTTTTCTTCATCTTGATTTTCAATTGCAGGGTCTTGAGAATCTTCATTTATTCCAAAAGTTATAGCACCTTCTATATTGCCTAAGTCTTCTAAGTTTATATTTTCGGCTAAATCTTTAAAAATTGTTTCAAACTGTTGTGACATATCTTTTAAATTTACTTGGTCATGTGCTAAATAGGCATTTTGGTCTCTAAGTGTTTGAAGTGGATCAATGCCTTTCTTTTTTGCACAATCATAACATAACCCTTCTAAATTCTTGTTATTATTTTCTATTTTTTCAAAAAATATAATTGCTGGATTTTTTTTACACTCTGAACATAACATAATTTATATCTTCCTCATTTCTTTATTTTTCAATATATATATAATACCTCAAAAATGCTAATTAGTCAATGCTAAAAACTATATTGACTAAGTTTAAATTATTATGTTATAATTTTTTTGAAAAGGAAGGAATTTTTATGAATGTTACATTACCAGAAGAAGAAAAAATAAGTAAAAAAAGAGTAATAATATATGCTGTAGCTATTGCAATTTGTGTAATAGCACTTATTATAGCAGTATGTGTACAAATTTTAGGAAATGATATTACTAACAAGATTTTTGGTGTTAGTCAAATAAAATCAAAAACAGAAGAAGAAGAGCAAACACTAAAAACAAATTTTGATAATTTATTTTTAAATTCATTAGAAATTACAGGAGATATAAATGCAGATATAAAAAAACAGGATGAAAGTAAAGATTATGTAGTAACAACTTATGAAAAAAGAGAGACAGTATCAGGAAAATATGAGATGTCTGTTTTTATTCCATATATAAATATTGATAATGATACTATAGATAAATATAATAATGAAATAAAAGAAATTTTTCAAGATAAAGCAGAAAGTATTTTAGAAACAGAAGGTCAAAATGTGTTATATACAGTAGATTACCAAGGATATATTGAAAATAATATATTAACAGTAATAATAAAATCTAGCTTAAAACAAGGTGCTAGTGCACAACAGTTAATAGTTCAAACATATAATTATGATTTAGTAAATAATAAAGAAATAACATTAAATGATGAAATTGATATGTTAGCATTAAATAAAACAGCTGTACAAAATAAAATACGTAGTGAAATAAAAGCTGAACAAGATAAAGCAGAAGCATTGCAAGAATTAGGATATGAGATTTATAATAGAGATAGTGAAAGTGATTATTATTCTATAGATAATTCAAATATATTTTTTGTACATGACCAAAATTTATATATTATATATCCATATGGAAATGATGCATTAACAAGTGAAATGGATATTGTTATAGTTTAGATTTTGTACATTTATGGTAATTAAAAATTTGAAAAATTTTCTTACTTATGGTATAATAAAAATATAGAAACTATCAAACTGTTGTGGTTCTCCAGTACCATTACTGGAGAGAAAGGAATTTATGAGTAATGCAGAAAAAGCTTTGTATCTCGGGGAAATTGTTAAGAGATACGACAAAAACCTCAAAAACATGTCTGCGGAGGATTTGCTCTTACTTGAAGCGCTACGCATCAATAGAGAGTCGAATTCAGAAGAGATGACTCATTCAATCCAGATTTTACTTAGTCAGATGATTAAGTAAAAGGAAAGAGTGCCAAACATTGGGTTTGGTACTCTTTCTTTGAAAATAAAAGGGGATGTTTTTTATTTTAAATCAGTTTTGTCTAACTGATTATGTTTGTATTATACATGGCTTTTTTGTCCATTGTGTGAATAAAAAGTGAAAAATATAAATAATTTTGACTAAGGTTGTTCACCTAAAGTAACAGTTAGCTCTCTTTCTTGACCATTTCTATTAACTTTAATTTTCATTTCATCACCAATTTTATGAGAATTTTTAATCTTATTTAAATCATCCATTGTAGAAATTTTTGTTCCATCAGCTTCTATAATAACATCACCAGGTTTTATTCCAGCTTTTTCTGCACTTGAAAAGTCTTCTATAGATTTAACATATACACCAGGAACTAAATTATATTTTTGAGCTGTTTCTTCATCTAAATCCATTCCTGTAAGTCCAATATATGGTCTTTTTACTTTACTATATTCTATCAATTGGCTTGTTATATCTGTAGTAGAATTTATAGGAATTGCAAAACCTAATCCTTCAATTCCAGTTCCTTCTAGTTTTAATGTATTTATACCTATAACTTTACCTTCACTATTAACTAAAGCACCACCACTATTACCAGCATTTATAGCAGCATCAGTTTGTATTAAAGTATAAGTTTTTCCATCTGAATCTGTAACTTCACGATTAACAGCACTTACTATACCACAAGTAACTGTACTATCCATTCCCATTGGGTTACCTACAGCCATTGCAAATTCTCCAACTTTTATTGAATCTGAGTCGGCAAATTCTGCTTTAGGTAAGTCTGTTTTATCAATTTTAATAACAGCTAAATCAGTTTCTTCATCTTTTCCAACTATTGTTGCTTCATATTCTGTTGTGTCATTAAATAGAGTTACTGTAATTTTATTAGCTTCTGATATTTGGTAAGAATTACTATTATTAGATTCTGTTGAAATAACATGGTTGTTAGTTAAAATATAACCATCTTCACTAATTATAATTCCAGAACCTGTAGCTGTTGCTGTAGAATTACTTGATTGACCAAACATAGAAAGTACAGGATTATTTACAGTGTATTCAACTTTTATACCAACAATTGAAGGTAATATTTTATTTGCAGCATATACAGCTGTATCTGAATAATTTTCTAATGAAATTTGTGATACATATCCACTAGAAGAGTTGTTATTATTTGAAGTATTTTGTATGTTAGATGTTCCGTTTATTCCATTTAATATTTCTGAACGTATTGACGGAACACCAAAACATGTTCCTATAACAACAGCACATCCTACAACACCACTACAAAATGGTAAAAGTACGCTTTTTCCAAATCCAGATTTTGTTTTAACTTTTTTAGTGTTATATGGGTTTGAAGTTACTACTGTTTTAAAATTTGTGTCATTTTTAACATTTTTTTCTTTGTTTTCTTGTTCTTTTTGATTTTCTTCCATAAGTAAGACCTCCTAAATTTTTTATTTTAATTATATAATAACCTAATTTATTGATAGAATACAACATATTTGTGAAAATTGTGTGAAAAAGATGTTAATGTTTAGGGCCATTTTGAATAATTTATTTCTTTTTTTATATGTTATAATTCAGACTTATAATAATTTTTTTAGAAAGTTTTTTCTGTAAAATAGGACTTTAAATTGTAATTTTTTTATATAAAATTTTTCGAATTTTATTTTAAATTCTTGAAAAAATTATTATATATATATATAATAAAAATGTAATAAAAATTAAGTGTAATCACTTTTATTTCTATGTGTGTCTATAGAGCAATTTAAGAGAAAAATTAAATTAAAAAAATGTCGAAAGAAGGATGAATATGTTAATAAAAAATAATATAATAAATACAAAAAAAGAAGATGGTATAACTTTAGTAGCATTAGTTATTACAATTGTTTTAATGCTTATAATAGCAACAATTACAATAAATATAGGAAAAGGTCAAATTTTAAATGCACATTTGCAAAATTATAAAACTAATATGTTGTTAATAGAAGCAAAAGCAAAAGAATATGTAGAAAAAGCAAGTTTTAATTTAGGTGTTAATCCTACAGATGAAACAAGGCAAAATGCACAAAATGAATTACAAGGAGAAGGAAAAGGTACATTAGTAACAACTAGTGATTCTATTATAAATGACATAAAAGCAATGGGGGTTGCAGATATTGATACACAGATATCTGATAAAAATGTATATAAATTATCTACAAGTGATTTAGAAAAAATGGGGATAAATGGAGCCAAATCTGATGAAGAAGAAGGTTATTATATCCTTATATATAATATACCAGAATCTACAGTAAAAGTTTATAATACATTAGGATTTAATATAAATAATGAAATTAAATATTGTTTAGATGATATAAGAGAAATAGATGAGGTATAATAAGATAGAGGCAAAAAATGTTTTGAAAGAGGCAAAATAAAAAAACAGATAATAAAAATTGAATGAAATATGAATGTAATAAAATCTAAAAATTTTTTTAGAAGATATATAACTAAATAAAATAATAAAAATAAATGAGGTACAAAATGAAAGAAAAAGAACTAGAGAGATTAAATAATTTAAAAGAGGAAGAAAAAAAATTACACAGTAGAGGTTTTAAAAATATTTGTGGAATAGATGAAGCAGGAAGAGGTCCTTTAGCAGGACCTGTTGTTATTGCTGGAGTTATTATGCCAGAAGATTCAATGATAGAAGGTGTTAATGATTCTAAAAAGGTATCAGAAAAGAAAAGAGAATTATTATATGATAAAATTATAGAAGAAGCAATAAGTTATTCAGTAGCAATAATAGGTCAAGATGTAATAGATGAAATAAATATTTTAAATGCAACCAAAAAAGGTCTAACAAATGTTGTAGAAGGATTAGATGTTAGACCTAATTTAATTATAGTAGATGCTTTAGAACATATAGATACAAAAGGAATACCTTATGAATCAATAATAAAAGGAGATGCTAAATGCTATTCAATAGCAGCAGCATCTATTTTAGCAAAAGTAACAAGGGATAGAATTATGAGAGAATGGGATTTAGTATATCCTCAATATGGTTTTGCAAAACATAAAGGTTATGGGACAGCCTTTCATATACAGGCAATAAAAGAATATGGTTTGTGTCCAATACATAGGAGAAGTTTTACTAAAAAATTTGTTTAAATAAATTTATAATTATTAAGAGTTATAATTTTAATAATTTTATATTTTTTAATTTAATATTATTACTAGTTATTAAAATAAAGACAGGAGAGGTTTTATTTTGAGTAAATTTCATATTTTAGATATAATTGAAAAAAAGAGAGATAAAAAAACATTATCAAAAGAAGAAATAGATTATGTTATAACTAATTATACAAATAATAATATTCCAGATTATCAAATGTCAGCATTATTGATGGCAATATATTTAAATGGTATGGATAAAGAAGAAACAACAAATATGACACTTGCAATGGCAAATTCTGGAGAGGTTTTAGATTTATCAAAATTAAATAAAATTTTTGTTGACAAACATTCTACAGGTGGTGTAGGAGATAAAGTTTCTTTAATATTATTACCATTAGTTGCATCTTTAGGTGTTCCAGTTGCCAAAATGTCTGGTAGAGGTTTAGGTTTTACTGGAGGTACTGTTGATAAATTACAATCAATTCCAGGGTATAATACTGAACTTTCAAAAGAAGAATTTATAAATAATGTAGAAAAAATAGGTATAAGCATGATTTCTCAATCAATGAATTTAGCACCAGCAGATAAAAAAATTTATGCACTTAGAGATAGTATTTCCTGTGTAGAAAGTATACCTTTAATTGCATCAAGTATAATGAGTAAAAAGATTGCAAGTGGAGCACAAAAAATTGTGTTAGATGTTACAGTTGGTGACGGTGCTTTTATGAAAGATATAGTGCAAGCAGAAAAACTTGCTAAAACAATGATAGACATTGGAACTTTGGCAAATAGAGAAACAGTATGTATATTAACAAATATGGACGAGCCATTAGGATTTTCAATTGGAAATAATTTAGAAGTAAAAGAAGCGGTTAACTTTTTAAAAGGAAATATGCCACAAGATTTAAAAGAAGTTGTATTTAGTTTAGGTGCATATATGCTTAAACTTTCTGGATTAGGAGATAACATAGAACAAAATAAAAAGAAATTAGAACAAAATATATTGAATGGAAAAGGGTATGAAAAATTTGTACAATTGGTACAAAACCAAAATGGAGATATTACTTATTTAGAAGACTTAAATAAATTTCCAAAAGCAAAATATATAGAAAATGTTTATGCAGGAAAAAAAGGATATATTTCAAAATTACCAGCTAAAAGTATAGGAAAAATAGCATGTTATTTAGGTGCAGGAAGAGAAAAAAAGGAAGATATAATAGACAATACAGTGGGAATTATATTAAAGAAAAAAGTTGGAGACTTTGTAGAAAAAAATGAAATAGTAGCACAAATATTTGCAAATGATATGGATAAAATGAATGAAGCTATAGAAAATATGAATAAAATAATAGAAATTTCAGAAAATCAGACAAAAATAGATACGATTTTAAAGATTATTTATGGTTAGATGTAAATTGAAGGAAATCTGTACAAAGATGTTGAAAAAAGTTATTGATTGATGTTATAATATATCTTGAAGTTATTAAAAATAAATTCAAAAGAGACAAAGGTTTATAGGCAACCTTTTAAAAACCTAAATTTATTGTACAAGGAATGAATTAAAAATGAATAAACAAAACAAAGAAGAAAAGAAAAAGAGAAAAGAATTTAATAAAGGTAGAGTATTTGTAAAAGTAATGGCAGGAATAATAGCATTTTTAATGATTGCAGCAACAGCAATGACTTTAATTTATGCACTACTTTAATATAGCTTTATATATAATATGAATTAAGATATTTATAATATGAAACAGAATAAATAAAAAACAAAGTAGGTGAAATAATGGGGAGTAATATAGGTATAGCATGGGAAAATTTCTATAATGAAAATATTTTAAATTATTTTAAAAGTTTTCAAGAAAATCCATTTGCTCTAATAAGTTTAATCATAGATATAGCTATAGTAATTTTTTTATGCTATTGTTTTTTTAGAATAGTAAAAGGTTCTAGAGCATGGCAATTGATAAAGGGAATTATTTTTTTAATTATTGCAACATGGCTTAGTGGACTTTTAAATTTAAAAATATTAAATACAATATTAACGGGAATTATGAACTGGGGAGTAATAGCAGTAATTGTTATATTCCAACCAGAATTAAGAAGAGCATTAGAACAATTAGGAACTAATAAATTTGCTAAGTTTTTTGGGATAGATAAAGATATTGCAACAAAAACAAAAGAAGATATATATAAAGTAGTAATTGCAGTTCAAGAACTAGCAAAATCAAAAACAGGAGCACTAATAGTAATAGAAAGAGATATAAATATACAAGATATAATAGCAACAGGAATACCAATGGATGCAGAAGTTTCACCACAATTATTAGTGAATATTTTTGTACCAAAAACACCTCTTCATGATGGAGCAGTAGTAATAAGTAATAACAAAATAGCAGCAGCAGCCTGTGTATTACCACTTGCAAATGATGCAGATATAGCAAAAGAATTAGGAACAAGACACAGAGCAGCTATAGGAATTTCTAAAGAATCTGACAGTATAGCAGTAGTTGTATCAGAAGAAACAGGAAAAGTATCAGTAGCAAAAGATGGAACTTTAATTGCAGATGTTAGAGAAGATGTCCTTAAAAAAATACTTATAACAAATATAGTTACAAAACGTTTTACAGTAGATAAAAAAGTAAAAAAAAGTAAGCTTAGTGTATTAAAAGACAAATTATCAAAAGATAAAAAAGAAAATAAAAAGATAGAAGAAACAGTAGAAAAAAGACAAAATTTGGACCGTTAGGAATTTCCTTTTAGGTCCACTTTTTTAATAAAGACGATACACAGAATTTAAAAGCTTAAAAAAACAAGAAAATTCTCTTTTAAAAAGAACTATGTGAGCCAAACTTATGTAACTTTGATACTTTTCATATAAGGAGTAATATAAAAATGAGAAATATAAAATTAACAATAGAATATGATGGAAAAGAATTTAATGGTTGGCAAAAACAGCCAGATAGACTAAATATACAAGGAACTATAGAACAGGCAATTAAGCAAGTTACAGGAGAAGAAGTAGACCTAACAGCGTCAGGAAGAACAGATGCAGGGGTTCATGCTATTGGACAAGTTGCAAATTTTAAAACAAATAGTAAAATTCCAATAGAAAAAATACCAATTGCATTAAATACAAATTTAAAAAAATCAATAAGAATAAAAAAAGCAGAAGAAGTTGATGAAAGATTTCATAGTAGATTATCATGCAAAAGAAAAACATATAGATATGTAATAAATTGCAGTGGTTGTGAATCAGCAATATATCGAAACTTAGAAACATATATTCCATTTAAATTAGATGTAGAAAAAATGAATAAAGCAGCTAAATTTTTAGAAGGAGAACATGATTTTAAAGCATTTAAAGCAAGCGGAACAAGTAGTAAAAGTAGTGTAAGAACAATATATTCAGCAAAAGTTATACAAAAAGAAAATGATAGAATACATATAGAATTAACAGGGAATGGCTTTTTATATAATATGGTAAGAATAATAGCGGGAACACTAGTAGAAGTGGGAACAGGAAAAATTGCTCCAGAAGATATACCCAATATTATTTTATCTAAAAAAAGAGAAAATGCAGGAAAAACTTTACCAGCAAAAGGCCTATTTCTATTAAATGTCGAATATGAAAATTCGGACATCGAGGCCAAGCCATTTCATCCGGAAGATTTTTCGGACATTGAGGCCAAGCCATTTCGTCCGGAAGATTTTTCGGATATTGGGGACAGGCCATTTTGTCCGGAAGATTTTCAATAATAAAAATATGATAATTTAAAAAAATATGAGACATATAAATTTGCTCTAAATACCATTGTGTGAATAATAAGATAATGATATTTTGAAATGAAAGTTTTTTTACAACAACAGGTCAAAAATATAATAATAGAATATTTTAAATTCTAATTGATATTTAACAAAAATTGCTTTTTTTGCATAATATACATAAAAAGGAAAAAGGAGAAAGCCATGAATATTTTATTGTTATTTTTTGCATTACCAATTGCAGTGATTATATTTTCTATAGTACTTCAAAAAATTTTAAAATGCCCAATATTAGTGGCAGGTGTATTATTTGCAATTTTTTTAATACTTTCATTTACAGTATTTAGTGTAGTTTTTTTAGTAGCAACAATTATTTATACTTTAATTTCCTTTATTACAGCGACTATTGTTAGTTTAATAGAAAGATTTAAAAAATGTATAAGAGATAGAATTTGTCCAGATGAATCAAACCATTGCACATCTAATACTTCAAATACATCAAACTTGCTTACAATACAAAGTAGATGTGGTGGAAATGAAAATGAATGTGAAAATGGAAATAGTTGTGGGAATAGTAATGGAAATCTCTTAACTATTAGTAGTTCTTGTAATAATGGAGAAAACAGTAATGATTTATTAACTATACAATCAAATTTAAATAGTGCAAATACATCAAATAATCAATCTTCATCTTGCAATTGTAATTGCACTTGTAGAAGAAATGGAACAATTGCAGTTAATGCAAATGTAGTACCTCAGAATAATACATCTGGGACTTTTTCAGGGTGTTATAGGAGGAGATGTAGATAAATTTATGTAAAAACTTCTTATGATGATAAAAAATTATAAGAAGTTTTTTATTTTACTTTTTTGGTATTAGCCCTTCTAAAGATAAAGCAAACGAGCCTCTCGCTACATACTTCGCGCTTCCTCATTTATTTTATCTTAAGAAGGGCTACAAGCATTCCAATCACACAAAAATTAAAAAATTTATATAATAACTTCTTTTGACCGGCTTCTCTACATAAATAAGGCTGTGAATTGTAACAAATTATATTATAAGTTAAAAAAAAATAATACTTTATTACTTGAATAAAAAATAATATTTAGTATATAATTTAAGTAATTTGAAAGGAGTGATTTTATGGGAACAAAAGTTGTACAATATGGAGCTGGAAAAATGAGCAAATATACTATGCGATATGTTTATGAAAAAGGAGGAGAAATAGTAGGAGCAATTGATGTAAATCCAGATGTTATAGGAAAAGACATTGGAGAAATTATGGGAACAGAGCCTAAAGGTGTAAAAGTAGTATCTATTCAAGAAGCGGAAGAAATGATAAAAAATGTTAAGCCAGATATTGCAATTGTAACTACTATGAGTTTAATATCTGATGTAGAAGATGCTTTAATGTTATGTGCAAAATTAGGAGTTAATGCAATTACAACTTGTGAAGAAGCATTTTTCCCTATGAATTCAAATCCAGAAGTTACTAAAAAGATAGATAAATTAGCAAAAGAAACTGGATGTACAATAACAGGAAGTGGATACCAAGACATTTATTGGGGACAACTAATATCAAGTATTGCAGGTTCTACTCAAAGTATAAAGAAAATAAAAGGAAGTTCATCATATAATGTTGAAGATTATGGAATAGCTTTAGCAAAAGCACATGGTGCAGGTTTAACTTTAGAAGAGTTTGACAAACAAGTTGCATCAGTTGATAGAATTTCAGATGAAGAAAGACAAGCCATGATAAACAGGGGAGAATATTTACCATCATATATGTGGAATGTAAATGGATGGCTTTGTGCAAAATTAGGTTTAACTGTAAAATCTCAAAGACAAGTTACAGTTCCACAAACATATAAAGAAGATATCGAATCTCAAACTTTAGGTATGACAGTAAAAGCAGGAGATGCCACAGGAATGAGTGCTGTTGTTACAACAGAAACAGAAGAAGGAATAACACTTGAAACTCAATGTATAGGAAAAGTTTATTCTAAAGAAGATTTTGATAAAAACGAATGGACAATAGAAGGAGAGCCAAATACAACACTAATTATAAATAGACCTTCAACAGTAGAACTAACTTGTGCAAGTGTTGTTAATAGAATTCCAGATGTAATTTCTGCAAAACCTGGTTATGTACCAACAGAAGGAATAGGCGATTTATCATTTAAAATGAAAATATAGTTGATTTTTAAATCTTTTTGTGCTATAATTATATTGTATTTTTAATAAGTGAGGTGAATACTTGAATTTAAATTCAAGGAATTATGAAAGAAAATAAAGAATATAATAAAATAGTAAAAAAAGATAGAAAAACTGATTTTTTAGGAGTTTTTAGAAATTTCTTAAAAGCAAAAAGCTTACCAGTTTCACAAGAAGAAGAAATTCAAGCTAGCAATGAAACTGAAAAAACAAAACAAGATTTAGAAAAAGCTTTAAAAAGAGCAGAAAAAATGGAAGAAATGTTTAGACAATCAGTCAGAGTACAGGTTGTAGGAGGATTAGAGCAAACAACAAAACAGAAATCTAAATCTAATAATCAAGAACAAAATCAGTCAAAATCAAAGAGCAAAAACAAACAAAGTGAAATAGAATTAGAGCACTAAAAATTAAATGATTTTTAGTGCTCTAA
>ERZ1643246.2232-NODE-2232-length-18933-cov-28.411484_pt1 | contig 18933 bp, 19 predicted proteins | sample MGYA00579265_ERZ1643246 | MGnify/ENA primary metagenome ERZ1643246 (study PRJEB29033, sample SAMEA4952261) | chicken gut metagenome | biome: Broiler Chicken; feature: Gastrointestinal Tract; material: Caecum | place: Ireland | collected 2018 | study: Broiler...
TTTCTTCCTGATTGTCAATAACCATCTTGATTCCAAGAACTTCCACAATCCTCTGGTATGTAGCCATACTTGGCTGACGAGTTCCCGCTTCAATCTTCTTTAAATGAGATTCTCTGATTTCCACGGCCTCCGCTAACTCTTCCACTGTTTTACCTTTTGTAAGTTTCAATGTTCTAATGGTGTCCCCTAAACTGGTATCTGCAGTTATCATATATGTACCTCCTGATAGCGTGAGTTTATTATAATTGTGTCTTTGTCTTCTGAAAAGGGACTCATAGTGTCTTTTTTATTATATCAAGACAATTCAGATTTATTTTAAGATTTCTACTTTTTTGACATTCTATAAGGTTCTTCACCTATTTTGTATTGTAATTGGTTATTTTATACTTTCGAAGATCTTCGTGAATTTTGTCCACTCAAAAACCCCGGCCGCAAAACGGTCAGGGTCATACGCCTACATTTTTCTTCAATAATTTAAACTTTATAATCCCCAGGCATTGAGAGAAAAGCACAATAGACATTGTTATAGCGATTAAGGAAATAATTTTATAACCGCTTCTTATTGTACAGCATCCTGCAATTATAAGAATACTAATTATTATTTTCAATGTCGCTTTTTTACAATGTTTCTTTTCCTCTTTATCAAGCTCTCTACTAATACTTTCTACTGGAGAAAGCTTGTAAATCAGAAGAGAACTTATCATAATAATAACCCATGCACTTCGTATAGGAAACTGGTATTTAATATTGATTAGTAAAGCCACTGTCTGTACAGCAACTGAACAAATAAAGCAAGAGCCAAAACTGTTAAGATGAATACCACCTGCATAAGTTCTGAGTAGAATAAAAATCCCTGTGAATATTATAAATTCAGAGATTATATGCAGGCATATCGCTATGATGAAACAAGTCGTAAAGCAGCAAAACATTTCTAAGCCAATCTGAAAACCATATTGATATACTGCATATAACTCCTTTGAAACCACACCGGTTTTAATAACATAGTCTGTTAGTCTTTCCGACAGCCATTTCATATCAAGACTTTTTCATTTTCTTTAATGCTTCAGGAATTTTGGGCTGATGAAAAATATAACAGCATGCACTATCTGCTGACATTTTACCAATTTTCAGTGATACATTTGCCAGCGCTTTAGCTGACTGTGATTTCAATGTTTTTGATTTCATAATTAAAATCTCCTTTCATTTATTTAAGTAAACTATACTGCAAATTGATAGTAAAATTTCTATAGTGTAAAAAATACGAGTGTTAATGTAATTTTTCCTTTGAAGAATATTCAATAAAAAAAGCAATAATCTCCTGATTATTGCCTTTTTGTTCCATTTTCGTATTTCTTTAAATACCATCTCCATAAAATAAGAGCTTTAATTTTCTTTTGATATTCCAGTAAATTATCTGTTGATTCTATATAATCATAAACTCCAAGTTGAAGTATAGAGAAAATGTCTTGAGGAGATTCATTCTCTATTATTGCGAGAATTGGCATTGAAGTTCCTAATTTTACTTTGACTTTAATAATTAATTCAAATAAATTTTTCTTTATTATATTATGGTCAAAGTGCATAATAACCGCATCTATATATTGATATTCTTTTCCGTTTAGCTGATTATATGAATTACAGAGTAATTCATATTTTCCCTCTGTTATTCTTTTTGTATTTTCTATTATTTTTTTATTAACGCTAAACAATAATATCTTTTCCATAATCATTTCCTGCAGTATATTATTTCTTCCTATTCATTATATCGTTTTTTCTAAATAATTATTTATCATGTAACAAAGTCGAGTATTCATGTAATTATTCCTGATTACCATACAGCAAAACACGAATATAGAAGTTTTCCGGAATCGAATCTTCTATCACGACTGTGCCTTGATATTTTGCTACCGCACGATATACTGAAGATAAACCAACTCCATGATTTCTGGGATCGGGTTTTGTAGATCGTAACATCTTATCTTTTGTTTTAATTAAATTACCCTTATAACTATTGGCCACAAATAGTAAAAAGTTACCTTTATCATATTTGAGCTGTATTTTTATATACTTCTTTCTCTCCGCCTTTTGTGCTGCTTCTACTGCATTTTCTAGCAAATTACCTAATATCAAACAAAGATCTGCTCCTTTAAATGGCATCACCATCGGAACGCTTATCTTAACAGAGAAATCAATTTCCTTCTTTTGAGCTCTAACATACCAATATCCGATCAAAGAATCTATCACAATATTTCCGCTATTTGAAATTGAAGATAAAGTTATTCCTCCTTCGTCCATGATCTCATTTACAAAATCTATAATTTTTTTACACTCTCCATTTTCTGCATATGCTAATATTGATACTAAATTATTTTTCATATTATGCCTAGCATCTCTTAACTGTAGCATAGATATTTCTCTTTCCTGTTGATGCCGTTCACATAATTCTAACTGTTGCTCATAAACAGAATTCATACGCCTCAAACGCAAATCGTCAGCTAATTTTATATAGATATAAAATATTAACACATTCATAACTAGCAAAATAATAGCTACAGCTATAGAACGGATATTAATAAGCTTATCTCTTGCCCTGCTCCCAAGGAGAAAAATATCGTTCATTATATAAATGCTTCCTATCGGAATAAGAACAAACATAACACTGTATTTTATAGATAGTTCCCGGATTTCTTCATTTGTAAAAACACTTTTTAATGCTAAAATAACAAGAAGAAAAATGATTTTCGAAATCAATGAACCCAAAATATTATATAATTGGGGATATTTTAACTCATTTAAGAGCATCGAAAGGATATAACCGCTTAATGTCTCTATTAGCATCCAGATTGCATTAAAAGCAAGAGAAAAAATATACTTGTTGGCGCATCCGCCTTCATATACTACAGTAACTGAAATAAATGTAACTACGCACGCTATACTTATATTGACATATGCCGGCATAATATTAATATATGATATTATTAATTGCCATATCGTGAATAATAAGCAGCCTGCTATTTGCATTTTTCTTTCTTGCTTACGAATAAAAAAGATGTCAAAATAAAAAACGAACAGGTATATTGCAAACCCGCATAACAATATATCTGTTCCATAAGACAATATATCACTCTCTAACATAAAATGTATCCTCCATTGAACAGTACTGTTCACTAATCATCTTTCTTCTGTCCTCGCTGATGGAAATCTTTTTTCCATTATCCATTATAACAAAATCATATGCCTGCCCTTTTACATGTTTGTAATTTACAAGAAATGACTGATGAACTCTTAAAAACGATGATTTACAGGATCTTAGGCTTTTCTCAATGTCGTTTATTTTTCCATATAATTCAAATGTCTCGTCCTGGGTTATAATAAATACTTTACGTTTTCTACTTTCAAAATATATGATATCCCGGATGGGGATTTTATGATTCACTCTCTGAAAACTATATCTAAAATAAAAATCTCCACTATTAATCTCCTCATAAGCCTCTTTGAAACACTGCTCCATTTGTTCCTCATTTACAGGTTTTACCAGAAATCTAAATGGACGTACAGCAAATGATTCTTTCATATGACTTTCATGACTTGTTACATAAATGATTAATACATTTTTATCAAACCCCCTAATTTTCTTAGCTGCTGAAATCCCATCTTCCCCATCCATTTCTATATCTAAATATATAATATCAAATTTGACCCCTTTAGCGACAGCATCCACCAATGTTTCTCCATTCCAAAAAGCATCTATATCTGAATCGATGAAGTTCTTTTTCGCTATTTTTTCTATCATCATTTCCATTCTGCCAGTAGTTTGTATATCATCATCACAGATGGCTATATTTATCATGTTATCCTCTCTTTTCCATTTTCTCATTCATTTTCCGTTTATCAGCTGCCCTTTTTACATCCTGTATAATCGACCAAATCATTTCTTGATCGTATTGGTCCAGTTCCTTATAGACTTCAATCAAATCGTAATATTCATCTAATGTTTCATTCATTTTTAGTTGCTTCTGCAAATCTCTTTTTACATCAGATATACCTAACAAGTAGTCTGTTGTAACATTAAAGTAAACAGCTATTCTTTTTAAAACGTCTATTTTTATGAGTGAAATGTCTTTTTCGTATTTACTAAGCATCTGCTGTGTTATTCCAAGCTCTGATACTAATCTTTGCTGTGTGATGCCTCTCTTTTTGCGCAGTTGTTTAATCCGACTTTCCATAATTGGTTCCTTCTAAGAATATTTTATGATATCATGCTACCCTAATTCAGAACTCATGATACAAATAATAGAAGTAATCAATTACGCTGTTTTCTACAATTTAATACGAGCAGTGCAATGCACTGCTCATATATTAATCATGAAGCCATATAAACTGAGTTGATTCCGAAAAGACTTCGTTATATACAATATCCCCCATTTCATCTTCTGAGGCTCCACTATGTTTTTCTCCTATTTTCCTCCCGATTTCATTATTATGCAAGTCCATATCTCGATGTGATGTTTTCGGGTAACCATCGGACTCTGTTCCTGTGACATCTTTATCTTCATGGGCTGTCGCAAACAATTCCGCTTTATCCTTTCCAATTAATACAGTCATTTCCGCATTCCAAAGTCCATGACGAAAAGCATCACTTCGGTCTCCCATGCCATTTGCACCAAACTTCTCTTCTGTCTGCGAAGTTGCAATATTTTTGGCAGTATTAACTTTTAGTGCATCAAAAGGATAACGTATACATAATTTCTTTTCTGATTCCGTAAGTGCATTCCAGATGTCTAAAATACCTCTTTGTAATCCCCGATGTCTTTCATTCATAATTTTCAAAATCATCTCTTCACTGTACTCAGGATGCATAGTTTTAATATCCTGAATTTCTGTAATAAGTGCTTCGAATTCATTATCTTCTGATCCGCTCAAATCATTGTTGTAATTCTGGCTTTCACTAGCAAATACTGAAATCGGAAAAGACATTGTTACTGCCAAGACTAAGAATAATATCTTAACCCCTCTTTTCATATATAGCACCTCCATTTATCTCTCTAAACAATACTTTAGCTCAATACAGCAATTATATTGTCATACAGCTTTCCACTTTGCACATCTTCTATAGTAAAGACCTTTTCTTTAATATTTGATTGTAAATACTCGAATGATTCCAGATATTTCTTATCATCTACAAGATACGTCTGCAGCCCATCTTTATAATCCATAGTTGTTGCATCTATATCATTATGAGATAGAACAATAAATATATTGTCTATTCCATGCTTATAAAAATCTGCTAGATGGAATTTTAAATTTATGACATCTACATAAGCGTTTACGCACAGAATTGCAACATCTATATTCGCTGCAGAAAAATATGCATCTGCCAATTTTCCAAAATTGTATGTATTCAAATTGTTTACCTGACCGATTGCACCGCCAATATTAATGAGCCAAGCATCCATATTTTCATTTACTTCTGTCAGATACATATATTTATTAATAGAATAAACAACATCCGGAAACTTTAATTCTGTTGGATAGTTGAACACTTCCATATCATACAACAATCCTACCGGATTATTAGAAATTGCTTTAATGTCCAGACCATCCTTTTTTAACCTGCTTAGTAAATCTATCTGAACATCAGACTTATTTAGTCCGCTACACACCCCAGCAATCGCAATAACAGGTCTTTCTAATACTGTCATTTCCGATGCCTTGTACTTATCGTAATCATACAAATATGCGTTATTATTTTTTTTAAGAAAATTTCCAATATATATAATCCGATAATCCTTATATTTTTCTTTGATTGCTGACGGAAACTGTAAATCATAATATAACGAATTCAGCAGCATTATTACATCGAAGTCTTTTGTTTCCTCATCTTCAGCAAACGTATAAAAACCGCCCCTTTCATAATCATAATATGCTACGATATTTTTATGCAGCATATACGTTTTAATCCTTCTTATCGCAGTTTCCGGGTAAAGCACAACAGCCGTCTTATTGTTTGACAGAATATTCTTTATCTCGTTTTCCCCCATCGTATTGTCACCCTGGCGGCTATCAGTATCATGAAGCTTAATATTGTATTTTTTCAGCAATACCTTATACTTATCATTTAATGGTGCATCTCCAAGCGTATCGCAAAAATAGCCGCATGCCCTTGCACAAGCCATACTCGAAGAACTAAAATCAAACTCTACTCCATTTTCTATAATGATGTAATCTTTCATAGATACAGTAATAGTGGAGGGTCCAACCGTTCTTATTTTTTCCGTCTGATTCTGATCCACATTTACACAAATCACATTGTTAAAATCTGCCGGGAACGAAATCGTATTCTTATGCGATGCTGCAGATAAAACCACGATGTTGTTTTGTATAGCTTTTTCACATGCATCATACAGTTCCTGCGAATATGCAGTTAAACCCAGACTAATGTTAATCATGTCAACCCGTTCCTCAATGGCCTTTTCTATTGCCAAAATCAGGGGCAATACCTGCAGTGACCCTGAAGCATCTGATATATTCAGATCTAAAATCTGTGTGCTCGTGTTCTTTGCATTCACCATGATTTCCTTAAAACACTGTGTACCATGTTCTTCTTCTGGTTCTTTATATTTCTCTACCATTCCTCCGTTATTTAGAGAAAAATGCCGAACTTCCATTCCGTTTCCAACGGCTTTTTTAGAAACTCCAATATCAATCAATGCAATCTTCATTTTCACCCTCCTCGTATCTAAATTAATGATATATTGGATATATAATTAACCAATTCTCTATCCTCGCAGATCTGATCAAGATAATATCCCAACTCATTTTCTATATTCTTCCGGGACTGTTCACAATATTCATTTCCTGGTTTCAAAACATCCATAAAACAAATATTGCAAAATCTGGCAGCCCAACAATGTTTGCATTTGTCTAAGCATTTTACAGTCTCATCAACAAGTCGTTTAATCTTTTTCATATCAATGCCCGTATAAACATCTCCGATTTCGAAAAGCTCCTCTTTTTCATCCACTTTCTCACATACAATGATTTTCCCATCTGTGGTAATAAAGTTTTTTCTCACACCGGGGATGCAAAAACCACCTGGAAGTATGGTATTGCTAATTTTTGATGTATTAAACGCATTATAATATTTTTTCATATTCATCAGCATATTTTTGTAGGCAAAATCATAAACCTTCGCATCAAACGGCTCATCTTTACTTTCCTCATCGTTCTTATCCCTTATCTGCTTAAAATATTCCGTTTCAAACAAATCTACCAGCGTCACACCTGCTTTCCACAGATTATCCAGAGACTCAAAAAGTTTCTTGCTGGCTCCATTATACAGAACCACGTTATAGTTAACACTTTCCTTAAAGTATTTAGGATAGCGTCTGCAAAGCTCCTGAATATTCTGATACGCTTTATCATAACTGGCTTTACCATTTCCATCGACACGGTATTTGTTCTGCTCCTTTTCCGGTCCATCAAGGCTAATGGTTATCTGAATATCATTATCAATCAAGAATGCAGCCACCTCATCATTGAGTAGCGTTGCATTTGTCGTAATATTATAGGTAGGCTGCCTGAAGGGATATCTTTCTTTCACATAGGCAATGCATTCTTTTATGAGGTCTAACTGAAGTAGAGGTTCTCCGCCATAAAAACCAATATTACACACATCACTTTCCTGTGAATTTTTCATAAGAAAATCTATTGCCTTAAACGCAATCTCTCTTGACATTTCTTTCAGATGATAGTCATGATCCAAATATTTCGGCATATATCCACAATATTTACATCTTAAATTGCATTGTTCTGTAAGTGCCAATGTAACACTTTTTACTTTACTGGAAAACATCCCTTTTAATTCATCTTCACTAAAAGGATATCTTATTTCAAATTCGCATGGTTCTTTAATGTCTCTAAAATCATTGTTGCACAAGAACTCTGCATAACTTTTATCATCTTTCAAATCATTCTCCGACTCAATCGTAGCAAATCTATTGTTTAATGCGTCATAAATATACAAGTGATTACTCGCTTTAATTACTTTTGATAAAAACATGTTTTTCTCCTTCTACCTCCATTACCGGGTTATTGATTATTTATATAGCCTGCTATTAGATGGTTTGCTATTGATAGATTATGTGCCTATTATGTACAGGTTCAAGAGATTATAAGAACATTCCTACATATCCCTTGCTGTATGCTGATACAGGTTTACCCGAGCATCCGCAGTGGCAATCCAATGTTTTCACCGTTGAATTATTTGCCTTGTTAATCTTCTTCAAATTAACTCTTTTAGTGGTCATGATTTCACCTCACTCCCAAATTGCATTTAATACCCAAAAGATATTTTCCTGCACGATTTCTAATTGTTTGCGAAATTATTCAAATAACCTAATGCAAAAGCTGCAACGGGTTTACCAGCGCAGCCACAATGGCATGCCAGCGTCTTTACTGTTGATGCATTTGCCTTATTAACTTTCTTCAAATTTGGTTTTTTATTGCTCATTTCAAATCACCTCTTAAAATAAATTTCTTGTTACATTTTGCTTAAAGGAAACTTCCTACATATCCTTTCGTAACAGCCTGCAAAACTCTTCCTTCACAAGTGCAATGACAATCCAGAGTTCTTACTGTTGAACTGTTGGTCTTATTAACCTTTTTCAGATTAACTTTCTTATTCTGCATATTTTCACTTCCTTTCCTACATCATCTATATAGCAGACCATATAAATAATCAATAACCCGTTTTTATCTTTTTCTACTCGACAGACATGGAATAACTATCCGATTGTATTTTATACATAGAATAAAATTCCTTCTTCAGCTTAATAAGTTCTTCAAAACTGCCTTCTTCTATTAGATTTCCATTTTCCAACAAAATGATTTTATCCGCTAATTTTGTAATATACATCCGGTGAGAAATAATAATCGTTGATTTTAATTCACTAATTTTTTTAAATGTATCAAACATTTTCACCTCTGATTTCGGATCCAGCGCAGCCGTAGGTTCATCCAGAACTAATACCTGAGCAGCTGAATAAACAGCTCTCGAAATAGCTATTTTCTGCCACTGTCCTCCAGATGGTTCTATTGCATCATTGAAAAACATTTTACTCAAATTTGTATCATATCCATCTTTGTAGTTTTCAATAAATACATCTGCCCCTGTCAATTTAGCAGCTGCTACTATCCCTTCATCATTTTGTATCTCGTCTATATTTCCAAAACCAATACAATTATGGACGCTATCAGAAAATTTCACATAATCTTGGAACAATACTCCGTAAAATTTTCGTATCTCATTGATATCATATGCTCTTAGGTCTATGCCATCCAATAATATGCGCCCCTCTGTCGGGTCATAAATTCTTAGCAGCAGTTTAACAAAGGTAGATTTTCCACTTCCATTTTCACCTACAAGACAAACTGTTTCACTTGTACTAAAGCTCACATTAATGTTTTTCAATACGTAGTTGTCAGAGCCTGTATATTTAAAGCTCACATTTTCAAAACAAATATCATGTATCGCTTTTTTCGCAATTTTCAAATCGCTGTTTTCTATCAAATTTGGCTCTGCTATATAATCAAATATGTAATTGATAAACATCATACTTTTACTGTTTGATGCTATCTGATCCGATAACGCCAGTAAATCGGTAGCAAGTGTCATAATTGCTGTAATTAACAGGTAAAATTCTGATACTGATATCGTTCCTGTAATCGTTTTATGGATCAGCCATACGCCAACTAAAATAGCTCCTATCATAGAAATTAAACTGGTTATCAATGACACTGTAATTTCTTTTGCGGCAATTTTTGTATTTCCATTTATAAAATCCCGGAACAGTTCTTCCCTTTGACCGCTAATGTAATCATATAATCTGTACCCTCTAACCTCATTCGTGTATTTAGGTTCTGTCAGTAGTTCCAAATAATACATAATCCTTCGCAGTTGCATTGTTCTTTCATTGTAAAACCGGAATGTCAATCCTTGATATTTTCTCTTAAAAACAATGATTGGGATTGTAAAAATAACAATAACCAAAAACGCTATTATATTATGTTTCGCTATGATAACCGCATATCCTATAAGACTTATTACATTAGCAACAGTACCAAATAGGATTTCCATTAAATTCAACGGCTCAGAGCCACATCTATTCAAAGTATTTGAATGCAAATCCAAAAATTCAGGGTTATCAATTCTTTCCTGTTTGATACTTTGGAACTTATCCGCAACTAAATTTTCGATATTATGGGATAGTTTTAGCCCTGCCACAGCACATATGACTGTCTTTACACTTTCAGTAGCATATGATATTACAACAAGAAGAAACATCGCAATAAATGCGCCTATTACTTTCACATATACTGTCTGAGAATCATTTCCAATATTCTGTCCCAATTTTTCAATCAATTCTGCCGTCAAATAAGTAATGAGCACTGGACTAATACCGGCAATCACCATTGACCCTATAGAAAGAAAAAATACACTTGGTCCTGCTTTGAAAATTTCTTTAAAAACAAATCCTATTTTCTTAATATAATCCTTTACAACTTTCATGCTCTCACCTGCTTTTTTTTGATAGTTCGAATAATACCATTACCTTTTCCTCATTTTCTTCTGATGTAAAAATACCGTTATTTGTTGTAATAATTTCTGCAATATTCGTCTGCTCCCTTTTAGTATGCATAAAAAAGAGGCCAATCACTGAATTTAGTAATTGAGCCTCATTTATCTTTATGATGTTGGGATCAAAAGACCCCAACTATGATACCTGCGGATTGTTCCGCACTTTGCGCTCCCACAATCCTGCAAAATATTCGGACTCCATGGGGCTCCTGCCCCACTACGTCCTCATATTTTGGCGGGTCCCAAGGTCAATCATCCACCACTGTGCAAGCACAGGTGTATGATGACCTTTTGACTCTGGTATCATCTTTATTCAATTATTCTTTTTTTAATTCTTCCGGCATCTTCCCATGTAATTATCTTGTTCCTCACCATGCTATCCAGCACAATCTCTGTCTTTTGCACCGCCAGTTCATTTTCTCCATCCGGAGAATAGACCGATGGCGCATTAGGAACCCCCGCCAGCATCGCACATTCGTATTCACTCAGCTCAGAAGGCAACTTTCCAAAATATCCAGCGGCAGCTTCGCCAACACCATAGTACCCATTTCCAAAATAGGACGTATTGACATACAGCTCAAAGATTTCTTCTTTGGTATAGCCGGACTCCAGTTCCAACGCCGCAAACATCTCTGCGGCTTTCCGCTCCAGTTTCTTTTCCTGCATAAAAAGCATATTTTTCGCAAGCTGCTGTGTGATCGTACTCCCTCCCTGTACAAATGACCGCTCCTTAATATTCGTCAGCGCAGCCCGTCCAATCGCAATCAAGTCGATTCCGCAGTGATTCTCAAACCGCTGGTCTTCCACGGATATCGTGGCATCTATATAAAACTGCGGCAGTTCGGAATAAGACGTAACCCCCTCCATGCAACAGATTTCTTTCCCACACTCATTGATTGGCTTTTCTGTCACTGCCTCCTTGTACATCTGATAGCCTTTCGCACCAAAAAAAGCACAGGTCACAGCGAATATGCAGAGCAGAGCCGCCATCATATTCCGTAAAAATTTCCTAACCGGATGTTTCTTTTTCCGCCTTCTTCTCATAAGCATCCATCCTTCTCCAGCTTTCTGACAATCCAATCTGCCAGTTCCCATACAATATCAATGCCAAGGAACAGCAGACAGAACCATAAACACATACAATGCTACAATCATTCCTATTTCCTTGCAACGCCGAATCAGCGTGCCGCAAATGCAACTCTTATTTTCCATATGCCGCTCTCACATTCTGAAACTGCTGTGTAGAAATTCTGCGGCACAGCAGCTTTTTCTTTTCCTGCTGTGCCGCAGTTTTATCTGCCGTTCCAATTACAGGTCATTGATCGTATCCGTGATTACCATGTTCCTCATACGTTTCGTCGGTTCATGAACCGCAACAATGCACGAAAAGGCGACTAGCAAAAGTACAATTCCAATGGTAGTAAATGGGATATTCCAAAAACCACCGAAATGACTAATGACAATCTTTACATAAATCAAATAGTGAAGTATCAACCCAAGTACAGTTCCGGCAATTGTGCCGCAAACAGCGTATGTTACTGCCTCTGCCGTTATCATCTTTGTAACCTGCCTGCTCTCCATCCCGACAGCACGCATTGCACCGTATTGCTTCACCCTTGCAGACACACTCATTGAAATGCTGTTCATAATATTCAACACGGTTATCAGAGAAATGATTGCCAAGAAACCGTATGCTGCAATTCGGAATACCCAGTAGGAGCCAGAAACATCGTTCTTTTCTTCCCTGTCATCGAAAAATTGATATCCATCAGACAAATCACGAATCTGCTCTACTTCTGATTCGGAAATATCACTTTTTGTTATTACACTCACTGTAGCATAATCCTGCTCCCCTGTTAGATTCCGATAGGTTTCTTCTGAACACACCACAACGGTCGCACCGCTGACGCTCCCAACTCCTTCGGATGCAACACATGCTACTTCAACCTCGTAATTTCCAATCTTTATTTTATCCCCCACATTCAGATGTCCGGCCTCATTATAGACCGCCATCACGTAATCAGAATCCCCATAAACACTTGATAAATCTCCACTTATTATTGACCCTTTGAAGCTGTCCAGCATAAAATCCCCATAAGAAAACAGGTCAATCTTCCCTGCGTTGCCGTTAATTTCAACAGGATAATCTATAGCAAGCATCATGCCAAAAGCAGACTCTACACCTGATATTTCTGAAATATCTTCTAACAAACTTCTATCTATGGAATTTGATTCGTCTTCGCTCGCAATCGTAATATCCGGCGTGAAATCACTCACCGACGGAAGCAATTTATGCACAACATCAAGGCAGGCGGAAAAAGCCAAGAACAGTACGATTGTAAGAGCAAACGAACCTGTCATCAGAAACAGGTTTTTCTTAGACCCTGTCGCATGGTGGATTCCAAGGGAAGTTTCTACTTTAAAAAGCTTCGTATTTGCCGCATGGACCACTTTTTTCGATGATTCTGAATTCCCGGATACTGCTGCTACCGGGGAAACTTTTGCCGCCTGTTTTGCAGGGGACTGCGCCGCAATAAGTACCGTAACTAGGCCCACAACAGCTCCGCAAAGAATGCCGCTTATGCTTACCGAAAAAAGAGGCATATCCACCCATTCTCCTTTTACAAAGGACCGCAATACCGCACATGCTATCCAACAAGTTACCGTCCCTAATGCACATCCAATCGGGATAGCGGTTTTGCACCAGTTCAATGCCTCAAGCCTTACAAACCGTACAATCTGCTGTTTGCTTGCCCCAACACACCGCATCATTCCAAAAAACTTTGTCCGCTGCGCCACATTACTGTTCATGCAGCCTGAGATCATTAAAACACCGGCAATCAATATGATTACAAAACAAGCAATTGCCAGAGGATAAAGATCGCTTACCCTTTCATCGGTGCTGGCTCCCAGCAGACTTAAAACTGCCGTGTTCTCCTTAACATTTTCATCCGTAAGGTTATATTGCTCTTTCATTTCAGCAATCGTTTTCTTCAAGCCCTTCTCTTTCTCGAACCGGATATAAAACTGCGACGATGCTTCCACGCCATTCAAGCTGCGTACTTCATCAAATGCCTCCCTGTTCATGTACACGCAGCTGCCTTCAATGATATCGTTAAACTCTGTATCATCCTCATAAAATCCAGAAACGGTGTATTCAAGAACTCCCGCAGGCGTATTTAAGGTAATCCTGTCCCCCACCTTAATTCCAAAAAGCTCTTTTGCGTCAGCACTGAGCGCAACTTCTTTCTCACTCTGAGGATAAGCGCCTTCCGTTGGATAATTCATAATGTCTGTAACGTATGCTTCCTCAACGCCATATAAAACCGCATTTTTGCCATTTATATAATAGCCCTGGTCAGCATCAACATTGATCACATCATACCATGAGGAAACCGCAACATTAGCATTTCCGCAAATCTGTTCTGCTTTATCTTCCGGTACATTCTGAAGGGCAATGTGCCAGTTTCCATGATTATGGCGCATTGCCGTTGTCTGCCCTTCCGTCCACATTTCTAGCATGGAAAAAATTGCAGTTACAAGGAAGACAGCAAGAATAATGCAAATTCGTGTCATCCGGCTCTGCCGTCTGTGTACTTTTGCCGAAATCGGGATAAGGCTTAAATAGCTTCTCATTCACTGCACCTCCCCATGTCGGTCAGCACGCCGTCCGATACCTGCAGTACCCGGTCTGCCGTCTGCGCAATGCTCCGGTTATGGGTGATCATGATAATCGTCTGAGCGTACCGCTTGGATGCATTTTTCAGCAGAGCAATCACCTCGCTGCTGTTCTGGGTGTCCAGGTTGCCGGTCGGCTCGTCAGCGAGAATCAGGGAGGGGCGTGTAATCAGCGCACGCCCGATTGCTACCCTCTGCTGCTGGCCGCCGGATAACTGGCTGGGCAGGTGGTTCCGGCGTTCCTTCAGATTCAGTACCGCAAGCAACTCCTCCAGATACTTCTTATCCGGTTTCTGGTAATCCAGCAGTACCGGAAAGATGATGTTCTGCTCCACGGTCAGCTCCGGGATCAGATTGAACGCCTGAAAAATAAAGCCAATATTCCGTCTACGAAAAATAGTCAGATTGCTCTCCTTCATCGCAAAGATATCCTTGCCGTCAATCAGCACCTTTCCCGATGTGGGGTTATCCAACGCACCGATCATGTTAAGCAATGTGCTTTTTCCGGATCCAGACTCTCCTACGATAGCAACATACTCTCCTTTTGGAACCGAAAAACTAACATTTTTTAATGCGTGTACAGCCGTTTCACCACTGCCGTAAGTTTTGGAAACTGATCTTACTTCTAATAAATCCATATGTTATGCACCTCTTTCATTTATCTGTTTTGTCCAGACATAAAAACAGATACCTCCCGCAAAAGCTGTTAGACTCTGCTCTCTTCCTGAACTGCTGTAAGCATACCACTCAAATCCTACAGTAACATGACTCTCAGCCTACAATTTTGTAGGATTTGAAAAAAGCTGCACCGTCATCATGACGGGCAGCTCCCAGATAAGAGGCTGCCGGACGAAAAAAGACCTCCCACTGGCAGTATCCCTTCATAGTTTATAGAAACAAAGCAATCAGCCTTGCCGCAATCATAATCCCCGCCGCAATACCAACCACCAAGACGTGGCGCTTCCATTTCAGTTTCAGATACCCGGCAAACTCCCGGAGCAGGGCGTTCAGCGTAAAATACCATTTCGTCTTTGCCCCATAGCCAACGCATTTCATTCCCTGCCTTCTGGCAAGGAGCAACGCCCGGAACACATGATAGGCTGTGGTGACAAGGATGACCTTCGGTCCCTCTTTCTCCATCATCCGCCTTGAAAACAGCAAGTTTTCTTCTGTAGACACGGATTTCGACTCTATCCGAATCCTTTTCTTGTCCACACCTTTCTCCACGGCATAAGCCGCCATTGCTTCTCCCTCCGGGATGTCCTCGCCCGGCCCTTGCCCACCGGAGAGAATCATCACTGCATCCTGATTGCAGGACAGCAACTCAATCCCTTTATCGATCCGTGCCGCCAGAAGAGGAGTCACCCGTGTACCAAGAATCCCGGAGCCGAGTACCACGATATAATCCGCACCCCGGTTCTTCTTCAAGTGAAACAGGTTCAGGAGGGCGGAAAACGTGTACATGGACATCAGTACAAGCACATAAGCCGCCGCTAAGCTGACAATGGCATAAAGCATAGTTCCGAAGGTATGTTCTGCCAGATCCCCGATCCTGGGCCAGACGGCCAGATACCCATACAATAAAACCGCAAAAAGCAGGGACAACAGGTTGGACGGCTTCATCCCTTCACGCCGGATGACCTTGATGCCTTCCACAAAAAACATCAAAACCATAAATCCCGGCAGAGCCAGGACGCAGAGTACCACGGCAATAAACAGGGCAACCAGGATGCCAATAATCCAGCCATGGGACGCCAGCTGATCTGAGTATTCGGATACTGTAAAGAACAGAAACAGTGCCAGACACGCCAACATCCCCCAAAAGGAAACACCGCTCCACAGTGTCCTGGGATCATGCGCCATGATTCCCGCATAGATTAAAACCGCAATCAAAAACACAACAAATGAAATCCCGAACAGCATTTCTTCCACCTCCCCGGTCATTCCTTTTACAGATGTCTTTCTTCCAAATTAGTATACACCCTTTACCTTACAGGCAGATGACTCTTTCCCTACAATTTTGTAGGAATCAGAAAACTGATGGTAAACATGGTTCCTTTTCCAAGCTCACTATTTACTTCTATCGTTCCGTTGTGTGCTTCGATGATCATTTTTGCAAGTGGGAGTCCAAGCCCGATGCCCTGCCGATCTTTCGAGAAACGACTCCGATAAAACCGTTTGAAAATGTGATGCAGATCCTCCGGATGGATGCCGCTCCCGTTATCCTTTATCTGAATCTGTACAATGGAAGCAGACTTCCTCCACTTGATTTCTACGGTATCCCCGCTCTTCGTATGATCCATGGCATTTTTCACAATATTATCCACTGCCTCCAGAATCCAGTCACGGTCACAGGATAGCAAAATATCTTCCTCCCCGGATAAAATCAGTTCCTTCTGCTCCTGTTCTGCCTGATACGAAAAGCGCAGCTCCACATCGTTCATCATCTCCGCCACATCTTCCGGCTTTTTCTCCAATACGATAGAACCGGCATCCAGTTTCGTGATCTTCAAAAGATTCTGCACCAACGTATTGATCCGGTCAAGTTCTTTTTCTGATAACGAGGTAAATTCCTGAATCTCTGGCATATCCACTGCTTCATCCTGCAGAAGTCCATTGTAGATATTTAATGCAGCCAACGGCGTCTTTAACTGATGGGAAATATCCGATATGGTATTCTTCAAAAACTGCTTTGACCTGCGTTCCTGCTCCACATGGGCGTTCAAGATGGCAACCAGGGAATTCACCTCATGGAAAAGCCGGTACACTTCCCCCTCCTTGTCGCAGTCAATGCGGGCCTCATGGTTCCCGGAAATATATTCCATAATCTGTGACACCGCTGTTTCCATGACCTCATTCTGTTCCTTAAAATAGCCGTAGCAAAAAATAAAGATAACTGCTCCCATGCCAACCATGCACAGGATAATAACCAGAGCCACAGATCCCGCCTCGAAAGAAGTGAGCAGTACCGCCGCCAGGGTAAAAATCACAGTACAGACCGTTATTTTACCAAACAGCTCCTTGATTTTCTTGTTTGCCAATATCTTCACTTACACTTCACCTCACTTTACCGCATTCCATTTGTACCCCATACGGCGCACCGTCACAATCCGATCCGGTTTTCCCGGATCATCTTCAATCTTGGTGCGAAGCCTGCGGATGTAAACCGACAGCGTATTGCCATCCACATAGTCTCCATTGCAGTCCCAAAGTTTTCCCAGAATCTGCTCCGGGGAAAGCACCTGTCCGGGGTTTTCCATCAGCAGGCGCAGAAGCTTATATTCGTTCGCTGTCAATTCGATCTTCTCGTTATCCTTATATACCTCGCTTTTCAAAAGCTGGATGCTAATGCCGCCGGAACTGAGTTCCGTATCCGCCTGATTGAAGTTATCGCTCCTGCGGAGCAAGGCATTGATCCTCGACATGAACACCGCAAGCTTAAACGGCTTCGTGATGTAATCATCCCCACCAATGTCCAATCCCATGATAATGTCCGCTTCTTCATCCATAGCGGTCAGGAACATAATTGGCACTTTCGACATCTGCCGGATATTTCTGCAAATATCGAAACCAGATCCGTCTGGAAGTGACACATCCAAAATTACCAAATCGTATTTTCCATCCTCCCACATTTCATCTGCTTCACTTTTGGTATGCGCAACGTTCAGTCCATATCCTGCTTTTTTTACAGCATAAGATAGTCCGCCTATTAAGCTCAGATCATCCTCGACCAATAAAATCTGTTTCATTCTGTTTCTATCTCCTTCATGTAGATGACTTATTCCCATTATTCTGAAAATGAATCCTGTGTTTCTTAACTCTTATCCTGTTCATTAGGACACCACCTATTTTACCTCTAAACCGATATTATCTCAACTCCATCTTGTCAATGCCAAGTGTTCCAACGAAACAAAGGAAAAAGATTCTTCTACCAGATAGCGCCAGAGATTTCTCCCTGCCGTTTCATCGGTCTATTGCTTTTTTATTTTCTCATAAGATTTTTTATACTCTGCAAGTGATTGCTCCCTTTCCAATTTCTGCTCCTCCGTCAGTTCCTTCTCATAATCTTCATACTCCGCCGTCCCGTTCTCCTTTGCCCCCGTATACAATCTATAGATTTACAACAAAACAACAAATTCAAAAAATCTTTTATTTCCCATTTGCGCTTTTCTCATTTTATCGGCTTTTATTATAGAGGACTTATTCTTTTTCAAAGCAAGTTTCGCTTGCGTAACTCAAAGCTCACTTCGTGGCTTTCGCTTACCCGGCAAACTTGATGGGGATTCCGCTCCCCATATCCTCGGCTTCGGCACATTTATTTAATGTGTTATCATGGCTCTTGTGAAAGACAGTCGCAGCGTGATCGGTTCCCATCACGAAAAAACAGCATCTTAAAAATATTCATTTCGTTGTCTTTATGTTCTTTAAATCGGCTTATAGTATGAGTACAAACTTTAGTAGAAAGGGATTTTATGGCTAGACCGAAAAAAGAAAAGGAACTGAGGCACACCCATCCAGTGATGCTCCGCTTCACAGACGCAGAGTATGAACGTCTTCTATCCTATGCAGAAGCCGCACGGCTTCCTCTTGCAGAATATATCCGAAAACAAGTTACA
>ERZ1643246.2233-NODE-2233-length-18929-cov-9.128960_pt1 | contig 18929 bp, 16 predicted proteins | sample MGYA00579265_ERZ1643246 | MGnify/ENA primary metagenome ERZ1643246 (study PRJEB29033, sample SAMEA4952261) | chicken gut metagenome | biome: Broiler Chicken; feature: Gastrointestinal Tract; material: Caecum | place: Ireland | collected 2018 | study: Broiler...
GTAACCGGAGACGGGATCAACCTTTCCTCTGTCCGCGGATACGTGAGTCAGTCATTCCGTATTTAACCACTTTTCAAATGATTTTCTACTCCTGAGCCGGTACGAAAAATCGAAATTTTTATTTGCGCTTCAGCCGGTTCAGTTTTTCCTTTTCTTCCCTGCTCACCTGATATGACTCTCGTATCTTCTGTATTGCCTTATTATGAGTGAAATCATCCATACAGTTATTTTCAAGCAGACGTCTTGTTTGCCCCGGAAATTTCACATAACATACCTGAAGCGTCCACGCCACTGCCATCTTTACATAATATCCGTCATGGCAAATTACGCTGCAGATGGACAGGATCTCATCAATATGATCCTCATCCACAAAATGATTCATCATGGCAACGATCATAAAGCGCAGCTCAAATTCTTCTTTGCTGTTTCTGTACGTCTTCAGATAATCAAACCAGTAATCCGGATCTTTTCTCATGAATTTAAAACTATTGACACAGCTGTCACAGACAGACCAGTTTGAGATTTTGGGCACAAATTCGTCCAGATATTTCCGGTATTCTTCCCGGTTCATTTCTGCATACCCGATAACCAGCCCCTGTACCATGATCTCCTCATGGATCGAATCTGCATTGATCTTTTCTTGCGCTTCTTTCAGATAAGATCGAAAATCTCCTTTTGCCGTTTTCTTCGCCAGCTTTCTCATTGCCGGCAGGCGTACTCCCAATACACGGGATACTCCGGGGAGCAGTCTGCTGTTAAACACTCTGTAATCCTCTTCCGCCAGATTATATATTTTCGCTTTGATTTCTTCGAGCATCACATTCTCCCGTACTTTTATTCTCACTGAGTCAGAAAAAGGTTTCCCGTCCGCCTCCGGACAGGAAACCTTTTATACCCCTTTTGAATTCACATCATGATAAGGCTGATTCTCTAGTTCTCTTTGCCCTTCAGATATTCGTCGATGCCTTTTGCCCCAGCTTTTCCTGCACCCATGGCAAGGATAACCGTAGCCGCACCTGTCACGGCGTCGCCGCCTGCGAATACGCCTTCTTTTGAAGTCTGTCCGTTGTCTTCATCGGCAACAATACATTTTCTGCGGTTTGTTTCCAGGCCTTTGGTTGTGGAGGAAATCAGCGGATTGGGTGATGTTCCGAGGGACATGATAACAGTATCTACTTCAATATCATACTCTGAGCCCGGAATTTCCACCGGACGTCTTCTGCCGGAAGCATCAGGCTCTCCAAGCTCCATTTTAATTACAGTCATGCTTGTGATGTTTCCATTCTCATCTACATTGATTTTTTTCGGATTTCTGAGCAGGTCGAAGACAACACCTTCCTCTTTCGCATGGTGTACTTCTTCTACTCTGGCCGGAAGTTCTGCTTCACTTCTTCTGTAGACAATATGTACGTCTGCTCCGAGACGAAGAGCTGTTCTTGCAGCATCCATCGCAACGTTTCCTCCGCCTACAACAGCAACTTTCTTTCCTGCTGCAATCGGGGTATCGTATGAATCATCAAATGCCTTCATCAGATTGCTTCTTGTCAGGTACTCATTCGCGGAGAACACCTCATTGGCATTTTCTCCCGGAATTCCCATGAACATCGGAAGTCCTGCGCCCGAGCCGATAAATACTGCTTCAAATCCTTCATCTTCCATGAGCTGATCAATTGTTGTGGATTTTCCGATCACCACGTTTGTCTCAAATTTAACCCCGAGTTCTTTTACCTTCTCGATCTCTTTTGCTACGACTTTCTGCTTCGGCAGACGGAATTCAGGAATTCCGTATACAAGCACGCCGCCCAGTTCATGAAGCGCTTCAAATACTGTCACGTCATATCCCATCTTTGCAAGATCACCTGCACAGGTCAGTCCGGAAGGTCCGGAACCGATCACAGCTACTTTGTGGCCGTTCTTTGTCTCTGCACCGACTGGCTTGATATCATTTTCCAGAGCATAGTCCGCAACGAATCGCTCCAGTTTACCGATAGATACCGGCTCTCCTTTAATACCGCGGATACATTTTCCTTCACACTGAGATTCCTGCGGACATACACGGCCACAGATAGCCGGAAGTGCACTGGATTTTCCGATTACTTTATATGCTTCTTCGATATTTCCCTCTTTTACTTCATGGATAAATGCCGGAATATCAATGGATACCGGACATCCCTGTATACATTTTGCATTCTTGCAGTTTAAACATCTTGTGGCCTCTTCCATGGCCTCTTCTTTATTATATCCAAGACATACCTCGTCGAAATTCGTTGCACGAATCTTAGGATCCTGCTCTCTTACAGGTACTTTTTTCAACATATCAGCCATTATTCGTCACCTCCGCAATGTCCGCATCCGCCGTGATGAGTATCCCCCTCCTGAAGTTTCAGAAGCGCACGGCCTTCCTGCGTCTTGTACATCTGACTTCTCTTCATCGCCTGGTCAAAATCTACCAGATGTCCGTCGAACTCCGGTCCATCCACACAGGCAAACTTGATCTCGTCGCCGACCTGGAGACGACAGGCTCCGCACATCCCGGTTCCATCCACCATGATCGGATTCATGCTGACGATTGTCGGAATCTCCAGTTTCTTTGTCAGAAGACATACAAACTTCATCATGATCATTGGCCCAATTGCAATACAGACATCATATTGATTTCCGTTGTTCACCAGTTCCTCTACCATAGTAGTAACCATACCGGCATGACCGTATGAACCGTCATCCGTACATGGATAATAATTTCCTGACACTGCTTTCATCTCATCCTCAAGAATCAGCATATCTTTTGTCTTGGCACCTACTATCACATCTGCGTCAATTCCGCGCTCATGCAGCCATTTTGCCTGCGGGTATACAGGGGCTGCTCCAACGCCGCCTGCTACGAACAGGATTTTTTTATTTTTCAGTATCTCCATATCTTCATTTACAAATTCTGACGGACATCCGAGAGGTCCCGTAAAATCGCGGAAATAATCTCCTTTTTTTAGGCCGCCCATCTTTGTTGTGGATGCTCCCACTTCCTGTACGACAATCGTAATCGTTCCGGCTTCTCTGTCGTAATCACATATTGTAAGCGGGATACGCTCGCCTTTTTCGTCCATCTTTACAATAACAAACTGACCGGGCTGACAGTGCTGCGCAACACGAGGCGCATGGACATCCATCAGAAAGATCTTATCGGCCAGCTTTTCAGCTTTCATTATCTGATACATGGTCTTCCTCCTTGAAAAATTCACTCTTTCACTATAATACGCCATTATCAAAGTATTGGCAAGCTATTATTATCGGGGAATGGTCATCATTCCGGAATGTAATATACATCCGGAATAAAATGAGGACTGCCGGTGTCACCTACTGGTTCATACCGTGCAGCCCTCATTATACATTATATGTTTTTACACTGATTTAAAAATCAACTTCTGTTCCATAGTAAGTACAGGTGAGAAGTTTCTCCATAGTAGCCGGATCGATTGCACGCGGGTTAGATCCTGTGCAAGCATCTCCGACAGCCAGCTCAGCAATATGAGCAACTTTCTCTTTGAACTCATCTTCATTGATGCCGAAATCTTTCAGTGTCTTCGGAATATTCAGTTTTTCATTAAACTCATTGATCTTCTCGCGGAGGCTGTTGATGAGGGCTTTCTCAGAAGTTCCCTCGAGTCCCATCCTGCGTGCGATCTCTGCGTAGCGGCTTGCAGCTACCGGATCTTTCGCATTATATGCGATTACATACGGAAGGTAAATCGCATTTGCGCATCCGTGCGGTATATGTCCTGTGGAGAATGCGGCACCTGTCTTATGAGCCATTGAGTGTACGATTCCGAGCAGGGCATTTGAAAATGCCATTCCTGCAAGGCACTGTGCGTAGTGCATCTGCTCTCTTGCTTCCATATTGCAGTTATAGGATGCCGGCAGGTAATCCAGTACCATCTCGATTGCCTGAAGCGCAAGCGGATCTGTAAACGGTCCGTGAAGTGTAGATACATATGCCTCGATCGCATGGGTAAGCGCATCCATACCGGTGTAAGCAACCTGTTTTACCGGAAGCCCGGATACAAGGTCCGGATCTACAATAGCAACATCCGGTGTAATATTAAAGTCAGCAAGCGGATACTTCACGCCTGTCTGATAGTTTGTTATAACAGAGAATGCCGTAACCTCTGTCGCAGTTCCTGATGTTGACGGGATAGCGGCAAATTTTGCTTTCTGTCTCAGTTCAGGGAAGTTAAACGGTGTGCACAGATCCTCAAAAGAAGTGTCCGGATACTCGTAAAATGCCCACATGGCTTTTGCCGCATCGATCGGTGAACCACCGCCCATAGCTACAATCCAGTCAGGCTCAAAAGCACGCATTGCCTCCGCGCCTTTCATAACTGTCTCAACAGACGGATCCGGCTCAACGCCCTCGAATACCTGTACTTCCATGCCTGCCTCTTTCAGATAGTTTACAGCTTTGTCAAGGAATCCCTGACGCTTCATAGAGCCGCCGCCTACGACAAGCATAGCTTTTTTCCCTTTTAAGTTTTTCAGCTCTTCCAGACATCCTTTTCCATGGTAAATGTCTCTTGGTAAACAAAATCTGCTCATAACCTGCATCTCCTTTATACTTATTGTTATTTTTTTAACACACCTATTATAGCTCTATTTTACTCAAAAGACAACCCTTGTATTGGTAAAAATACATAATAATTTTTATCACTACAAGGGTTGTCTGTACGTTTTTACTACTTCTCCGATATTTCGGTCTTCTGATGCTATCTGTCAATCTGAAGTTGTTATATAGTTTCTGGTTGTAACTTCTGTCGCTTTCCCGTTCTGATTGTTAACAAGTATCGCATTAAAAATCGTCTGGGTATTTGCCGGCATATCTACAGGGCCTGTATATTTTTCCGTCGAAGCCGATTCCGGATCCGGCGTTGAACCGTCCATTGTATAGTAGGCGGTATAGCCTTCCGGCACTGTAATTGTAATCTGGGCAGGTTCCGTGTACTGTCCGGTTGACGGTGTTACTGCCGGCGCGTTTTCTATCGGAAACTCTACTGTATAATCAGCTGAGGCCACAGTACTCGGAATCCCGTTTGCATTTACAGCAATCGCACGGAGTTCAAAATCTCCTTCTGTCTGGATAAGTACAGGCTGTTCATATTTTGTACCTGTCTCCACAGTCGGATCTGTACCATCAGTAGTATAATAGATATCTCCGCCTGTTTCAGAAGAAATAGTAATCTCCTGAACCTCATTGTAAGTCCCTGCTTCCGGAGAAAATACAGGTGCAGCGGATATATAATCTGAAACAGCATTTAATACATTCTGATCCTCACAGTCCTGAAGCAGGGCAGAGACCTTCTCCGGCTGCTCAGTTTCCATATAGAAATCAATAGCAGCCTGATACAACTGCTCGTTTGTCGGTTGTGTTTCAATGGCAGAAAGGAATACATCCTCCGCACTTTCCAGATCGCTCTGGTCCACATATATCTGAGCCCAGCCTGTGTACGCATCCGGTCTTGATCTGTCCTTTGTAACCGCACGGTTAAAATAATTCTCAGCTGCATCATAGTCGCGGCTCTGAATGGCTCTGTATCCTTTATTAACCATGGAAGTATAGGAATTTTGATAGACAAGATAAACTCCTGCTGCAATCAGTACAAGCAGCAGAAACAGTGTAATAAGCAGATTTCTCCTCTTTCGTTTCGCTGCTTCCAGTCTTTTCTGCTGACGGAGACGGCGTAATTCCGCTGTATCCTGTCTCTGAGTATGCATTGGGCGTTTCTGCCTGTTCACCTCTCCCGTACCACGTGAACTGCTGTCCGACTGTCTTCTTCCGCCGGATCGTCTCCTCTGCTCACGCAGCCGGTCCATTTCTTCCTGACTTAAGACTCTTGTTGAATTGACATTCTTCGTCCTGTCATCCCGTCTGTATCTTCTGATATCATCCGTCTGTATCTGACGTGTCGCCCCCTCCACAGAACCTTTTACTTCTCTGGTAAGGACATCGTCCAGCGGGTTATAGTCCGGAACGATCTGCACTTCAGCCCCGCACCTGGGGCAGACCACCTGATCATCCGGAATCATCGCTCCGCAATGAGTACATCTCATGGTCTTTCCTCCTGAGTACGCATCGTTTCCACACAGTTATTCATCAGCATTGCTATCGTCATCGGTCCGACTCCTCCCGGCACCGGCGTAATCGCAGAAGTATGCGGTGCAACATCATCAAAGTCCACATCACCGCAGAGATGATTATTCTCATCTCTATGCATACCGACATCAATAACAACTGCCCCTTCTTTTATATAATCAGAAGTAATAAACTGTTTCTTTCCTATTGCAACGATAAGAATATCTGCCCTTTTCGTTACATCTTTCAGATTTTTCGTCCGGGAATGAGCCACTGTCACAGTTCCATTCTCCCTGAGAAGAAGTGCCGCCATAGGCTTTCCTACGATATTACTTCTCCCAATGACTACACACTCTTTTCCTTCGATTTCAATTCCGGAACGTTTCAGAAGCTGTATAATTCCTGCCGGCGTACAGGACAGAAAACCTTTCTCCCCTATCCAGAGACGTCCCACACTGACCGGATGGAACCCGTCTACATCTTTATCCGGTGATATTGTCCGGATAATATTGTCCTCATCAATATGTCCCGGCAGGGGAAGCTGTACAAGTATTCCGTTAACCTCTTCATCCCTGTTCAGCTCTTCCACGAGAGAAACAAGCTCTGCTTCTGTCGTCTCCTCGGGCAGCTCATATGCTTTTGAACGTATGCCTATATATGCGCACGCTTTCTTTTTATTGTTGACATAGACTGAAGACGCAGGGTCATTTCCCACCTGCACAACAGCGAGGCAGGCATTTTTCCCTTCATCGCTTAACTTCTGCACTTCGTACTTTAATTCATCTTTGATCTGTTTTGAAATCTTCTTTCCATCAATTAACTGTGTCATTGACTACTCCTTTTATCTAAAACAGTCCTGTGATTTTTCCGTCTTCTGTAACGTCGATTCCATTCGCCGCCGGTACTTTCGGAAGTCCCGGCATTGTCATGATTGCACCGGTAAGCGCAACAACGAATCCCGCGCCGGCACTTACATACACTTCTCTGATATGAATATTAAATCCGCTGGGTCTTCCCAGTTTCTTTGCATCGTCGGAAAGTGAATATTGATTCTTCGCCATACATACAGGGAAGGAAGCAAAACCGAGAGATTCTATTCTGTCAATCTGCCTCTGGGCAGCCGGTTCATAAACTACTCCGTCAGCACCGTAGATTTCTTTTGCGATCTTCTCAATCTTTTCACGAATCGAAAGTTCATCCTTATAGAGCGGATGGAAATTACTTTCTTTCTTCTCCAGTGTGTCAAGTACTTTCTCAGCAAGGGCAATACCGCCCTCTCCACCCTTTTCCCACACTTCGGAAAGAGCAAATTCACAACCTCTTTCCTCACAGAATTTGCGGATGTATTCATTTTCAGCATCTGTATCTGTCACGAAAGAATTAAGTGTAACTATCACAGGCACACCGTATTTCTGAATATTTTCAATATGCTTCTCAAGATTTACAATTCCTTTTGCAAGAGCATCCAGATTTTCTTCTGCAAGAGCATTCTTTGCAACTCCACCATTATACTTCAAAGCACGTACAGTTGCAACCAGAACGACTGCATCGGGTTTCAGGCCTGCCATCCGGCATTTGATGTCAAAGAACTTCTCGGCTCCAAGATCCGCCCCGAATCCGGCTTCCGTAATTATAATGTCGCTCAGTTTCAGCGCCATTTTCGTTGCACGTACACTGTTACATCCGTGGGCTATATTGGCAAAAGGCCCGCCATGTACAAGAGCCGGCGTATGCTCCAGTGTCTGTATGATATTCGGCTTGATCGCATCTTTCAGAAGTGCGGCCATAGCTCCTGTTGCTTTCAGATCATCGGCCGTAACAGGTTCTCCGTCGAAATTGTAAGCCACAATTATTCTTCCGAGACGATCTTTCAGATCCGCCAGATTATCAGCAAGGCAGAGGATTGCCATTATCTCAGAAGCAACAGTAATCACAAAATGATCTTCACGCACCATACCATCCGTCTTATTTCCAAGGCCGACCACAATATTTCTCAGAACGCGGTCATTCATATCGAGACATCTCTTCCATACTACCTGTCTCGGGTCAATCCTGAGTGCATTTCCCTGCTGAATATGATTGTCCAGCATAGCCGCCAGCAGATTATTAGCGGAAGTAATAGCGTGAAAATCCCCTGTAAAGTGAAGATTCAGATCCTCCATAGGAACCACCTGTGCATATCCGCCTCCGGCAGCGCCACCTTTGATACCGAAACATGGCCCCAGAGAAGGCTCGCGGAGAGCGATAAGCGCTTTCTTGTTCAGCTTTGCCATAGCCTCTCCGAGTCCTACCGTAGTCGTTGTCTTTCCCTCACCCGCAGGTGTCGGATTAATAGCCGTTACCAGAACAAGTTTTCCGTCTTCGTTGTTTTTGATCTTTTTCCACAGATCATCGGAAAGCTTTGCCTTGTATTTCCCGTAAAATTCCAGGTCATCCTCCTGTATTCCGATTGTTGCCGCAACGTCCTTAATGTGTTCCAGCTTTGCTTCCTGTGCAATCTCAATATCTGTTTTCATCCTGTCTCCTCCTCTTTCTTCATCTGTATTTGCTATATCTGTATTTTCTGATTATTACCACTTATCTGTTATTACTGAGATATTCTTCAAACTCTTCCTTTGTCATGAGAACTTTCCGGGGTTTTGTCCCCTCTTCGGGGCCGACCACACCTGCATCCGCAAGCTGATCCATAATTCTCGCAGCCCGGTTAAATCCTATTTTAAACATTCTCTGCAGCATTCCGATAGAAGCTTTTTCTTTATCTATAATAAGCTTTCCGGCATCAACGAAATATGTATCTTTATCATCCCCTGCTTCTGACGCAGCCGCTGCTCCTGATACAGGAAGATTTGTATTCATATGTTCTTCAAGCTCATCATTATATACAGTACTGCCATTGCTGCTGATGAGATAATCAACTACATCCTGCACTTCTTTGTCCGAAACGAAAGATCCCTGTACACGTACGGGTTTCGGATATCCCGACGGATAGAAAAGCATATCACCCTTTCCAAGCAGCTTCTCCGCACCGTTCATATCAATAATTGTTCTTGAATCAACGCCGGATGTAACAGAAAAAGCAATTCTGGACGGCATATTTGCCTTGATCAGTCCGGTAATAACGTTTACCGACGGTCTCTGGGTTGCAACGACAAGATGAAGCCCTGCTGCTCTGGCAAGCTGTGCAAGCCGGCAGATTGCTCCTTCCACTTCTCCAGGAGCCACCATCATCAGATCAGCAAGCTCATCAATGATAATAACAATCTGAGGCAGCTTCTTTTTGATTTCCTCTCCTGTCTCACCTTTTTCTACCTTTGCATTAAACCCTTTCAGATCCCTTACATTATACTCTGCAAAGAGCTTATAACGCTTTTCCATCTCGGCAACTGCCCAGTTAAGTGCCCCCGCAGCTTTCTTCGGATCTGTTACTACAGGGATCATCAGATGCGGAATTCCGTTGTATACACTTAATTCTACAACTTTCGGATCTACAAGAATAAGCTTAACCGAATCCGGATCTGATTTATATATAATGCTCATAATAAGTGTGTTGATACAGACTGATTTACCTGAGCCCGTAGCACCCGCCACAAGCAGGTGGGGCATCTTTCCGATATCTGCAACAACCACTTTTCCCGCAATATCCTTTCCTACTGCAAATGTAATCGGTGATGTACTTGACTTAAATTCTTTCGATTCGAGCAGATCCCTCAGCATTACAGCAGTGTTTTCCTTGTTGGGCACTTCAATACCGACCGCAGCTTTTCCGGGGATAGGCGCTTCTATTCTCAGATCCGCCACCGCAAGATTCAGTTTAATATCGTCAGCAAGACCGACGATCTTGCTCACCTTCACCCCCTGCTCCGGCTGAAGCTCATATCTGGTAACAGACGGGCCGCAGCTTGCATTGGTCACATGAACTCCGACACCAAAGTTTTTCAGCGTCTGTTCCAGTTTCAGTGCAGTCGCCCGGAGATGGCTGTCTGAATCTCCTCCACTCTTCTTTCCGCGTTTTAACAGACTTAGAGGCGGAGTGTGATAAACCCGGTATTCCTTTTCCTGTCCCTTTTCCACGGCGGCAGCAACATTTTCTGTCTCTGCAGAAACTTCCGCTGCCTCTTTTACTTTATTCCGGCGTCCGGACGGCCTTTCCGGGTTTTCTGTTTCCTGCTCCTGCAATTCTCCAGTGCCCTGAACTGCTTTTCTGGCAGAGATATGTTCCGTCTCATCCGAAATAATATCCTGAGGTTCTGCCCTGTTGATCACAAAAGTGTTTTCCGGTTCAACCTGCAGATAGTCATCATTTTGCATATCTTCCGGCATAAGTTCGTACACATCAGGAGATTTTTTCTTCCGGCCTCTGCCTTTACGCCCTGGTGTTTCGTCGTCTCCAAGTGTGGTGGCAAAAGATACACCGGAAACTTTATGATCTGTCCGTCTCTCTCCCGCATCACTGTCATTTTCTTCCCGGATCTTTTCTGTCCGCTGCCTTTCTTCCCGTTCTTTTGCACGTATTGCTGCAGTTTCCTGATGCTTCTTCTTTGCATCCTCATATGCCTTTCTGCTCTGCCGGCCGAGCGGAGCAAGAAGTGATTTCTCTGTGATCAGGATCACGCATATGACGGATAGTATAACAAGCACGACATAAGTACCTATCACTCCGATAAGCGGACAGAGAAGACTGATCAGACATCCTCCTGTTAATCCTCCGGCATTTCTGTGTTCGCTTGCCGCAGTATAATAAGAAAGCAGAGATGCTCCCGGTGTATACGAGTTAAAGATCAGTTCAAGAATAGCCGTTATTAAGAGAAACAGCACAGCCGATGCCGCGATCTTTACATATGCATGGGCGTTTCCTCTGTTTGACACAAGAAATGCCGCAAGTCCGAACAGAACAAAAGGCAGCAGATAAGCCATGAATCCGAATAAACCGAAAAATACGGACGATACCGCCTCCCCAACGATTCCTCCGACTCCGAAATTACTGAGTACAAGCAAAATGCACACTGCAAGTACTGCAAGAATAATAATCTCCCCCCGCAGTTCTGTATTCTTCTGCCCTTTCTTTTGTCTGCTTTTTGAATTTTTACGGCCCTTTGTTGATTTTGAAGCCATATAATTCCCCCTTGGTAATTTGAACATACTATATATTAGTATATCATCATTTGAAAATCATGTCATTACATTTTTTTACCTGTTATAGTATTCGTCACGGTGCCGGGTTCTGCGCCTTTCATCTATCAGTTCATGAAGTTTACGGAACGCCTGGCTGATTCCTCCTACTTCATCAATAATTCCTTCGCGGACTGCTTCTTCTCCCTCCAGTAAAGTCCCCACATCTTTGACAAGCTGAGTGGAATCGAGCATCAGTTCCAGAAGTCGCTTCTGTGTAATTCTGGAATGTGAAGCAATAAATCCTGCTATTCTGTCCTGGGTTTTCTCCATATTTCGGTAGCTCTGAATTACACCGATGAACATCCCGTTGGAACGCACCGGATGGACGATCATTGTTCCGGTCGGCACAATAAATGAGTAGTCTGCCGATACCGCCAGCGGTCCTCCGATCGAATGGCTGCCCCCAAGCACAAGAGATACAGTCGGCTTGCTCAGAGAAGCAATCATTTCGGCAATTGCAAGCCCTGCCTCCACATCGCCGCCGAGTGTGTTAAGTAAAATCAGGATTCCTTCTGTGTTTTCATCTTCTTCTGCCTCCGCCAGTCTGGGCAGCAGATGTTCGTACTTGGTTGCTTTCGTATTTCCGGAAACAGTCTCATGTCCCTCAATCTCTCCGATTATTGTTAACAGTTGAATGCCATGCTTTGAATGACCGTTCTCCAGTTTAAGGGAACCCATCTCCTTAATTTCTTCGTTTTCTTCGTTTCTCTCATTCTGTGTTCTGTCCTTCTCCATATTGATTCTGCCTTTCCTTCATACTGATTTATCTGTCTTACAGAAATTAGTATGAAAGAAACCAGCCTGTTTTATACGAAAAAATGGTATGGATGCAAATTGTATACATCCATACCATTTTGAAATTACTTCAGTGCCTGCTCTACATCAGCTATAATATCATCGGCATTTTCAATACCTACGCTGAATCGGATCAGATCCGGCTGAACGCCTGCTTCAAGAAGTTCCTGATCATTCATCTGACGATGCGTATGGCTTGCCGGATGGAGTACACAGCTTCTTGCATCTGCTACGTGGGTAACGATCGCAACCATTTTAAGCTTATCCATCATCTCCACGGCAGCATCTCTTCCGCCCTTCAGTCCGAATGTCAGCACTCCGCACGTTCCGTTCGGCATATATTTCTGTGCCATATCATAATACTTGTCTCCAGGAAGCGACGGATAATTCACCCATGCCACTTTCTCATGATTTTTAAGATACTCTGCTACTTTAAGAGCATTCTCGCAGTGGCGGGGAACTCTTAAGTGCAGTGTCTCAAGACCGATGTTTAACAGGAATGCGTTCTGCGGCGACTGGATGGATCCCAGATCGCGCATAAGCTGTGCTGTTGCCTTTGTAATATAAGCACCTTTTCCGAATTTCTTCGTGTAGACAATGCCGTGATATGTTTCGTCCGGAGTTGTCAGTCCCGGGAATTTCTCTGCATTGGCATCCCAGTCAAAGTTTCCGCTGTCCACAATTGCTCCGCCTACACAGGCAGCGTGACCGTCCATATATTTTGTCGTGGAATGTGTAACGATATCCGCGCCCCATTCAAACGGACGGCAGTTGATCGGTGTTGCAAAAGTGTTATCCACGATAAACGGTACTCCATGTGCATGAGCTGCTTTTGCGAATTTCTCAAAATCAAGAATAACCAGCGCCGGATTCGCTATAGACTCTCCGAACACTGCTTTTGTATTTTCTTTAAAAGCAGCGTCAAGCTCTTCCTCCGTGCAGTCCGGATCAACAAACGTAGCCTCTACACCCATTTTCCGAATTGTATGTGCGTATAAATTATATGTACCGCCATACAGAGCAGATGCACATACAATATGGTCTCCAGCCTGGGCAATATTCATGATTGCATAGAAGTTTGCAGCCTGTCCGGAGGAAGTCAGCATTGCGGCCACTCCGCCTTCCAGGTCGCAGATCTTTGCCGCAACTGCATCATTCGTCGGATTCTGAAGTCTTGTATAAAAATATCCCGATTCTTCCAGATCAAACAGTCTTCCCATCTGTTCACTGCTTGTATAACGGAATGTAGTGCTCTGATAGATCGGCACTATCCTGGGTTCTCCATTTCCCGGTTCATAACCTGACTGTATGCATTTTGTCTCGATTCTGTAGTCACTCATCTGTCTGTTTCCTCCTGTATTCTATGAATATAAGTATTCCTTTTCTAGGCTGCGTACCATGCGGATATACAGCTCTTTGCATTCTTCATTTCTGTCTTCCTCAATCAGACGGATACAGGGATTTAAATAGTCCTCCCAGATTTTCCGGTAGACAGCATCCGGATTATCCCGCCTGTCAATCCTTTTTACTATGGTCGGTGCGATATTATAATATTCACGAATAATCTCACCGCCATCTTCTGTATCCGCAAGATATCCGTCCCGGTATCTGCGCAGAGTAGTAAGCTCATAACAGTCATCCGGCTTGTCCATACTTCTGCATACCGCCGTCGTAATATAGCAGAAGATGCCTTTTTTAAAACCGCCTTTTATACTCTCGTATGTAGAATGTCCGATCTTATATTCAGGCATTCTCTCATTCCACAAAGCTACAGTACGCTCTGCAAGGTCTCTGGCCTGAAGGGACGGAATCTCTCCGAGCAGCGGAACAAAATATGACACCATATTCATTTTGTAATCAAGCGCTTTCAGATCCCTTTTTCTTCTGGAACTGATCTTCTCCAGTTCACCGCAGACATATTCCGGAATACAGCCGGCGATACGTTCCAGTCCGTCATCCGTTCTGTCACAGCAGCGCGCCGTCTCTTCCAGCAGCTCCGCGTATTTTGATTTGAGAGATTCCATATATTTCTCATAGCTGGACTTATGGAATTCGTATTCCATTGTCACGCTGTAAAGCTCTCTCAGCCTATCCAGAAGTCTCTCTGTCTCCATACTGTTATCCCTCTATTCATTCCAGTTATGATATACATCCTGAACGTCGTCATCCTCTTCGAGAAGATCAAGAGTCTTCTGTATATTCTTAATATCCTCCTCAGAGGTAAGTTCCACATATGTCTGCGGAATCATTGTCACTTCCGCCTGTGCCATCGGGATGCCTTCCTCTTCAAGTTTCAGGCGGACATCACTGAAGGTATCCGGTGAAGTGAGGATCTCATAACTTTCTTCATCCTCTGTAAAGTCTTCTGCTCCTGCATCAAGTGCCAGCATCATCAGTTCATCCGGATCCATATCGCAGTCTTCTTTTGCGACAAAAATCTGTCCTTTCTCATCGAACATGAAAGACACACATCCCGGAGTCCCGACATTTCCATTTCCTTTTGTAAATGCATTTCTTACATTTGAAGCAGTTCTGTTCTTATTGTCTGTCAGTGTCTTTACTATGATAGCCGTACCGTTCGGACCGTATCCTTCATATGTAATATGTTCGTAGTTGTCTCCGGAACCTTCTCCCGCTGCTTTCTTGATATTTCTCTCGATCGTGTCATTGGGCATATTGTTTGACTTTGCCTTTGCGATGACATCGCGGAGTCTGCTGTTATTGGCAGGATCCGGGCCGCCGCCTTCTTTGACTGCTACCGCCAGTTCACGTCCGATCTTCGTAAAGATCTTTCCTTTGGCTGCATCATTTTTTTCTTTCTTATGTTTGATATTGGCAAATTTTGAATGTCCTGACATAAATTCTCCTCTTTTCTAACTGGTATATATTGTGTATTCGCACTTTTGCGCACATTATGCTTCTCAATTTTAGCATTCTTTTTGTATTCTGTAAAGAAGTCTGTTTGAACCATACTATGTAGTGAGTTCCAGACTGACCCTGATCGCCTGATCTACTTTATGCATTGTACTACCATCAATGTGACATACATATTCCTTAAGTCTCTGCTTATCTATCGTCCGTATCTGTTCCAGAAGAATCACAGAGTTCTTAACAATCTTATAGTCTCTTGTACTGATTTCAATATGGGTCGGCAGTTTTGCCTTATTCATTTTTGAAGTAATCGCCGCACAGATTACTGTAGGGCTGTGCCGGTTACCTACATTATTCTGTATTATAAGAACCGGCCGGATACCTCCCTGCTCTGATCCTACTACAGGACTTAAGTCGGCATAATAGATATCGCCTCTTCTGATCATCAATTTATTCACACTCCGATTCACTTACTAAATGCAATTTGCATACTTCAGTATTCCCTTATTCATCGGATGTATTCAATGATCTTTCCCTGTATTCTCTATTTCCTTTATTTCTCGCCGTTGTCTCTGTCTATCAGTCTGCCGTTCCGTCTGTATACACGCGGAATACGTTTGCCAAGGCAGCAGACAAACTCATAATTGAATCTTCCGCTCAAACCGGCAAGCTCATCCACTGTAATCTGGTCATTACCGTCCTTTCCGATCAGAGTAACACGATCCATAAATTTTGTTTCCGGAATCTCTGTTACATCTGCCATAAACTGATCCATACACACACGGCCGAGTATTTTCGCCCGCTTTCCATGAATCAATACACATCCTTTATTCGAAAGGGACCTCGGATAACCGTCACCATACCCGACCGGAATTGTCGCAACCTTCATTTTCTTCGGCGCTACAAATGTTCCACCGTAACTTATGGGTGTTCCCGGCTCCACCTCCTTTACATATGTTACATGACTGATAAGCGACAGGGCAGGTTTGAGATCAACCGCATCTTTTCTCACCTCATCTGAAGGATACATACCATAAGTCGAGATGCCCGCTCTTGCCAGATCATGTCGGAGGTCAGGCAGATCAATGATTCCCGCGCTGTTGTCACAGTCAAAATATCTGATCGGAATTTTTCTCTGCTCGACCTGCTCTATCATCTGTGTAAAACGTTTGTGCTGCAGCATAGTATATGTTTTATCTTTTTCATCTGCTTTAGCAAAATGGGTAAACATTCCTTCCAGTTCCACGTAAGGAAGACGGCTGATTCTCTCTATTATATCCGCGCTTCCGCTGCAGACCGGGAAGCCGAGTCTTCCCATTCCCGTATCAACTTTTATATGAAAATATGCTGTCTTCTGCTGTCTGCGTGCCTCCTCTGACATAGCATCCGCCATTTCTTCCGTATACACGGCAGGCCGGATCTCATAGCGAACCATTTCTTCATACTCATCCGGGAAAATGCATCCCAATACAAGAACCGGCTTTTTTATTCCGTGCCTGCGTAGTTCAAGCGCTTCTTCCAGACAGGCCACAGCGTAGCCCCACACATACGGGAACTTCTCCAGCATCTCAGCGATCGGCACAGCGCCGTGCCCGTACCCGTCTGTCTTGACGACAGCAATCAGACGCGCATCTCCGCCGATCCTGTTTTTCATTTGTCCCATATTATATGCAATGGCGTCGAGATCGATCTCGGCGCATACCCGATTATGCTGCTTCATAACTGTATCTCTCCTATTTTTCCATACCTTTTACCGACATACATTTTTCAATTCCGCCGATCAGATCGCGGGCAATAACGCTGTAGCTTCCTTTTTCATCCCGCGCCGTATCCCCGCCGCACGCATGAATATATACGCCAAGCGCTGCGCTCTCAAAAGCTTCCATTCCCTGAGCTGTAAGACCGGTAATCACGCCGGCAAGCACATCGCCGGATCCGGCCTTTGCCATAGCACTGTTTCCCGCAAGATTAAGGAACGGGTGATGTCCTTTTTTTCTAACAAGTGTCCTGCTGTCCTTGAGTACGCAGACAACAGAATATCTGTCGGTATATGCTTTAAGAATTTTCATGCGGCATCGTTTGATCTCGCTGACCGGATATCCCGTCAGGCTTGACATTTCTTTCATATGCGGAGTGAGAATAATCGGTGTTCTGGCATCTTCCAGTAATTCCGGTCTCCCTGCCAGCAAATTCAGTCCGTCTGCATCGACAATACATGGCACCGCGGTATTCTTCAACGTATATTCCAGTATCTGTTCCGCAGTCCTGTCCGTTCCGAGTCCGCAGCCGATACACACCACGTCTGCCCACTCGAGCAGAGATGAAAGCTTCTTACCGTCATATTCCTCATAACAGGATATTACCGCCTCCGGCAGAAGCTGCTGAAGAATACTGCGGTTTGATTCTGCCGTATAGATCTGTACCAGTCCTGCTCCCACCGCATACGCGGCTCTCGCCGACAGATAGGCGGCGCCTGCCATTCCCCTGCTTCCGGTAATCATAAGCACTTTCCCATAACTGCCTTTATGAGAATCCGCTTTTCGCTCCGGCAGAAGTCGGGGTATATCTTCTCGATCATATGTGATATACACCTCGCTGTCGGATGCAAAATAACCTGGATCTATGCCTATGGGCAGCGCGACAGTCTCCCCTGCATATAATTTCCCCGGATACATCTCGCACCCTGCCTTGACGCAGACCATAGCTGCAGTCAGATCTGCGCGAAACGCCGTCCCCATAATCTCCCCTGTGGCAGAATTGACACCGGAAGGAATATCCACCGCTGTCTTGGCACATTTCTGCTCATTCATCCAGCAAATAATATCTTTATATTTTCCGCCGATTTCACGGCTCAAACCCACTCCGAATACAGCGTCTATTATAACAGTATATTCCTCTTTCGGTATTTCAGTGAAAATCCTGATTCCCAGATTCTCTGTGATCTTCATCTGAACACTGCACTCGGGGCTGAGAGATGACTCCCTGCCGGCAAAAAGGATGTGGGCACAGTCTCCTTCTTCTGTGAGAAGCCGTGCTATGGCAAAACCGTCTCCGCCGTTATTTCCGCTGCCACATACCACAAGGGCCCGGGAAGTATCAATCCCATGTGTGTGCATGGCTTCCACCGTCTTTAGCGCTGCCCGCTCCATAAGTACAAGAGAGGGAATTCCGATTTCTTCGATCGTGTGCCTGTCAGCAGCGCTCATCTGAACTCCGTTCGGAAGATATCTCATATCTGCTCACCATTCTTTCATATCTGATATAGTCATACCGTGTATCCCGATTATCTGTAATACGCACAAGTACTTTTTCACAACATACCCCGCAGCAAGCTGCGGGGTCTTCTTCGTACTGCACTACTTATTTTTACGCAATTCCTTTTTCCGGGTGATATTGTACGACAGCTGCATCAGACTGTCTGAGAGATGGACGCTCTCCACTACAACGTCTTTCGGCAGTGTCAAATCAGTGTGTGCAAAATTCCAGATTGCCTTGATTCCGTTCTCTACCAGAAGATCCGCTACTTCAACCGCTTTCGATTTCGGAATCGTCAGCGCGGCGATCTCGATATCATTATTTTTGAGGAAATCAACCAGTTCGTCCATCATCCTGACCTGAACTCCCCGGATCGACATTCCTTCCAGTCTTGGATTCACGTCAAAAAGGCTTTTCAGGATAAATCCGCTTCTCTCGAAAGATGCATAATTTGCAAGTGCCTGTCCGAGATTGCCTGCACCTATAATAATGAAATTATGTGTTTTATCCAATCCCAGTATTTTGCCGATCTCTGTGTACAGATACTTGACATTATACCCGTACCCCTGCTGTCCGAACCCGCCAAAATTATTAAGATCCTGCCGGATCTGCGATGCCGTTACCTGCATCTTCTTGCTAAGGTCATTGGAGGATATCCTCTCCACTCCCTCTTCAAGAAGATCGCCGAGATATCTGTGATATCTCGGCAGACGGGAAA
>ERZ1643246.2234-NODE-2234-length-18928-cov-6.620675_pt1 | contig 18928 bp, 20 predicted proteins | sample MGYA00579265_ERZ1643246 | MGnify/ENA primary metagenome ERZ1643246 (study PRJEB29033, sample SAMEA4952261) | chicken gut metagenome | biome: Broiler Chicken; feature: Gastrointestinal Tract; material: Caecum | place: Ireland | collected 2018 | study: Broiler...
AAAAGAAAGCGCTTGTCTAAAAGATAATTCTCTGGTAAAATTGGCGGTGGAAGAAAAGGAGCAGGGATGAAGAGTTCAAAGATACGGAAGGGCGATTTCGGTTATATACAGAAACAGAAGCGGACAAGGCTCCTTAGGACACTGGCCTGTTTTCTCCTGCCCGCTGCCTTTTTTACAGTGGGTATGGTGCTGAATCAGGGGGACCGGTATAATATCTATACGATCATTGCCCTGGTGGGCTGCATTCCGGCCTGTATGTCTCTGGTGAGCATGATCATGATGTGGATGCAGAAGCCCATGCGTAGGGAGCTGTATGAGGAAATACAGCCCCATGCGGGCGATTTGCTTATGGCCTATGAGATGTATATGACGACGCGGGACATCAGTATATTTGTGGATGCGGCGGCCATCTGCGGCGAGTATGTGGCAGCCTATACGGACCGGCCGGCCAGGAGGAAGGATCTGGATTTTATGGAGCAGCATATTACAAAAACACTCCGGGCCAACAAGTATAAAATGACGGTCAAAATTTTTGATCAGAAGAAAGCGTTTCTGGAGCGGCTGGACACCCTGAGAATCCGTCAGGCGGATCTGGAGGCGGCAGCCGGCAGAAATTTTACACCGGATGAAAAATATCCGGATCTTACCAGGAGTGAGCTTGTCAAACATCTGCTTCTGGCTATTTCCCTTTAGAAGGAAGATGTGTATGAAGGAAATCAGGATCACGGCGCGGGAAGCGGGACAGAGACTGGACAAGTATCTGATCCGGTATCTGCCGGCGGCCGGGAAAAGTTTTTTATATAAAATGATGCGGAAAAAAAATATCATTTTAAACGGTCGGAGGGCAGGAGGTAATGAACTTCTAAGAGAAGGGGATGCCATCCGGCTGTTTTTTTCCGATGAAACCTTCGCAAAGTTTCAGGGGGCGGGGACAGCGCCGGGTACAGCTTTCCCGGTGCTGCCGGCTTCTGCCGTACTGTACGAGGACCGGGAGGTTCTGGCCGTCAGCAAGCCGGCCGGTATGCTTTCCCAGAAAGCGGCGCCGGGAGATCTCTCTCTCGTGGAATATATTACCGGCTATCTGCTGAAAAGCGGAGAGCTTCGCAGGGAAGAGCTCCAGAGCTTCCACCCCGGCATTGCCAACCGCCTGGACCGTAATACAAGCGGACTGATTCTGGCCGGAAAGACTATGGCGGGAGCTCAGGCCCTGGCCGAACTGTTCCGGGAACGGACCATGAAAAAGTATTACCTGGCCCTGGCTGAGGGCGAAATCCGGGAGGCGGGACACATCATGGGCTATCTGAAAAAGGACGGAGCGAGGAATCAGGTGCGGATCAGCAGCAGGCCGGAGCAGGACGCATCCTATATTGAGACGGCCTGGGAGCCACTGGGGAACAGCAGAGGTCTGACTCTCCTGAAGGTGGATCTGATCACGGGCAGAACCCATCAGATCCGGAGCCATCTGGCCAGCATCGGGCATCCTCTGGCCGGGGACAGGAAGTACGGAGGCTTATCGCAGAATACGGGCCGGGGAAACGGGTACGGACTGAAGCATCAGTTCCTGCATGCCTGGAAAATCTGTTTTCCCCATCTGGATGGCGCCCTGGAGGGGCTTGCCGGAAGAACGCTTACGGCGCCGCTGCCGGATCCGCTGAAGGAACTTCTGTCAAACTTGAATTTATTGGAGGCTTTGCATGAGTGAGCAGGAAGAAATAAAAAAGGAGCAGGAGACTGACGGTACGAAAAAAAAGAGTATCGGCAGAGAAGTCTGGGAATACGTCAGGCTGATCATTATTGTTGTGGTGGCAGTGGTCCTGCTGCAGAACTTTGTCATTGTCAATGCCAGAATCCCATCGGAATCCATGCAGAATACAATTATGGTGGGGGATCAGATATTCGGGAACCGGCTGGCCTACCGTTTCAGCGACCCGGAGCGGTTCGATATCGTGATTTTCCGGTATCCGGACGATGAGAGTCAGCTCTATATCAAGCGGATTATCGGCCTTCCGGGGGAAACGGTGACGATCCGGAACGGGAAAGTCTATATTGACGGATCGGAAACCCCGCTGGATGACAGCTTTTGTCCGGAAACGCCCAGCGCCAAGGGAGACGGTGTTTACGAAGTCCCCGAAGGGTGCTATTTTATGATGGGAGATAACAGGAACAATTCCCATGATTCAAGGTTCTGGAATAACAAATTTGTGGAGAGAGATAAGATTCTGGGAAAAGCAGTGCTTCGCTACTGGCCCCTGAACCGGATTTCTCTGATCAGTTAGGAGAAGAAGCGTATGGCAACCTGGAATTCCAGAGGCCTTCGGGGCTCCACGCTGGAGGATCTGATCAACCGCACTAATGAACAGTATCGGGAAAAGGGGCTGGCGCTGATCCAGAAAGTGCCGACCCCCATCACGCCCATTAAGATCGATCAGGAGCACAGACATATTACCCTGGCATATTTTGAAAAAAAGAGTACCGTAGACTATATTGGAGCGGTCCAGGGGATTCCCGTCTGTTTTGACGCGAAGGAATGCCAGACGGATGTGTTTCCCCTGGCCAATGTACACGAGCACCAGATGCGGTTTATGAGAGAGTTTGAGCAGCAGAAGGGGATCGCATTCCTGCTTCTGTATTTTTCAGGAGAGAATCTGTTTTACTACCTCTGTCTGAGGGAGCTGGAGAAATTCTGGAAAAGACGGGAGGATGGAGGAAGGAAGAGTTTTCGGATCGATGAGCTGGACAGCTCTTTCTTTCTGGAAAACGGACAGGGAGTGCTTGTTCCCTATCTGGAAGGACTTCAGAAAGATTTAATGACCAGGGATTGACAAATAATTTTCATGTGATAATATGGTAGCAGACTAAAGCGTCAGGAGACAGGAATATGAAAAAGTTTATTCACACCCCGGAGGGAGTCCGGGATACCTACGGAAAAGAGTGTGCCCGGAAGCGGGTTCTGGAACGGCAGATCGAGAGTCTGTTCCATACATACGGTTATCAGCACATTGAAACGCCGTCCTTTGAATTTTTTGATGTGTTCGGAAAAGAGGTGGGCACGGTATCGTCGAGAAATCTGTATAAGTTTTTTGACCGGGATGGAAATACCCTGGCCCTGCGGCCGGATTTTACGCCTTCCATTGCCCGGGCGGCATCCATGTATTTCTCCGAGGAAACCATGCCCATACGGCTCTGTTATCAGGGCAGTGTGTTTATCAACAATTCCAGTTATCAGGGGCGTCTGAAGGAAAGTACCCAGATGGGTGTGGAATTTTTAAACGAGAACAGTCCCGAGGCGGATGCGGAGCTGGTTGCCATGGCGGTTTCTGTGATGCGTAAGGCAAACTTCCAGGAATTCCAGGTCAGCATCGGACATGCAGGTTTTTTCAACGCGCTGGCGGATGAGGCCGGCCTTTCGGCGGAACAGCGCCATGAATTGAAGGAGCTTCTGATCATTAAAAACCGGTTTGGGGCCCAGGAACTGGTAGAGAAGTTCCGGCTGAAAGGAAACCTGGCCAGGGCCATCGAAAAGATACCGGAACTGATCGGCGACAGGGAAATGCTTGAGGAGGCCGCGAAGCTTGCCTCTAATCCCAGGGCGCTGGAGGCCCTGAACCGGCTGAAGCAGATTCGCGAACTTCTGGAAGCGTACGGCTGTGAGAAATACGTGGTGTTCGATCTGGGCATGCTGAGCCCCTATGAATATTATACAGGAATCATATTCCAGGCATTTACTTACGGGACTGGAGACGCGGTGATCAAGGGCGGCCGCTACGATAATCTGCTTGCCCGCTATGGGAAGGCGGCTCCGGCCGTGGGATTTACCACAGAGGTGGACGCGCTGCTGGGCGCGCTGGAGCGGCAGCATATAGGTGTGGATGTGGAAGATACCATGACTATGGTGCTTTATCCGGCCCGTCTGGAAAAGCTGGCGCTTCGGTTTGCCGCCGCCCACCGGGAAAAAGGCATGGATATGGCCTGTGTCCGTTTTGAGCAGGGGAAGATGCTGGAGGATTACCGCCTTTACGGATTAAGGAATCAGTTCGGCGGCATCATCTATTTCCGGTCGGAGAACGAAGTGTATGCCCTGAATCTGTCCACCGGACAGACAGAGCAGGTGGATATGAGTCCTTATCTTCTGTGAAGATGCGGAAAAAAACAGAAAAAGAAGGAACAGAGCAGAGATGAGATATTTAACGTTTGCCCTGACAAAGGGGCGTCTGGCATATAAGACACTGGAGCTTCTGGAAGGAATGGGAATCACCTGCCAGGAGATGAAGGACAAAAATTCCCGGAAGCTGATTTTTGTAAATGAAGAAAAAAAGCTGAAGTTTTTCCTGGCCAAGGGCCCGGATGTGCCTACCTATGTAGAGTACGGAGCCGCGGATATTGGCATCGTGGGTAAAGACACGATTATGGAAGAAGGGCGGAAGATTTACGAGGTGCTGGATCTGGGATTTGGAGCCTGCCGCATGTGCATCTGCGGTCCGGAAAGCGCCGGAGAATACCTGCGTCATAACCAGCTGATCCGTGTGGCCACCAAATATCCGGCAATTGCCAAGGATTACTTTTACAACAAAAAGAATCAGACCGTTGAGATCATAAAGCTGAACGGCTCCATCGAGCTGGCGCCCATTGTGGGGCTCTCGGAGGTGATCGTGGATATTGTGGAGACGGGAAGCACCCTTCGGGAAAATGGCCTGCAGGTGCTGGAGGAGATTTGCCCTCTTTCGGCCCGGATGGTAGTGAATCCCGTGAGCATGCGGATGGAAAACGGCCGGATCACAGAGCTGATCCGCAATATGAAGCAGATGGTGACAGCCGCCCAGGGCTGAGTGATAAAAGGAGAAAGACCATGAGAATTGTTGCGCTGACAGAAGAAACGAAAAAAGATATACTGGAAAATCTGCTGAAGCGGAGCCCCAATCAATACGGAAAATTTGAGGCGGCCGTGGCGGAGATTGTGGGAGCGGTAAAGGAAAAGGGGGATGAAGCCCTCTTCGGATATACGGAAAAATTTGACCACGCGAAGCTGACGGCGGATACGGTCCAGGTAACGGAAGCGGAGATAGAGGAAGCTTACGGCCTGGTGGATGAAAAGCTGGTGGAAGTAATCCGGAAGGCCCTGGTGAATATCCGCGGTTACCATGAGCGCCAGAAACAGAACAGCTGGTTCCACACCACAGAGAAGGGAACCCTTCTGGGGCAGAAGGTGACGCCCATGGCCCGTGTGGGCGTGTACGTGCCCGGAGGCAAGGCGGTCTATCCCTCCTCCGTGCTGATGAATATCCTTCCGGCCCGGGTGGCCGGAGTTTCCGAGATTATCATGGCAACCCCCTGCAATGCTTCCGGGAAAGTGAATCCGGCGGTGCTGGTATCCGCCCGGGAGGCAGGCGTGGACCGGATCTACAAAGCCGGCGGCGCCCAGGCCATTGCCGCTCTGGCCTTTGGAACGGAGAGTATTCCCAAGGTGGACAAGATCGTGGGACCCGGCAATATCTATGTGGCCCTGGCCAAAAAGGCGGTTTACGGCAATGTGAGCATTGATTCCATCGCCGGACCCAGTGAGATCACGGTGCTGGCCGATGCATCGTCCAACGCCCACTATGTGGCGGCGGATCTTCTTTCTCAGGCGGAGCATGATGAGATGGCTTCCGCCATACTGGTGACTACCAGCCGTGCTTTCGGAGAGGCCGTGTCCGCGGAAATCGATGCTTACCTGGAGAAACTGTCCCGCAGGGAAATCATTGAAAAATCTCTTGATAATTTCGGCTATATTCTGGTGGCGGCGAGCCGGGAAGAGGCCATTGCCGCCGTGAACGCTATCGCGCCGGAGCACCTGGAAATCGTCATGGAGAATCCCTTCGAGGTGATGACAAAGATCCGCAACGCAGGAGCCATTTTCCTGGGAGAATACAGCTGCGAGCCCCTGGGCGATTATTTTGCGGGGCCCAACCATGTGCTGCCCACCAACGGAACGGCAAAATTTTTCTCACCCCTGTCGGTGGATGATTTTGTAAAGAAATCCAGCGTTATCTATTACTCCAGAGAAGCCCTGGAAGAGATCCACGAAGATATCGAGCAGTTCGCCGCATGTGAGCAGCTGACGGCCCATGCCAATGCCATCGCTGTGCGCTTTGAGGGAAAGGAGTCCTGATATGGAGAGACAGGTGGAAGAGTTCCGGACGACCCGGGAGACGGATATAGCCCTGAAGCTGGATCTGGACGGCACCGGCCGCTATGAGATCCACACGGGCGTGGGGTTTTTTGACCATATGCTGGCGGGCTTTGCCAGGCATGGCCTGTTTGATCTGGATGTGACGGTGGGCGGAGACCTGGAGGTGGATGACCACCATACGGTGGAGGATACGGGAATTGTGCTGGGAACGGCCATCCGGAAGGCGCTGGGAGATAAGAAGGGCATCCGCCGGTACGGAAGCTGCATTCTTCCCATGGATGAGGCCCTGGTGCTCTGCGCGGTGGATCTGGGCGGACGGCCCTACTTTTCCTTTGAAGGAGAATTTCCCGCGGAGCGGCTGGGCGATATGGGCAGCGAGATGGTGCGGGAGTTCTTCTACGCGGTATCTTATACCTGCGGCATGAATCTTCATATGAAGATCCTGTCCGGCTTTAACAGCCATCATATGGCGGAAGCGCTGTTCAAGGCCTTTGCGAAGGCTCTGGATATGGCTTCCTCCCTGGATACAAGAATTACAGATGTGCTTTCCACAAAGGGAAGCCTGGAATAAGGAGCGAGAATACATGAATAAGCGGATCATTCCCTGTCTGTACCTGGAAAATGGACAGGCGGTAAAAAATTTTGAAGACAGAATGCCCCTGGCCGAGCCGGATCCGGAGAGACTTGCGGCCGGATTCGGCAATGACGGCGCGGATGAAGTGCTGGTTTTTGATTTTTCATCGGGAGACAGGGAGCATGAACAGGCGCTGGAGGAAATAAAAAAGATCTGTGCCGCCGCGGAGGTGCCGGTGATCGGAGCCGGCAATGTAAACCGCATGGAGGATGTGAAGAAGCTGATTTATGCCGGATGCCGCAGGGCGGTGCTGAATTTCGGAAAGGCCGGAAACCGGGAAATTTTAAAGGAGGTCTCCCAGAAGTTCGGAAAAGAGAAGATTGTGGTGTTCCTTCCGGATCTGGAGGCTTACGACAGCGCCGGCAAAGAGATCGAGGAGTTTGCCGGCATGCTGTTCTGTGACGCGGGACTGGAAGAGCAGCTCCGCCGGAAGTCCGCGCTTCCGCTGCTTGTAATGGCGGAGGGCGGCGCTCCGGAGGAACTGCTGTCGCGGGATGCGATCCAGGCGCTGACGGGAGCGGCTCTGGAGGGGCAGAACTATATGGAGCTGAAGGCCGTTCTTAAAAAGCGGGGAATTTCTGTAAATACCTTTGAGAGCAGTGTACCCTGGGAGGAATTTAAGCTGAATGGCGACGGGCTGATTCCCTGTATTGTACAGGATTACAGGACCGGGGAGGTGCTGATGCTGGCCTATATGAACCGGGAGGCCTACGAGAACACCCTGTCCACCGGGCGCATGACATACTGGAGCCGCAGCCGGCAGGAGCTGTGGGTGAAGGGACTCACTTCCGGGCATTTTCAGTATGTGAAATCTCTGTCCATCGACTGTGACAATGACACGCTGCTGGCCAAAGTATCCCAGATCGGCGCGGCCTGCCACACGGGCAACCGCTCCTGCTTCTACCGGGAGCTGGCCCGCAAGGAGTATGACGACACGAATCCCCTGAAGGTATTTGAAGAGGTATTCGCGGTGATTCAGGACCGGAAGATCCATCCAAAGGAAGGCTCCTATACCAATTATCTTTTTGAAAAGGGAATTGACAAAATTCTGAAAAAAGTGGGGGAGGAATGCACAGAAATTGTAATCGCCGCGAAGAATCCGGATAAAGAAGAGATCAAGTATGAGATCTCGGATTTCCTCTACCATGTAATGGTGCTGATGGCGGAAAAGGGAGTGACCTGGGAGGACATTACCAGAGAGCTGGCCCGGAGATAGATGGTTTTCCATAACGATTTGGAATGCCTGGAGCTATTGCATAATTTTCAGAATTCATTATAATATTCTTTAGATTTCAAGTGATATAAGTTGCGCAAGCATTCATAGAGAAACCGGTGAGAATCCGGTACGGTCCCGCCACTGTGACAGTGAGCGCCGGCACATATATCCACTGAACCGATGGGTTTGGGAAGGAGTTCCGGCGCGCTGAACTGGAGTCAGGAGAACTGCTTATATCTTTTGAGATGTTTCTCACGGCTGATGAGAACTCTTAAAAACAAAAGAAGAAGTTTGCGGCATAGTGCGGATTTTTATGAGTTAGTTAAGGGTAAGCAGTCTGAGAGAGCAGGCTGCTTTTGTTATGTCCGGATAACTGCAGGTTTTCTGACCAGAAGCATCTGTTTCCGTTTCGTCCGCGGATACATGGAAGCGAACAAAATATGAAAGGGGATATAAGAAGGATGAAGAAACACAGCCTGCCAAAACGGATCCTTCAAATAGTGATTGTGCTTTTTGGGATCAGTTTTCTGACCTTCCTCCTGACCTACATAGCGCCGGGAGATCCGGTCCGGGCCATGTATGCGGCCAGCGGAACAATTCCAAGCGAGGAGATTCTGAACCAGACCCGGGAGGCTCTGGGGCTGAATGAGCCTTTTCTCGTGCAGTATGGGAAATGGCTGGTTGGCTGCCTGCATGGGGATTTCGGCACCTCCTACTCCTACAGCCGGCCGGTGCTGGAACTGATGCTGGCGAGACTGTGGCCCACACTGGAGCTGGCGCTGTGCTCTCTGGTGCTGATGCTGGCGATCGCAATTCCGCTGGGTATCCTGTCGGCCACCCACAGAGGAGGCGTCATCGACTATATCGTAAGGGGCTATACCTTTTTCGGCGTGTCCATGCCCAATTTCTGGGTGGGGCTTCTGCTCCTTTACGTGTTCGGCGTGCAGCTGAAGTGGCTGCCTGTGGTATCCACCGGCCAGGGTTTTGCTAAGATGATCCTGCCCACCATTACGCTGGCTTTTGTCATGTCTGCCAAATACACCAGGCAGGTTCGGACGGCGTTTCTGGAGGAGCTGAATCAGGACTATGTGACCGGTGCCCGGTGCCGCGGCATACCCGAGGGAAAAATCCTCTGGAGACATGTGCTGCCGAATTCCATCCTGCCTCTGATTACCATGCTGGGCCTTTCCTTTGGATCACTTCTGGGAGGAACGGCGGTGGTAGAAGTTATCTTCTCTTATCCTGGACTTGGAAATCTGGCGGTGGACGCGGTGACGAATATGGATTACCCTCTGATTCAGGCGTACGTACTGTGGATCGCGCTGATCTACATGGTGCTGAATCTGCTGGTGGATATTTCCTATAACCGTCTCGACCCCAGGATGAAGGAAGGAGGCCGGTGAGCAGAATGAAAAAGTTGAAAGAATTTATAAAGAAAAATCCAGCCTTTGCGGTGTTTCTGATTCTGGCTCTCCTGCTGGTGTGTATCGCAATATTTGCCCCGTGGATCGCCACCCACGATCCCTATGAGGCCGTGTTGGCGGATGCTGTGCAGCCCCCCAGCGCCCAGCACTGGTTCGGCACAGATACCATGGGAAGGGATCTCTTTTCCCGGGTAATCTTCGGCACAAGAACCTCCCTGGCAGCGGCGCTGGCGCTGGTGGGCATCATTATGACTGCCGGAACCTTTCTGGGAATTGTGGCCGGATATTTCGGAGGTGTTCTGGATGCGGTGATCATGAGGATTGCCGACATGATGATTTCTTTTCCGGGGATGGTGCTGGCCATCGCAGTGGCAGGAATTCTTGGAGGAGGCATCGTAAATGCGGTGCTGGCCCTGTCGGTGGTGAGCTGGACGAAATACGCCCGTCTAGCCCGGAGCCTGGTGCTGAAAATATACAATCGCGACTATATTGCGGCGGCCCGGGTGACAGGCTCCACCACCGGACATATTCTCTGGAAGTACATGCTGCCCAATGCCCTGCCCACGATTCTGATTACCGGGGCTACCGATATCGGAAGCATGATGCTGGAGATTGCCGGACTTTCCTTTCTGGGCTTCGGCGCGAAGCCCCCGGCGGCGGAATGGGGCTATATGCTGAACGAGGGGAGACCCTACATAACGGCGGCGCCCTGGCTGATGATTTTTCCTGGCCTGGCCATCTTTGTGACTGTAGTTATTTTCAACCTTCTGGGGGACAGCATCCGGGATGTTCTGGATCCCAGAAGTGAATAAAATATCGGGAAGGAGAAACATGCAAATGAAAAATCTAAAAAAACTCACAGCAATTACGGCGGCGGCCGTTATGGCTGTATCCATGGCCGGCTGCAGCTCCGGCGGCAGCCGGAACAGCAGCGCGGCGGGAGACTCCCCGCAGACATCGGCGTCCTCCGGCGGCGCGCATCTGAACTTTGCCTGCTACAACTATTCAAATTCCATGGATCCCATCACCAACGTGAATTCCAGCTGGTGCTTTATACGGTACGGGGTGGGCGAATGCCTGTTCCGCTTTGACGAAAATGTAGAAGTGGAAGGGGCCCTCTGTGATTCCTATGAAACGGAGGACTATATTACCTGGGTTCTTCATATTCGGGACGGGGTGCAGTTCTCCAACGGAAATGAAGTGACGGCCAGCGTGGTGAAGGATTCGCTGGAACGGGTGTATGAGGCGGAGGCCAGCGCCACCGGAAATTCGACGCCCTCCCAGTACGTAACCTTTTCCAGCATTGAGGCAGACGATGAGGCGGGTACGGTAACTCTGGTCTGCAGCGGTCAGACCGTAAATCTGCCGGGTATTCTGGCCTATCCCTGGTACGGTATCGTGGATACCAGTGTGATTGACAGCGAGGTAATCGGAACGGGTCCCTACCGTGTCACAGCAATCTCGGAGAATTCCACTGTGGATCTGGCGAAAAACGAGTATTACTGGGATGGAGAAGTACCCTACGACACCATTACCATCTATCTGACTGAGGACAGCTCCACCAAAGCCATGGCCTTAAAGAGCGGAGATGTGGATCTGGCGGAAAATATCACTACAGCCAGCGATCTGGAGGAACTGAAAGGAAATCCGGAATACTATGTGTCCACCACCGCCGGTGTCCGCCTGGGCAACTCTTATTTTAACTACAATGGTGTTCTGGCCAATGACGCCCTGCGTCAGGCGATTCAGTATGCCATCGATGACGAGACAATGTGCAGCGTAACGGTGGGAGGCATGTATACCGCCGGCTCCTCGGTACTGCCTTCTTCTCTTCCCTACGGCTATGAGCAGCTGACGGACCCCTATGCCTATGATCTGGACAAAGCCACAGCGGTGCTGGATGAAGCCGGAATCGTGGATACGGACGGGGATGGCTACCGGGAGCTGGACGGTGAAAATATCAACCTGAATTACATCGCCTATTCCAGCCGGAATCTGGATGAATTTGCCCAGGCCGTAGCCATTACCCTGGAATCCATCGGCATCGGCTGCAGTGTGACGGTGCAGGATTACGATACGGCCCTGGCCAACCAGAGCGCAGGAAGATTTGACCTGATTACCTCCAATGCCATTGTGGTTCCCACGGGAGATCCCACAGGCTTTCTGGGAAATTTCTATTCGGGCAATTCCGGTACCTACGGATATTATGCCAATGACGAGTATGACGCCCTGTATGAGCAGCTTCTGACTGCCACGGATGAGGATCAGCGGCTGGAGCTGATTATCGAAATGCAGCAGATCCTCATTGATGACGCGGCCACCCTGGTTCACGGATATTACAATAGTACCTTTGCCAGCCGGGCGGACGCGGTCAGCGGCGCGGACATCACGCCCATAGATTATTACTGGATCACCACGGATATCCATTCGGCCCGGTAACCAGTAGGATAAAAGGAGGAGATCCGATGCTGAACATAGAGGATTTATCAATCACATACGGAAAAAACTCCGATCCGGCAATCCGGGGCGTCAGCCTGGAGGTAAAGAAAGGTGAAATTGTCAGCATCGTGGGGGAGAGCGGTAGCGGCAAAACCTCTGTGATCCGGGCGGTACTGGGATGCCTGCCCGGCGGCGGGCGGGTCAGTCATGGAGAGATCCGGTTTGAGGGAAAGTCGCTGCTTGCGTATTCCCGGGAGGAATGGCGGAGGCTGCGGGGAACGGAAATCTCCATGATTTTTCAGGATTCCGGGGCAATGATCAATCCCATCCGGCGGATCGGCGCCCAGTATGTGGAGTACGTCCGCACCCATCAGAAGCTGTCCAAAAAGGAAGCCTGGGACAAGTGCGTGGAAATGCTGAAAAGGATGCGGCTTCCCGGGGCGGACAATATCATGCGCAGCTATCCCTTTCAGCTCTCCGGCGGCCAGAGGCAGAGGGTGGGGATTGCCATGGCCATGACCTTTCAGCCCAAACTTCTGCTGGCAGACGAACCCACCAGCGCCCTGGATGTGACCACCCAGGCGCAGATTGTCCGCCAGATGATGGAACTGAGAGATAAATATGATACCAGTATCATCGTGGTCACCCACAACCTGGGAGTGGCCGCCTATATGGCTGACAAGATCCTTGTAATGCAGAACGGGCGCGTTGTGGAGGCGGGAACGAGAGACCAGATCCTGCACCATACGGCGGACGCCTATACCAGAAAGCTGCTGGACAGTGTTCCTTCAATGGGAGGTTACCGATTTGTCTGAGAATCATGAACGAATATTGGAAGCAAAGCATGTCACAAAAAAATATTCCGCGCCGGGGGGCCGTACGCTGACGGCCAACAGCGATATCAATCTGTGCATGTACAGGGGACGGACTCTGGGCGTGGTGGGAGAGAGCGGATGCGGGAAGAGTACGTTTATGCGGATGGTACTGTCTCTGGAGGAACCTACGGAGGGTGAGATTCTCTACCGGGGAAAGAACATCACAAAGTTAAAGGGAGAAAAGCTCCGGCAGCACCGGCAGAATATTCAGATGGTTTTTCAGGATCCCTCAGAGGCGTTTAATCCGAAGATGAAGATCATGGATATTGTCTGCGAGCCCCTGCTGAATTTTAAGCGCATCAAACAAAGTGAAAAAGAGCAGGCCGCCAGAAGGCTTCTGGAAATGGTGGAGCTGCCGGGAGATTTTGCGTACCGCTATCCCCATAATATGAGCGGCGGCCAGAGGCAGCGGGTGGGCATCGCCCGGGCCCTGGCCCTGGAGCCGGAAATCATCATCTGCGATGAGGCGACCTCTGCCCTGGATGTTTCCGTGCAGAAGACAATTATTGAACTGCTGGTGCGGCTTCAGAGGGAAAAAAACATCGCTTACGGATTTATCTGCCATGATATTGCCCTTGTCCAGTCCCTGGCGCACCAGGTAGCGGTTATGTATCTTGGAAATATTGTGGAAATACTTCCCGGAGAGAGAATCGGCGCGGGAAGCCTGCATCCCTACACAAGGGGCTTGATGGGAGCTATCTTTGATCTGAAGATGGACTTTAGCAAGCCCATCGAGAGTATTGAGGGCGAGGTGCCCAGTTCTCTGGATATGCCGGAGGGCTGTCCCTTCCAGAACCGCTGCAGGCAGTGTATGGAAATCTGCAGAAAGGAAAAACCTTTGCTGCGCACAGTATCTGAGGATCATCAGGTGGCCTGCCATCTTTACGGGGAAGGACGGCAGATATGACCCGGGGACCTGTGGGCAGGCAGCTTCTGCTGTTTGCCCTTCCCATTCTGGGAGCCAGTTTTATTCAGCAGCTGTACAATACGGTGGATCTTTTCTTTGTCGGACAGGTCCTGGGAACAAATGCCACGGCGGCGGTGGGAGCCAGCTCGCTTCTTACCACCTGTATCGTGGGATTTTTCACCGGCCTGGCAGTGGGAACGGGCGTTGTTATCTCCCAGGCGGCGGGCGAGAAAAATCAGGAGAAGATTCACCGGGTTATTCATACTGCCGCAGGCCTGTCTCTGGCCGGCGGAGTTTTGCTGACCATCCTGGGAGTTGCCGTCTCCCGGCAGATACTGATCTGGATGAACACACCGGCGGAGATTCTGGAACAGGCTCTTCTCTATGTCCGCGTTTATCTGCTGAGCATGCTGCCGCTGTTTATTTATAACATAAATGCGGGAATTATCCGGGCCAAAGGCGATTCCCGGATGCCCATGCTTTTCCAGCTTCTGGGGATGGGGATCCATGTGATCCTGAACTGGATCTGCCTGAATCACTTGGGCATGGACGTGGACGGAGCGGCCTGGTCCACGCTGCTCTCTCAGATTGCTGCGGCGGCCGGAACGGTTCTGTATTTGATGAGGCAGCGGGACGCGTACCACCTTCAGTGGTCAAAGATCCGCATCCACCGGGGCGTTCTCGCCTCCATTCTGCGGCTGGGGGTTCCGGCGGGGATCCAGAATATGGTAATTACTATTTCCAATATTTTTGTCCAGACGGCAATTAATGGCCTGGGGGTAGATGAAATGGCCGCTTTTACCGCTTATTTTAAGGTGGAGCTTGTAATTTATCTGCCGATTGTGGCCCTTGGCCAGGCTGTCACTACCTTTGCGGGCCAGAATCTGGGGGCGGGGAAAAAGGACAGAATTGAAAAGGGAGTGCGAAGCTGTCTGAAAATGGGCATCCTCTACGCGGCTGCGGCCGCGGTCCTGCTGCTTTTGTTCGGAGCCGCCGCTTTTCGCCTGTTCACTGCAGAGCAAAAAGTAATTGAGATCGGCCTGCGGATTATCCGGGTTACATTCCCCTTTTACTGGCTGTACGTGATCCTGGAAGTCTGCGCGGATGTTCTGCGGGGAATCGGACAGTCCTTTCCGCCCATGCTTATTATTCTGATCTGCATGTGCGCGGTGCGCACAGTGCTCCTGGCTGTTTTTTGCAATATCTGGAATTCGCTGGAAGCTGTGGCGGCGGTTTATCCCTGCGCCTGGCTGGCGGCAGCGTTCTGTCTTGCGCTGCGGTGGAAGAAAGAATATAATAAATGGAAAAGGTCTGCCGTATCATAACCGAAGGAAAGGAAAGATAATCCCATGGAGCTTAAATGGCTTGAATATTTTGTGGTCAGTGTGGATGCCGGTTCCCTCAGCAAGGCAGCGGAGATTCTCTATACGACACAGCCCAATGTAAGCAAGATTATAAAAGAGCTGGAGGCCAGTCTCGGCGTCCTGCTTCTGGAGCGGGGACGGAGGGGCGTGGTGATGACGGAGGAGGGCCAGCAGATTTATAAATACGCCCGCCAGATGCTGGAATGCCGGGAAAATATTTCCGATACGCTGCGCCGCAGCCGCCGCCAGTACCTGTCCGCGGCCTTTATGCTGGACGAGCAGCTGGAAACAGCCTTTGCGAGAATGCTGCAGAAGGAAAGAGGCCTGCAGGCATGCCTGTCAGAGGGGACGCTGGAATCTGTAATCCATCAGGTAGGCCACCGCCGCAGCCGCCTGGGATTTGTCTTTGTCTCCGGCGGACAGCGGCAGATTTTCAATACCATGGTTGCCAGAAGAAAGCTGGAATTCGAGGAAATCTGCCGGGCCGTTCCGGTTTTATATGTAGGCCCGCGGAATCCCTACTATCAGAAAACCGCGGTGAACCGCGAGGAGCTCCGCAGGATCCAGTATGTACAGTACCGGGAGGAGGGAATTTCTCTGTTTGCGTATCTGTCAACGGACCGGGGAGAGCTTCTAACGCCAAATCTGGAAAAAAGAGTGGAAGTGGAAAGTACGAGCCAGCTTTTTCAGATGCTGGAGCATACAGAGCTGGGATTTCTGGGATGCAGCTTAACAGAGAAGGGCGCAAGAGAGGGAAAGATCCGCCGGATTCCCCTGCAGGACTGTGAAATGAACATCTGTTTTGGCTATCTGAAACGGCTGGATCACAGACTGGATCTGTGCGAGGAAAACTGTATTTCATTTATAAGAGAAATGTGCTGCGCCTGTGCGGAAAAGAATACATAGAGAGGAGAAATTAACATGAAAGAGACAGCGAACCGGGCTTTTGAGGAAATGCGGCAGGCGGCGCTGGAACGCTTTCGCGGGCGGAATCCGGAAGAAATTGCCGAAAAAGCAGGGGTAATTTACCGGAAGGACTCTTCGGAATTTCTGATTTCCTCCCTGGGCCGGGAGTTTGCGCTTTCCTGGCCGGACTGCGTCTTCCATCCGCCTGTAGAAGGCTGGCACCATCTGATCCTCCTCCATTACCTGGAACTGGCGGACGGAACAGCTTCAAGCGGACAGTGGATTAATTTTGGAAGCCTGCGGGAGGGAGTGATCCGGGGCACCAAGTTTGACCGTGACGCGGAGAGAGATCTGGCGGCTTTTCTTAAGAATAAGTCACCGGAAGCTGTCAGGCAGTGTTTCCGGAGACTGGGAGCGGAAGAAATCCAGGCAAAAGCGGATTTCTGCGCGGTTATCCCTTTTCTTCCAAATTATCCCATACTGGTAAATATATGGTTTGCGGATGAGGAATTTCCGGCTTCCGGGAAAATTCTGCTGGAGGGAAACGCAGATCACTATCTCACTGTGGAGGATGCGGTGACGGCCGGAACCCTGGTACTGGAGCTGCTGCGGCCGGAGGCGGAACGGAGAGAAATCTGAAAAAGTGTGACAAAACATGTGACGCTTTTTGGGAGATTTTAGCGCACAGAAGACGGGGGCAAAAGTCTTTTAAAACTGAAAAATAAATGATAAAATTTTTGTAACAGTTCAGACAGAACAAAAGATTCTGGACTGTTACATTTTTTGTACAGAGAAACAGGCCGGGAGATAAGGGCAGAGCAGATAATCTTCCGGGCCGCGGACGCTTGGGGGAGTGTCCCGGGAGCTCTGTGCAGTGAGTGGTTAAGTAGAAATACGGGAAAAGAAAACTCTGTGCTCGTTCTGTATAGGCATGGGGTTTTCTTTCTGCCTAACGATCCTCTCTTGTGCGGGAGGGAGGGCCGCAGTATAATAAAAATCAGTGCAAGGAGGTTTTCGCATGCGTCAGATAAACACTATACAGCTGAGAAGATACAGGACCTCCGACTGCGCCGGGATTCTCCGTCTGTTCTACGACACTGTCCATACGGTGATCCGGAAAGATTACACAGAGGAGCAGGTGGAAGCCTGGGCTCCCCGGGAGCAGGACCAGGAGCAGTGGAACCGCTCCTTTCTGGAGCATTTCACGGTAATTGCGGTGGTGGAGGGCAGAATCGCCGGCTTTGGAGATATAGATGAGACGGGATACCTGGATCGTCTCTATGTGCACAGGGATCACCAGCGCTGCGGGATCGGCACGGCAATCTGTGACACCCTGGAGCGGGCAGCGGGGGCAGAAAAAATCCGCACCCACGCCTCTGTCACCGCACGGCCTTTTTTTGAGAAGAGGGGCTACCGCCTGGTAAAAGAACAGAGTGTAAAAAGGAGAGGGGTAACCCTGACCAATTATGTTATGGAAAAAATTCAGGGCCGCTCTTTGGCCATCTGATGGTAGCGGACATAGTGGAAGCCAAGCTTCTGGTACAGGCGTGCGGCCCCGGTATTTTCCGGGGTCACTTCCAGGCGGAAACGGCGCGCTTTCGGATAAGCATTTTCCAGCCAGTGCAAAAATTCTGTTCCATATCCTTTTCCACGGACCTCCGGGACAAAATACAGATCCTCCAGCATAACCGTGACCCCGCCGATTTCTGTGGAATAGAGAGAAGTCACATAGGCAAAGCCTACAGGGCCGGACGCATCTTCCAGAACCAGCCCCCGCAGGAGGGTTCCGTCCGTTACCGCGTCCCGGAAGGTGCGGTTCAGGACAGATTCCGGAACCGGATGATCCATCGCGCTGCTTCTGTAAAACATATCAAACATGGGACGGAGTATATCCGCGTCCACATGTGTCATTTCTCTGATTTTCAGCATATTTTTTTCCTCTTTTCTCCAGTCTGAGTATAATCATGCCCGATTTTCCCGAAAAAAGCAAGCCGTAATTGTATCAAAAAACAAATCCTGCTACAATAAAAAGAAAGTGTGCTGATTGATATGGATTTACAGGTGCGGAAGGGAGTATTGAAGGAATGCAGACATATCGGTGGAGAGATGATTTTTATTTTCTGGATGACGGACGCGTCCGGCAGTTTCTGATCCTGGGGGATCAGGAGGCATTGCTGATCGATACCGGGTTTGAGGAGAGTCATGTTATCGACGCGGTTCGTGCAGTTACGGATCTGCCCGTAAAAGTACTTATGACCCATGGGGATCCGGATCACACAGGCGGACTGAAGAATTTTAAAAGCTGCTATATGCGAGAGAAAGACTGGCACCTGGTACAAGCGGATGTGGAACTGCATCCACTGGAAGAGGGGGAGCTATTTCCCTGCGGAGATTACTGTCTGGAAGTGATCGAGATTCCGGGACATACGTATGGGAGCGTGGCGTTTCTGGACCGAAAGAACCGACTGCTGCTTTCTGGAGATTCGGTACAGAAGGAGGGGCCGATTTATCTATTCGGCGGGCATCGAAACCTGGATCTTTACATAGAAAGCCAGAAAAAACTTCTGGCCCTGGGAGAACAGGTGGAAGAGGTTCTGCCCTGCCATCAGGCCTGTCCCATCGGACCGGAATATATCGGGCGGAATCTGGAAGATGCCGTGGCACTGCGGGCCGGCCGCCTGGAAGGAAAACAGCATCCCTTCCTTCCTTGCTGCTCCTACCGGGGTAAATGGACAGAATTCTATTACTAACAGGATGTATGAGGGGCCGTCCCGGGGGCGGCCCTTTTGCGGGAATTTCCAGAAATCTCATATTGCGTATCCGGAAGCAAAACCAGTACAATCAGGCTGGTCAGAAAATAAGTTTGCGAAAGGACGGAGGAACAGTATGGGAAAGGCAGGAGCCCTGCTGGCGGCGGGCATGATGGTCTGGGGACTCTTATGGGGAGAAAAGGAGGTTCTGGCGGCCGGGACAGGAAAGCTGGAGGTGCGGTCC
>ERZ1643246.2236-NODE-2236-length-18913-cov-12.917489_pt1 | contig 18913 bp, 17 predicted proteins | sample MGYA00579265_ERZ1643246 | MGnify/ENA primary metagenome ERZ1643246 (study PRJEB29033, sample SAMEA4952261) | chicken gut metagenome | biome: Broiler Chicken; feature: Gastrointestinal Tract; material: Caecum | place: Ireland | collected 2018 | study: Broiler...
ACATTTATCAGTATGAGACAGCGGAAGAAGCAGCCGGCGCCCTCGAATATTATAACTCCCTAAATTATGTTAAATGGGCTGAAACAGACGGCATTATGGAGGGACAATCCCTTTCTTACGGCAACCCGATGGTCGGCGGTGATGAGGCTAAAACATATGTAGCAGACCATAATGTTGAATTAAATGATGTGAATGTAGCGCTTGTTGATTCAGGAGTTCTTTTCTCAAACTCAATGTTTGACGGCAGAGTTACGGATTCCGGTGTGAATCTGTCAGAAAGCGGTACAGAAGACACCGCTTTGGATGCTAATGGTCACGGCTCACATATTGCAAGTATAATTGTGGACAATACGCCTGATAATGTTCATATAACGGCGTATAAGGTGTTAAACCAATATAATGTTGGTACTCATCTTAGCATTGCAACAGGAATAGACAAAGCAGTTGAAGACGGGGCAGATATTATAAGTCTTAGTATTTATTCATCTGATAAATCTGAGTTAATAATTGACGCCGTAAAGAACGCTTATGCAAACGGAGTAATAATAGTAAACTGCGCAGGCAATGATTCAGACGATGTTGCTAATTACTACCCTGCCAATATGGATGAAGTCTTTACGGTTGGTGCAATAGATGAATTCGGGTGCCGTGCTTTTTATTCTAATTTTGGAGAAGAGATTGATTTTGTCGCACCTGGTCATAAAGTAGAATATACCGGCTTTTATGAGCCTGTAGATGAGGGAGAAGTAGGATACGGAACTTCTTACGCTGTGCCCTATGTTGTTTCGGCAGCAGCAATGGTATTAAGCATTGACCCCGATCTTGGTATTGAAGATGTAAAACAAAGGCTTATTGATTCTTGCATACCAATGGGATCACTTAAATATCATGATGGATTTCACGAAATAGAAGAATATGTTGTTGATTTGAACTGGCCCATAATGAAAAGTGACCCCGAAACTGATGAAGAATGCTACGGCTACGGTATGCCGCAAATACTCAGAGCAATGCAGATAACGGAAAATAACAGCCCTGTTACATTTTCCGTTCTGTCCGGCTCATATCACGAATCGTTTGAGCTGACCCTAACGGCAGATGAAGGTTCAGATATTTATTACACAACTGAAGAAGTGTATCCCTCACCTGAAAACGCAACGCTGTACACAGGACCTATTGAAGTGTCGGAAACCATGTCAGTTAGAGCAATAGCGGTATCGGATGATAAATCAAAAAGTACACCGGTCGCTTGTGAATACAAAATATCTTACTACGCAGATGAAGATGATTTCGACATTGATGACAGAGGGTACATTACAAAATACACAGGTGATCTGCGCGAACTGATAGTGCCGAAAGTCATAGACGGAATAACTGTTAAAGGTGTAGCTAAATATGCGTTTTCCGATCCGGTCAGAACTATTGTTTTTCCGGATACAGTTGAAGAATTAGAAGACTTTTCATTATTTAGTGATATGTCGCTTGAATTTTTAATCGGGCATGGAATAAAGAAAATTGGTGAATCAGTTTCATATGGAAATGTTCTGTTGATTGATACTCCTTCAGTTGAATATATAGGAGCAGCTGCATTCTTTTATCACGGTCGTGAATTATATTTGCCGGAACTTCGCGAAGCGGGTGATTGTGCGTTTACAGGAAGTACAAACCTTGTGGAAATTTATTTGCCAAAACTTGAAAAGGTTAGTTGGGCAATGTTCCAAGACTGCTATACTCTAAGAACTGTTAGACTTGACAGCGTTGAAACAATAGATAATGATGCATTTGCAAATTGTTACAGGCTCAAAAATATTTACGCACCTAATCTCCGGCATTTTACAACGAGCTCTATGAATTACGGAACTTTTTATAGATGTTATAATCTAACGGAAGTAAATTTTCCACTTGTTGAAGAAATCTCTGCAAATTGTTTCGACTATTGTCTGTATCTTGCTAAAGCAGATTTTGCAAGTGCAAAAATTGTAGGAATTCGTGCTTTTTTCATTGTTACGAGTTAACTGAAATACATTTTCCAAAACTGAAAGAAATTGATGACAAAGCTTTTTTCAGTACAGCTCTTTCTAATGTAAATCTACCCTCATTAGTAACCATTGGAGAAGATGCTTTTTGTAACTCGACTATCAGTTCGTTATATGCACCCAATCTTGAAAGTATAGAAAGTGCTGCCTTTTCGTCCTATAATGAAATGTATTCAGAATATGGTCAAAATCAAAATTTAAAGTACTTATATGCACCAAAACTCACAACATTATCAGACAAAGCAATGGCTTATGCAAGCGGAATTGAGGAACTTGACTTGCCAAGCCTTAAAACCATAGGAGAAAACGCTTTTTATGAAAGCAGCGTAAATTATCTTTACGCACCTGAATTTCAAACAGCAGAAAGCCTGCCTGTTGCCGAAAACTCAGTTGTTGTTGTATCCGATAAATTGACAAGCTGTACCTTTGAACCGACGGATAAATCCTTGACAATCCAGGGTGTTAAAGACTCATACAGTCAAGAATATGCCGACTTAAACGGTCTTGAATTTATTGATGTTAACGCTATGGGCGGATCAATAAGGGTTACCGATGCCGGTCTGAGGTTCGGCTATTCATTCTACGATACGCAGAAAAAAGAGGTTGAGGAATATGGCTTTGTCTATGCCGCCGGTGAGCAGGACGGAAATGACCTGACGGTTGAACAGATAGACGGTGAAAGCGTATTGCAACTTGTTGCATACAACCGCTTAACGCATGAGGACGAGACAACAACATTTAATCTTGTATTCACGGATATTCCGCAGGCGTCCTATGATACGGAAGTAACGGCAAGAGCGTATGTTAAGATAGACGGCAAATATTTCTACTCTGATGTTACAACCCGCAGTTTCAATCAGGTTGCGAACGCCGTTCTTGCGGACGATGAAATAGACCAAAACACAAAGAATGCTTTAAAAGCGTTATATTAATTCAAGGGGGTGAAAAGGATGAAAAAAGAATTTTATGAAAAGCCGCTTGCGGAGATCAATGCATTCAAAACAGTTGATGTTATAACAACAAGCGGCGACGATAATCCGACCGACTGGCCGTTTGGTTAATTGGAAAAACGCAGGTTGGAAAATTATCAAAAAATTCAAAAAAGCGCAAAACAAGCCTGTGCCAATGTTTTGCGCTTTTTTGCTTATAAAAGTTAAATTTACCCGTCTTGAACATGCGGCGATAGTATAGTATAATACATTCGCAGAGGCGGTGATATTTTTGAGCCTGAAAAGCGAGATATTAGAAGAACTGCGGCGCCGCGGCGGCTATGTCAGCGGAGAAGAACTTGCCCACAGTCTTAAAAAGAGCCGGACAGCGGTGTGGAAAGCGGTAAACGCGCGCACTTTTATGTTCTGTTTGTTTGATTTAGGTTTGCGAACTCCATCCATAGGATTTTTTACGATAATATCTTTGCGAATTGCTTCTCTAAAACAGCGATTAAGGAGGGCGAAAACTTTGCTTATGACGGAATCCGAATATCCTGTTATTGTTTTCAAAAATGACAATACATCTGATTCGGTTACTTTTTGTATAGGCATAGCGCCTATATGTTCACGCTCAATGCGTTTGATTGTTTTTTTTTCTTAAATAAGAATTGTCGTTTATAACATTCAAAGAGCGGTCTTCGTCAACAAGTTCTTTTATGAAATCGGAAACGATAATATCAGATTTATCCACATACTTATTTAGAGACAAGTCTGTTTGAATTTTGAGCATTGTATCTTTAACCGCTTTACGGGTCTTTCCGTAAACGGTTTTTCTTTTGCCGTTATTCAGGGTTACCTGACTTACCCACAATTTATGTGCATCAGAGTAATAAATCGTTCCTTCGCCGTTCCCACGGCTTTTTGTTTTCGGCATTTTTGTGCTCCTTTTATTTTAATGGGCGATTCACTGATAGGATTCGTTAGATTCTGTTTCAGTTATTCCGTTATTATTGTTTTGTGTATCAGGTGTGCTTGTTTGAACTGAACTGTTTTCAGGTACATAATAATATTCATCAGTGTTTTGTTTTCTTTCTTTGTTTTTCTTATGCAAAAATGATAAATGTTTTCTGTGCTTTATCAGATCAATTATACCAAAAATTACCAAAATAGTAGTTTCTATCTTTGCGTATTTAAACACTTCTTCACCTGCAAAACCGCAATAATAAGAAATGGCGAGAGCAATTATTGTACAAACATAAAAAATTGCTATGACTATTCGAACTATCCATTCATCCTTGATGATGCGTTTTAGTTTTGGAGAGTTGACAGTTTCTATCCTTTGTCCGTTAATGATCGGAGGCAAACTGTTTACATAAGATAAAAGTGTTACTCCGTTTGTCGCAGCAAGTTTAATGGCTGATTTTGTAAAGGTATTGTTTGTTACCACCATAGCCGCGTTGCATCCATAACAGGGAGCACCTGCCACCACTTCTTGAACGGCTTTTAAACTAACAGGTGATGAGTAATACTTGCATTGCACGGCATATTTAATTCCATTCTTTGTTGCCAATATATCAACTCCATAATCCCCGGAGCCTTTTGTAACCGTAACTTGGCTGTATCCTGTGCGTCTTAAATATTCAGCAACAAAATATTCGTATTCCTGTCCGTTCGTTACTGTATTTGGTACAGGTGGCGGGAGTACATAAACCATTCTTCCCATTTGTTCTGCCCTCTTTCATGAAAAATTTATTTTCCGTTATACAGTTATACATACAAATGCATTTTAGTTTCAATGAATTTGTTTTACAAAATAATAATCATACGCTAACCGTATCAAGTCTTCGGTAACGTCAAAATATTCTGCGATTTCATCAACGCGGTATTGTTCTTTGAGTAGCCGCCTGAGCTCATTTTTGTTTACAAGTTCTTTAACAGCCCATTTGTTAGCCTTATATTCGGCTTTTCCGATTGTGTTTAGAGGTGAGAATATGGGTTATAAAAAACGCCGGTCATACAATGCCCTAATTCGTGTGCAAGGCAAGTATTCCGCAGCGCGTCCGTTTCCAGTTCTTTTGTGTTCATTCCTATGTAGCATCCATCACCGTATTGAACGGAAGAAGATTTTACGGAATGCAAAGGGAAGTACATAACTTTTATGTTATTCTCTTCTGCTTTATCGAATAATTCTCTTTTTATCAATTCAATCACTTCTTTACATTTTACCCCCGTATACACCCTTAATAGTGCAGGGGAATACCTTATGAATTATACTACTCTCAAACAATAAAAATCAATCCTCTTTATCATCATGGGTCGATTTTATGTACTGCGCAAACTTTTTTACTTCATCCCACATTTCGTCTGTAACTTCGCCGTCGCCGCCGAACAGGGCAACTTTTAAATCTTTTTCTGTGTCTTTATTTTTAAGATGTTCATAAACATCTTCTATTAGATCGGATTTGCTGCAATTAAAAAATTTTGCTAATGTTTCAATTTTATCCATACGAGGAATTTTTATTCCGTTACACCATCCAGAAACGGTAGATTTTGAAACGCCTAAAAGATTTTTTATATCAGTTTGATTAACATCGTTTTTTTCCATAAGCCTTTTTAAATTTTCGGCAAATATTTTTTTGTTATATTCATCCATATTTATCACCTCCATGCTAAATATACACTTAAAGTTTCACTGTGTCAAGTTTTCTTCGCAAAAAGTTCTCTTTAAGTGTTGACTTTTTCATTTGAAAGTGGTAAACTTAAAGAGAACCAAGGAGGTGAACAAATGGAGTTATCGATTAAAGCTGCCCGAATTAATGCGGGGCTGAGGCAGACGGATGTTGCTTGTAAAGTTGGTGTGTCACGGAACACGATTAGTAAGTGGGAGCGCAGTATTCTGTGCCCGTCCATTTTGAGCAGGACGGGAAATGGGTGGATTACGATAATACCCTCGAAGAAGTAGATGCGGATGAATCGGAACTGAATCATAAGATCGCAAAAAATAAAGATTTAATGAACCGCACTGCTGACTATAAAGTTAGGCTTTCTAAGAAAACAAACGGCAAAAAATTTGTTCGATTGGAAAAAGACGGTTATAAGATTTCATGGTATTACGCCAACGCCGATAAAAGCACGGCGAAAATCATAGAAAACGAAAAAGATGAAGATCCTACAACGCTTGAAAATCTGTCTTCTACCGTTTTATATGAAGATGTATATAAGAAAACGGATTTTGAATATATAATCGGTTCTGACGGCTTAAAAGAAAATATCATCTTAAACAGTAAAAAGTCTCCATGTGCATTTGAAGCCGTGTATAAAGCAAACGGGTTGATACCCGTACAAATTGACAATAAAACTATAGAGTTGCGTTCCAATGATGAAAGCGTGGTTTATGTTATTACTGCGCCATATATGGAAGATGAAAACGGACAAGCATCAGGAAATATAACATTGACTCTTACCGATGTTAAAAATAACACTTTCACAGTAAAAATGGTGCTGGATCAGGATTGGCTGCTGGCTGATGACCGGGAATTTCCCGTAATTGTTGATCCGATGTTAAAAACAAATCAGACGCCGAGCGGCGTTCAGTCTGCTTTTGTATCTTCAAAATACCCGAATAAGTGCTATAAAGCAAGCACAACGGATGATATGGGGAGCCTTTATGTAGGCAATATATATGAGTTTGGAAAAACAGAAACTTATATTAAATTTACAACTTTGCCAAAACTTGGTATTGCGGACAAAGTTGTTGACGCCAGGCTCTATATTGGTTTAAGGCAGTGTCAGCTTGGCCTGCCGGTCAATATTAAACGCCTTATAAATGATTGGAACGAAAAAACGGTTACATGGAATAACGGGCCCTACGGCGACTCAAATATTTCCGATTATATGATGCTGACAGAAGATACCGATACAACAAAATTCCGTGAAGTTGAAATCACAGACATGGTGCGCGGTTGGTATTCAGGTGAGTATCCCAATTATGGCTTGTCCTTAACAACAACGAAAACCGAATCGGCAAAAGCATGGTTTTATTCTATCAATTATACTACTTATCCCCAAAACAGACCTATACTAACGGTGTCTTACCGTAATATGTCCGGTTATGAAGATTACTGGTCTTATACGGAACTTTCCGGCGGCAGAGGCGGCGCGGCAAGCGTAAATAACTACAACGGCAATTTCATATTTTCTCAGCCTGTTACGCAAGATGCAGGCGGTAATCTGCTGCCCGTAAACATCTCACTCATTTATAACTCAAATAAAGAAAATACAAAATTTGTTTTTCCGGGCAATCAGTTTCAAACAAACTATAATATTTTTGTTAGGAAAGAAACGGGTGAATTGTGGAATAACGGATACAAATATTACCTTAATGATTCAGACGGAACAAAACACTGGTTTTATTTTGAAAAAAGTTCTGATACAAAAGGTAAGGATGAAGACGGCTTAGGCTATACCATTGAAGTATTTAAAATAGGCTCAAATACTACGGAACCAAAAGCAGGCTACATAATTACGGATAAAGATGAAAATAAAATGTATTTTGACTATTATGGAGCCCTGTTGCGAATAGAAAATGCTTCAAAAATAGCTGCTACGCTTTCATATGAACCCTTCAACGGCTCAGTTAGATTAAAAAATATAAAAGATGGCGCGGGAAGACAGTATACATTTAATTATTCATCTTCAAGCACAAATCAGATTGCCAGTATTACAGATCCCGCAAACAGAAAAACGACCTTCACATACAATAATAATTATCTCACTAAAATTTCATTTGCAGACAGTAAAACGGTTCAGTTCTCTTACAGCGGGAATTTGCTTTCACAAATAAAAGATATAAATGGGAATCGAACTAAAATCAACTATGATTCATCATCGCAGAGAAGAGTATCGTCCTTTAATTATGGCGCATCAGACAATGAATTGCTTGAAAAATATGCTTTCACTTACAAGCAAAATGAAACGGCTGTAACGGATTTGCAAAACAGAATTTATACATATCAGTTTAACGATTACGGCCAAACAACCGGTACCGTTTCAAATACGGATGGTTCAGCTCAATTTTTTGAACTCAGCCAAGGGAATGATACAAGCGGCAAGGCAAATAAATTGCTGTCGGAATCCCGCGTTTTGCAGAGCATCACAAATTATGTTGTAAATCCCGGCTTTGTAAGGAGTCTTACAAACGGATATTGGGTTTATATGAATGATAAAACAGGTGCGTCTGTAACCAGTGACACCGGCAGGGGCAATATTACAAATTCGTCGGCAAAAGTTGTAAAGCCCGCATCCAATAAAGGGCGTGTGAATGTTGTTCAAACTATAAATGATCTTCCCGGCGGAACATATACCCTGTCTGCCTATATCTTTACGGACGGTAAAACGATACCGGGCGACGGCGTACAGATGTTTGCAGAGGTGCACAAAGCCGGTAATACAGATTATGTGTATAGTAAAAATATAGAAAAAACCGCAGTTACAAACGGCTGGGAGCGTCGCAGCGTAACTTTTGATGTGCCTGAGGGCGGCACGGTGCGCGCAACTATGGGCTTTGGCCCGAACGCAAGCGGAACCGTTTGGTTTGATGATGTGCAGCTTGAAAAAAGTGCAAACGCAAGTACATATAATCTTGTTGAAAATTCCGCTTTTACAAACTCAACCACAAATTGGACAACCTGGAGCACAAATGAAAGCACGGTAACCTGGGCAGGGCTTCCCGGGTTTGCGAATTGCGGAAAACTTACGGGCACGGTTGAAAATCAGTATAAAAGGCAGCGGCAATACCTTAATGTTTCCGGTAAAAAAGGCGATGTTTTCGCATTTGGCGCTTGGGCTTATGCATTTTCCGCTCCGTTGAATAATACGAAAGCCTCTGACGCCTATAAACCAAGGTATGAGCTGGCAATTGATTATTATGATAAAAACGGCAGCTGGAAAGGCTGCATAAATAAATATTTTAACGCCGATATAAAAAACGCATGGCAGTTTTTGGCAGATGAACTTATTATGCCGTCTGATTACGGAAATATAGCCATTACTTTTACTTACGATCATAATGTCAATAATGCTTATCAAACAGGCGCGTTTTGCTATAAGGAGCAATACGGCCAGACCTATGATTACGATAAAAACGGAAATGTTGTTTCTGCTGTGGATCTTGCCAAAACCAATTCCACATTTTCCTATTATGGTAATCAAATGGCAAAAATGCTGAACCCTTCCGGAAGTAAGTATCTGTATAGTTATAACGATCAAAAGCAGCTGACGGCTTCTTTGTCCTCTGACGGTGTGGAATACGGCTTTACTTATGATGCTAAAGGAAATGTAACCAAAGCAGAGATTATCGCGCGCAACCCGGCAACAAGTCTGGAACCCGGCAAAGAATATATTATTGTAAACGCTTATTCCGGCAACGCAATCAATGCCGGCATTACGGGAACAGAAAGTGAAACGCTGAATACAACGCCTTATGAGCGCAATGCAAATAAACAGCAGTGGCGTGCAGAGGCCGTTTTAGGTAAAACGGATGTTTTCTATTTAAAAGCAGTTAAACATGGGAACAGATATTTGGATGTTCATGGTGCGTCCGGCTCTTCGGGAGCAAATATTCAGATCTATCGTGGAAACAGCACGGATGCGCAGAAGTTCAAATTCGTAAAGCAGGCAGACGGAAGTTTTGGTATTTTTACCGCCTCGTCTAATTATAATTTGTGTCTGGACGCGCAGTTTGATTCCAGCGAGATCATCAAGCAAAGAGCCTTAAAGCAATCCACTTGTGACAAAAATAATCTGAAAGAATCGCAAAAATGGTATGTTTATCCTGTGGCTGAATCGTTTGACCGCTCCATTGTTACCCAGTCTTCCTACACGGAAAGCAAAAACTTCGTATCCTCCTCAACGGATGAGCGCGGCAATGTAACAGAATATTCTTATGATGAAACAAAAGGTCTGCTGAATAGCACTTCAAATGCAAACGGCGTTGAAACGCAGTATACCTATGATGGCAATAATGACGCCCTGCTATCCGTTTCTTCCGGCGGTGTAACAAACCATTATTCGTATTCAAAAGATCTGCTGCAAAACATCAATGTTAATGATCATCTTCAGTATAAGTTTGCATATGATCAGTTCGGCAGAACAACGGGCAATTACGTCGGCAACGGCACGAATTGGCGCACGCTTTCAACAATTCAGTATAACAGTTCCGGATTAATGTCTAAACAAACATACGGAAACGGAGATTATGTTGAATTTTCTTATGATAATCTTGACCGGCAGACCCAAACAAGGTACAATGGAAATAACAACCAAAGTGTAACCTATTCTTACGGAAATAACGGCAGCGTAGCGCAGATCACGGATCATTATACAAATACGAATACCAGATTTGTGTATGATCTTGCGGATCGTGTGGTATCCCAGCGCGAATATACAGGCACGGAAATGAGCGGAGGAACGCTGCGTTCCTATACGGATTTCACCTATGCGGATAAAACAAATTATCTTACAGGCGTAAAGCATTTTTCACCGCTGGGCACGCAGAATATCGGTTACAGATACGGAGATATCTCAAAAAGCGAAATGCCGGATCAGATCTACGGCGTAACGTGGAACGGCGCGGAAAAGGTAAGTTACACCTATGATCCGCTGGGCAGGTTAACGAACCGGAAAGTCGCCTCGTTCAGCAATGCCTATACCTATGAGGATGTGGGAGAGGATAAGACCACTACGCTTGTTCAATCCGTAATAACCCCTGCCGGAACCTACGGTTATACTTATGATAATATAGGCAATATACTCAGCATAACAGACGGCACATATACCTCAAGTTATGAATATGACTCACTGAATCAGCTTGTCCGCGCGAATGATGAGCGGGCGGGGAAGACCTACACCTATTCTTATTCCAACGGCAATATAACAGAGCAGAAAGAATATGCCTATACTACCGGCGAACCCGGGGAAGTGCTTGATACAAAAACCTGGTCATACGGGGATACGGTCTGGAGCGATCTGCTCACGGATTTCAACGGCACAGCAATTACTTATGACGAAGTCGGCAACCCGCTCACGATAGGCAGCAAGGAACTCTCATGGCTCGGCAGGCAGTTAACGCAGATCACGGACGGAGAAGAGAAAATCTCTTACGCCTATAACGGAGACGGACAGCGCGTTTCCAAAACGGTGAACGGCACAACTACAGAGTTTATCTATAACGGCGATATTCTTGCGGGTCAAAAGACCGGAAATGATGTTCTCGTCTTTATGTATGATAACAACGGCGATCCGTTCGGATTCATCTATAACGGCACGGAATATTACTACATAAAGAACGCGCAGAATGACGTAACTGCCATAGCAAGCGCGGACGGAACCATAATAGCAAATTACTATTATGATTCCTGGGGGAAACTCACAGAAATAACCGGCGATACAGAAATAGCCGAACTAAACCCCATTCGCTACCGCAGTTATTACTACGATTCCGAAACAGAGTGGTACTACCTCAACACCCGCTATTACTCCCCTGAACTGTGCAGGTTTATTAATGCGGATAATGAAAATGTTACTGTTTCAAATCTTACACGCTGTACAGATAAGCATCTTTACGCATATTGCGATAATAATCCTTTAGTGCGTGTTGATGATGAAGGCGATTTTTGGCATATTGTTGTAGGCGCGGTAGTAGGTGCTGCAATTGGAGCGATTTCCGAGGCAGCAGCTGGTGGTGACTGGCGTACTATATTAGTAAGTACAGCTGCAGGTGCATTAAGCGGAGGATTGGCGTGTACAGGATTAGGAGTAGGTGCGCTTGTAGCAGCAAATGTTGCCATATCTGCCGGTGAAAGTTTTATCAATCAAACAATAAAAAAAGGTGTCAAAAATGTAAATTATGCTGAAGTGGCTTTTGATGGCGCTGTTGGAGGGGTGACAAGTGCTATAGGTGGAAAAGGCACAGGTTCAAAGCATTTGAACAACCTTGGTAAACAAACCGCAAAGCGTGCTGTTAAATCTGCTACAAAGCAAGGTTCAAAAACAGGTGTCAAGCAAGTTGGTAAAGCCGTTCGATATTATGCAAAAAGCACCAAGAATTATTACAAAGACTTTGCCAAATCAACTTTTTGGGGTGAAGTTAAAAATGCGGTTGTTAATACGGCATCCTGGTTAATTAAAAAAATATTTAGGTGGTGATTATGATGAACTGGCGTATTGTTTTAGGATTGTTTTTCTATACTTTTTTATGTTTAGGATGTGCAATATTTCTTATGAATGATTTAGTATCATTTTACTATAAAAAGGGCAAAAGAAAAGAAATAAAAAAAACACAAACATTAAAAGAAAAAGTATTGTTTTCAAAATACAAGGAAAAGATACCCGGAATATTTTATTTTGGTTATTATACGGCATTTATAGTTAATTTCATTTTGATAGTTTCTTACTTTATTGTTTTTTCAATACCAGAAATAAAATCTTACAGCAAATGGATTGTGGTTGCTCATTTTATCTTCAATTCTATATGGTTTATAACTCCGTTTATTATGTTTTGGCAAAAAGATTGGCGCGTAAAAGGTTTTAAATATAATCGGTGGTTAAAGAAATAGATCGTTTTTTAAGGTATGGCGATGTATTCAGATACCGCCATACTAATCTTTGTTATGCTGCAAGTATAGATTTGCAACAACAGCGATATATTTGGTTTCATATCGGACGGCACGGAATATTACTACATAAAGAACGCGCAGAATGACGTAACTGCCATAGCAAGCGCGGACGGAACCATAATAGCAAATTACTATTATGATTCCTGGGGCAAACTCGCAGAAATAACCGGCGATACAGAAATAGCCGAACTCAACCCCATCCGCTACCGCAGTTATTACTACGATTCCGAAACAGAGTGGTATTACCTCAACACCCGTTATTACTCACCTGAACTGTGCAGGTTTATCAGTTCGGACGGATACGTTCAAACCGGTCAAGGACTCCTTGATAAGAATATGTTTGCGTATTGTCTGAATAATCCGATAAACAAATATGATCCTCTTGGTAATTTTGCTTTAACAGCAACGATTTGTGGCATTGCAGTATGGAAAATTGCAGTAGCTATCGTGGGAATAGTCGTTGTCAGTTCTCTGGCGTGTACTATGGTAAAAAATCCACCTGTTGCACCAAGTTTTTCTTTGCCGAGATCAAATACCAGATCTCAATCAGAATCTAAAGCAAAAGAGAAATCTTCTCCTAGGCGGAATAGTAGTACGTTTATATATAGATATGGAGGTACTAATCCTGGTAATTTAACTCCTAAAGATAAAGATCGAAATTCGGGTTTGTCTTTTTCTACAATACCGCAACCTGGTGCTGCAGTAACCACTATAGAAGCGCTAAATATGACCGGCCTTGTTTATGCTGTTCAAGATGGTGCAACACATGTCAGTGTTAGACCAATTGGAGGTACTATGAACGATTGGATAGAGCAGGGTTCCGATTCGATATGGACGAAGGCTGTAAAATCAACTGTTATAAAATGGGATGGAAAAAATTAAAATGGTAAATATAGATTATATTATGAGTCTAATTGATTGGAAAAAAAGTGAAAAGGATCAATTAAAAGGAATAGAAATGGCGAGAGACATACGGAATATAAATGTATTTTTACAGCCATGTAATAAAGGTTATGATAAAAATGTTTGGGATAATTGTGCTAAAATTTTATCTGAGAGGAATGACGAAGAGTTGTTGCCTTACTTAATTGATTTATTTAGATGGTTGCAAGACCTAAATTGGCCTGGTGCTTTTTGTATTTTAAATAGATTAAGAGAATTTTCAGAGTCATCTTCATTCGATTATGCGTATAACATTTGCTTCAAATGTGCAAAAGCAATTGGTGATGAAGTGTGGGTTGAAAATCTCAAATCAATAAGATAACTTATCGAATGTTTGTGCCAGGAGGCGAAATAAACGGTATTCCGATTATGCCATGAATAAACTTAATTTTATTGAAAAAATGGGATTTAAAATCACTTGGAAGTTAATTTGCATAGGATTATGGGGAACGGATAAAATACCTGTTCAGATTACTTATGCAGAACTTTTTGACTACCTTGAAAAACGCTTAAATAATAATGATTTGTGGCTTGATGAAATTGTTTTACTGATTTGTGAAAAAGATAACCAAATGAAAATTCACGATTTGCTTTGCAAATTTGCGGATGAAGAGTCGTCTGATTTTAAATTGCAAGAGAGAAAGTGGAGAACTTATCTTTTTTATAACATACTTGATAATTTGAGCGACGATTGTTTGCAGGGACTTTTGCAGTTAATGGAGTTTTGGACTTTAATAGGCTTGCAAAATGAAAGTCCGATTGATTTTCCAAAGTCAGGAGATAAACTTTCAATTAAAAACTATTTCACATCTTCAACTTATAAGCAACAAATAATTAAAAGTAAAGATTGGTTGGAAAATGAAATGAAAACTATTGCTGTGCAAGAGTCTTAGCTGGAAATTAAGTATTATCTTGATAACTCATATAAAAAATCTTATTCAGCTATTGCTCTCCGCTTATCAGGACATTAATGGAGAAATAATAAAGCTAAATAATTATCTTTCAGTAGCAAAAACAAAATTAAATGCTTCCTTTTATGAAGTTTTACCCTATGTTTTTGATTACTATTTAGATATTGTTTTGTTTAATCCTAAAATTGATTGGGTAACTTTTGTAAATTATCATTTTCAATATATGGATCATAACCATGCAAGATATATTATTAGTGACTTTACAGAATTTTTATTTTCATATTTTGACAGCAGCGATTTTTCTGTTTCATTTAATTCTGTAAATTATTTTTCTGAAGATGTTTATGGGAAAATTAGTGAAATTATGGACGGTTTTTAAATCCGACTTGTTTAATGAACGGTTTGTGAGTAAGCAATTTGCTTACTCACAAACTCTTTGTACCTGATTTTAGAACGGCGTAGAAACGCAGTATACCTTTGACCCGAATAACGATTCCCTGCTTTCCGTATCATCGGGCGGCGTAACGAACAGCTATTCGTATTCCAATGACCTGCTGCAGAGCATAAACGTCAACGATCATCTGCAATATAAATTTGCCTATGACAGATTCGGCAGAACGACCGAAAACCTCGTGGGCAACGGCACGAATTGGCGAACCCTTTCCGAAATAGAATATAATAAATCGGGGCTTATGTCCAAGCAGACTTACGGAAACGGAGATTTTGTTGAATTTTCGTATGATAATCTTGACCGGCAGACCCAAACAAGGTACAATGGGGATAACAGTCTGCGGATAACCTATTCTTACGGGAACAACGGCAGTGTAGCGCAGATCACGGACGGAGAAGAGGAAATCTCTTACGCCTATAACGGAGACGGACAGCGCGTTTCCAAAACGGTGAACGGCACAACTACAGAGTTTATCTATAACGGCGATATTCTTGCGGGTCAAAAGACCGGAAATGATGTTCTCGTCTTTATGTATGATAACAACGGCGATCCGTTCGGATTCATCTATAACGGCACGGAATATTACTACATAAAGAACGCGCAGAATGACGTAACTGCCATAGCAAGCGCGGACGGAACCATAATAGCGAATTACTATTATGATCCTTGGGGCAAACTCACAGAAATAACCGGCGATACAGAAATAGCCGAACTCAACCCCATTCGCTACCGCAGTTATTACTATGATTCCGAAACAGAGTGGTACTACCTCAACACTCGCTACTACTCACCAGATCTGTGCAGGTTTATTAGTTCGGACGGATATATTCAAACAGGTCAGGGGCTCCTTGACAAGAATATGTTTGTGTATTGTTTGAATAATCCAATAAATATGTTAGATCAAACCGGTGAAATAGCAGGTTGGGCTATTGCTTTAATTGTAATTGGAATATGTACCATTGCAGGTGGTGTTATAGGTGGTTTGCGTGCAACTAACGCATATAACACCGCATATACAAATTCCCGAAATAACAATTCAAATTCGCGAAATAATCATTCAAATTCTCAAAATAATAAACGTACAAATAGTAATAAAGGCAATTCTAATAATAGCAATAGTAAAAAATCTTCTTCAAAAAATACTAAGAGTTACTCAAATACACAAAGTCGCAGTAAAAGTACTTATGAATATGAAGAAAAACTAAAACCTCAGGAAATAGCAATGAATGTATTTATTGGCGCTACAATGGGGCTTGCAGTTGGCGGAGCTTTAGTTATGTCTGGAGGAGCTTTGATTGCCGTTATGGGAAACATGGTTGCAGCCGGCGGGGCAGCTACCTTATTTGGTGCTTCAACTCTTACTGTGATTTCTGGCGCTCAGCAAGCAACCGCCATAGGTATGTTGGCGTTTAACTTAGAAGCTATGGTATTTGGTCCGTTTTATTTTGCCGAATTAGAACCAATAGAATGGAAAGCGGAATAGAGCATGGCATTAATTTTTATATGAAAGGAAACTACAATGATTGAATTTAAAGGTTATTTAACGGAATTTTCACAAAAATTTTTTTGCAACCAAATTGTAAAACTTCAACGGATATTTATTATATGTACATGTATACCTGCATTCTTCCTCATTTATTTATTTGCATATTTATATTGGGGCGGCGATATCGTTGAGCCGAAAAGCATTATAGCATGCCTCGTCTTGTTCGCAATCGTGTATATGTTGCCAAAAATTCAAACAAAAAAAGAAAAAGAAAAAATCATCCCAAGAAGAGTGTATATTGAAAACGATATTATTACATGCCAAAGCAATGCTTTAGTAGAAAGCAGAACGATACAGGATGTAAAAGAAGTCAGAGATTATGGCGACTTTTATTACTTAGAATTTCCCTTTGGAAAATATAGTTATCGCTTTGTGTGCCAAAAAGACTTACTCACACAAGGAACACTTGCAGATTTTGAATCCCTGTTTGCAGAAAAGATAAAGAAGATGCCGCAGAAAGAATAAAACACTTTTAAGACTAATCAGGGGATAGTTCTGTAATTGGCGAAAATGAATTGGTATGTCGAATTTCGTGCTCAAAATTTTTGACCGCTGCCAATTCTTTTTCTCCCTTTTGACACTGCCTCAACACCCGCTATTATTCACCTGAACTGTGCGGGTTTATTAGTTCGGACGGATATGTTCAGACAGGGCATGGTATTCTCGACAAGAATATGTTTGCGTACTGTGAGAATAATCCTACAAATAAAGTGGATAAAAATGGTACTAATCCAGCGGCAGTACTTTACGCTGCTTTTGTGGTAATTATTTTTGGTATTGTTATTGTTTGCATTGGCGAAATAGTAATTACAGCTATGGTTCCTGCTCTTCAAAAAGGAGCAGCTTCACTATATGACAGTATAAGTGGTAGTATTAATAAGGCAAAGGATAAATCAAAAGAAAGGTCTAAAAGCCCTTCGCTTGATAATAAGAGAAAACAGAATTATTTTCCCATTAATCCTTATGATTTTAAGCCTAAAGGGCTTGTAATGAAAGAATATCCTGGAACAAAAAACGGTAAAATTATTCAATGGATAGATCCGGTTTCTGGAAAAAATGTGTTTGAATGGAATGAAGATTTTCGTCAAGGCTCACATTATCACGCATTACTGATTGAATGGGATAATAAACATAAGGGAACGCATTATTATCCCGGTTCACCTATACCTGAGCCTTGGAATTCAATATATTTTGGAGAATGAAATGAGAATAGATTATAAAAATAAAAATTTGATTAACTCTGGAGCAACACATTTACACGATGCTGAATTTTTGGGCTTTAGTTATGATTTCGAAAATAACTTTATTCAGATTGAAATGATAGAATATGATTCCAACAAGGAATTTAAACTAACTTTTCACAATGTGTTTGGTTTTAAAATGTCCAGTTGTGATTTTTGGGGCAAAAGTTTAAGAGTGGATTGTTGGTATATGGATGATGAAAATGGGCTGATTCTGGAGTTGAATCAGCTCAAAGAGGAAAAACGCGGCAAAGGAGCGGATGGAGTTATGCTGCCCGCTGTTTCCCGTATGGATGAAGTAGAATTTCCACTACAGATAAAGATTTCTATCATTTCCGGTGATTTGCTGACAATAGTTTGTGAATATGTTGATTTCGAAGAGCGTACTTTGAAAAAATCAAATAAATCGGATTTCTGTTCATGAGGAACTTTGCTATGAAAAAATGTATTGCAATTTCAATTCTTTTACTTTCATCGTTATTAGTTTCCTGCGGAAATGATATGTCTGACCGGGAGATTCAGTTTGAAGAAGGGATTTTTTATGATAAAAACTGGTCAGATACAGCGGGGACTTATACCGGAAAAGTAGTTGAATCAAAAGAAACAGCAGTTGCAATCGCAACTGCTGTGTATAATGGAATGCGAAAAAGTCAAAGCATGATCAATCTAACGCCACAGTCCGTATATTTTTGATAATCAAGACGAAATTTGGGTCGTGACTTTTGGTAAGTACGGTAAAGATAATGTTTCCGGTGGCGCTTGCAGTATTGCAATTCAAAAACAGAACGGGTAGGTTTTGCGCATTTGGCTCGGTGAATAGTTTTGAATGTTTTACGCAGGTAATTACAACGATTGTAATTTAGTTTAAAATACACTTTAAAAGGAGTGAAAATATGCTTCGTATTTTAAAAGAACTTCGTGACTCGCAGGAAATGGCGGAGTTTTATACAAATGGTGAAACAGATGTGTTTGAAGTCGGGAATATCGTTGCGCTGAATGACAAAATATTTGCTTATCGGTCATTTTCAATTAACGGAGACCGGATAGGAATTGTTGCATATTCAGTTGAAGGTGTTTTTCAAGTGCAGACGAAAACACAATATATTGAAAAAATAAAAAAACTCCGTTCAGATGATGATTATTCCAACATTGAAAAAGAGATAGACGAAAGTCAAATCTTTGCTTC
>ERZ1643246.2238-NODE-2238-length-18882-cov-22.798693_pt1 | contig 18882 bp, 18 predicted proteins | sample MGYA00579265_ERZ1643246 | MGnify/ENA primary metagenome ERZ1643246 (study PRJEB29033, sample SAMEA4952261) | chicken gut metagenome | biome: Broiler Chicken; feature: Gastrointestinal Tract; material: Caecum | place: Ireland | collected 2018 | study: Broiler...
TAATATGAATATTAGTGTCTAAGCTTTTCACTTAGAAACGGGTCGCACCATCCATGTATCTAACATAATATTTTACTCGGAGAGTGTGCTTTATGTATTGGTCTAACTCATTTAGATATATATTAGCAAAAAATTGAGAAGTGTAGTTTCCAATAGGAATTCCAACTGGGTCTTTACGATTTTCAAATATAAGTAAATGTGTAAACTGCAATAATTTCTTGTCTGTTATATATCGTTTCATTATATTAAATAAAATGTTAGGGTCTATGCTGTAAAAGAACTTTCTAATGTCACATTTTAAAATCCAGTAATCTGGATTTACTCTTTTGTATATTTGCATATAGTGTTGGATAATATCTGCAGCCTTATGACATCCTCTACCTACAATACAAGCACAGGATGAATTAATAAATTTAGGTACTATATTAGGCTTAATAAATTCTTCCACATACCATTGATGAACAATTCTATCTGTATAGGGAAGAGCCTCTATTTTTCTAAGCTTAGGTTCGTTAATATAAAATATTCTGTATTTTCCGACATGATAAGTTCCATTTTTAATTTTGTTTAGTAAGTTTACTAAATTGTTTTCCAAGTTTAGCTCAAACCTTAAAACTTCACATTTTTTTGCTTTTTGTTTCTTCGCTCTTTGATGAGCAGAAAGCAATTTTTCAAAAGTAAGGTGTTTATAAAAACTATTTTTTATCGTGTGAGGCATGACTTTAACCAGCCTCCTAACATGTTACAAATTTCTGTAATTTTCTTTGACCAAGTTTCGTAATTTTGCTTTGAAATGTACTTGTATTTGTAAGCAAGCCTTAAATAAACCTTTTGCAAATTTAGTTCGACATCTAAATTATTTAAATGGCTTATTTTATTTTTTTTGTTATATTCCTTTAAAGCATAGATTGATTCACGTAGTCCATTGTATAAAGACTGCTTTGTTTCGCTTGCTAATGCAAGCTTTTCAGACTTTGGATATTTAATGCATAATGTGTTTGTATAATATACTAAATCTAAATAATATTTATAAATTAATAAAGATTGTTTATCTCCAGTTTCCACTATTTTTCTGCTCCATTTTCTAAAATTTGCTTCAAGTCATGAATTGTATTTGTAAGAATAATGTAAGCATCTTGGAAAGATGTTTTATTTAGATCTAGTTTTATTAAATTTGTAATTATGCTATTAAACTTTTCATTATCTTTATATTCGGCATAATTTAATACCACATTCTGAGAAGGGTCAATAATTTTATAATCAATATTTAATGATTCCAAAGTTTTAAAGTAAAAATCTGACTTACTTACAGGAAAACAACATTTGTAAATTTTGTCAGTAATATTTGTTACTCTTAAACTTAAAGCATCCGAAAGCCTGTTGGCATCATCATTTAAAGCCATGTAGAATATACCTGACTTAAATAGATAAAGAATATTTGGATTTAATGCTTTTTGCTCCAAATATTTAGAATAAAGTTTGCTCATATAATAACCTCCAAACGAGGAAATTACATGAAAAAAATATTAGCTTCAAAATCTTTATTAATATTACAACTAAATTTTAGTTATTTCAAGAAAATTTTACAACAATAACATTATATTATATGAAAATACTAAAATATTATAAATAGTATTCACTAAAAATATTTTTTATGATATAGTAATTAAGTAAAATAAATTCGTAAAAGAAAAAGGAGACTATACATGTCAAGAAGGGAAAAAAATAAAGTAAAAAATAATTGGATTTTAAAAATAATTGTAGTAGCAATATTTTTAGCAATAGTAATATTTGCAATAAAAATAGCAGGAAACTATAAGAATAATGATATTATTGGAAAAATAAATTTAGTAATTAATAACAGTAATGTAACAAGTGACTTAAAGCAAGATATATTTATAGATGAAAATGACGTTATATATATTTCTAAAGACGACATAGAAAACTTTTTTGACAATTATATATATTATGACGAAAAGTATAATCAAATTATTACAGGTTCAGCTACTAAAATTGCCAATATGGTAGTTGGAGAAAATACGGCAACTGTAAATAGTGCAGAAGTAGACCTAAAAAGTCCAGTAATAGAAAAAGACAATGAGTATTATATACCTTTTTCAGAATTAGACAGTGTTTATAATGTGGACATAGAGTATGTAAATAATAGAGTTGTTATAGACTCTTTAGATAGAAAATATCAAATTGCAACAGTGGCAAAAGATATAAATGTAAAATCTAATCCTACCAATTTATCAAGAACTGTTGATAAAGTAAAAACAGGAGATACTGTTGTAATTTCTAATAGAGAAGACGATTTAGTAAAGAGTGGATGGCAAAAAATTAGGACAAGTAACGGAGTGCTAGGATACGTTAAAGAAAATACTTTAGGTAAGATAAATACAATAAGAGAAGACATAGTAGAAACAGCTAAAGTCGATGGAAAAGTAAGCTTGGCTTGGGAATATTTTTCAGATTACGGAGAAGCTCCATCAAGGTCTGGTGCAATGGACGGAGTTAATGTAGTATCTCCAACATTTTTTAGACTAGAACAATCAGGTCAAGGAAATGTTACAGAAAATGTAGGAACAGCTGGACTAAATTATATCAATTGGGCACATAACAATGGAATAGAAGTATGGGCAATGATTTCAAATGAATCTATGATGGAAACAACTTCTGAAATTATGAACGATTACAAATTAAGAAATAAATTAATTGCTAATATTGTGGACTTAGTTGTAAAATATAATTTAGACGGAATAAATATAGACTTTGAAAACATGTACATGGAAGATAAGGCAATGTTTAATAGATTCTTAATAGAGCTAGAGCCAAGACTAAATGAAATGGGAAAAGTTTTATCTGTAGATGTAACAGCACCAGACGGCTCAGAAACATGGTCAATGTGCTTTGACAGAAATACAATAAGTAAAGTAGCAGACTATATTATTTTTATGGCATATGACCAATACGGAGCAAACTCTAATAAAGAAGGAACTACAGCTGGATGTGACTGGGTAGAAGTAAACGTTACTAAATTTTTAGGACAAGAAGGAGTAGACCCTGACAAACTTATATTAGCAGTACCATTTTATACAAGACTATGGAAAGAAGAAAATGGAAAGATTAGCAGTGATACAGTAGACTTAAAAGATGTAGACAAAGTACTTCCATCAAATGTAGAAAAGAGATGGGATGACAACTTAAAACAATACTATGTAGAATATACACAAAATGGTGCCGTATATAAGATGTGGGTAGAAGACACTACATCAATTTCTGCTAAGCTAGACTTAATAAACGAATATAAATTAGCAGGAGCAGCATATTGGGAAAAAGACAGAGAAAGCCCAGAAGTATGGGACATAGTAAAAGAAAAGCTTTTTGGAAATTAGGGACAGGTCCCAACTTCCCGATTTGGGAAATTGGGTACAGGTCAGCAAAGAAAATGGGACCAGATTTAAATTTCTTAAAAGAAGAAATTTGAGGCAGATCTTAAATTTAAAATATGAAGATAAATAAAGATAGATAAAGAAAAATAGAGTAGAAGCTAATAATTAAGAGATTTTCTTAGTTATTAGCTTTTTGTAATTCTTTAGACAATACACTTAAAAAATTGAAGAATTAAAAATAATGTTTAAATAGAAAATTTAAAACAATACCTAGTACATAAAAATTATGGAGTTAGAATTAAAAATAACAGAACTTAAGTAATAAAAAGAAGATTACCTAAATATAATTTAAGACAAACATTAAATTTAAATATCTAAGTATTTGCTTTTATACGATATTGAATATTAATGCGATGAACTGTAAATAAGAGATGCTTGGAATTAGAAGGTGATTTTTTTGAATGTATTGTATATAAAGGTTAAAGAAGAAAGTAAGTTTCATAAAGCTATAAATAAATTTAGAGAAGTCTTTAAAAGAATATTTTGCATAGTTGATTTAGAAGAAATTTTTAATGGATATATAGCAAGTGTTCCAATAAACATAAAGGAAGAAGAACATAAACAAAAAGTAGAGAAGATAAATAAAAATACTACTGTATTTGAAGATGTTGTATCAAATAGAGGAAATATTGCAATTAAAAATTTGGTATCAAATAAGGAAACTGTTACATTTAAAGATTTTATATTAAATAGAATTATGCAGATAAAAAATTGTATAATCGCAAGAAAAATTAGAAGAATTGTAAATGAAAAAAATATAGATGGAATAGTTTTATCAGATGATATTAAAAGAAATACGGATTTCTTGGATAAATTGATTATAAGGAAAAAACATAAAACAGTAAAATCGTCAGAAAAAAATTTAAAAAAAACAGAGGTTATAGAAAACTTAAATTATGCTACAAATAATATTATAAAAACAAAATCTTTTATTAAAGAAAGAAAAATATTTTTTTTTGACGGAAATGGGCTTTTTGAATACATAATATATGAAATTTTAATGTATATTATAAATATTCAAAATAGAAAGCCGGAGTTAGAAGACGTTTATATAATTGCAAATAATATAGACGAAGTTATGTTAGGCAATATAATATTTTTAAGTACAAAATTTAAAAATGTTAACATAGTTAGTAAAAATATAGGAAAGTATGATTATATAGAAACTCTTGTTTATAATAATACCGGAAATAGTGTTATTTTGCTAAATAATAAAAGAAAAAGTTTAAGAAGAGCAAAGTATATAATAAATGTAGATAATTCCATTAAAGAATTAAATGAATATTTAATATATAGAAAAGCCATTATAATTAATATGCAGTTGGGAACTGAAAAGCAGAAAAATTGGAAAGCGAGTAAAAAAGCAATCGGGCAAGAAAAGAAACGTAACATAATGATTTTAACAGGATTTGAGGGGATTTTTGTTAATTCATTTGAAATAGATTTAAACGATAAAACTAAACAATTCTTTAAAGAATATGGATTAATAAACATTACTAGTATGTCTATTTTATATGAAAGCTTTTTGAACAAAAAAGAAAATTTTGAAAACATAAGGGAGAAAATTGAAGATGCAGGGCTTGTGGTTAAAAAACTGTATGGAAATAATGGAATAATTGATGAAAATGAGTATAAACGAGTGAATTTGACCGATAATGAGGCTAAAAAATACTATTGACAAATTTATTAAAATGGATTAATATATATGAGATAAATTTGAAGTCGTTCAAATTTATTTTTTGTATAAAAAACAAACTGACAAAAAGGAGGAAAGACTTATGGGAGAAGAAAAAGAAATCCTATTAACACAAGAGGGATACGATAAACTTGAACAAGAATTAGAAGTTTTAAAAACAGAAAAAAGAGCAGAGATATCTGAAAGAATAAAAGTGGCTTTAGGATTTGGAGACCTATCTGAAAACTCAGAATATGATGAAGCTAAAAATGCTCAAGCAGCTAATGAAACTAAAATAGCTGAATTAGAGAATAAATTAAGATATGCTAAGATTATTGATGAATCAGAAATAGACACAAAAACAGTACAAGTAGGTAACACTGTTAAAGTTTTAGATATAGAATTTGACGAAGAAGTTTCGTACACAATAGTTGGCTCAACAGAAGTTAACTTAGCAGAAAATAAAATCTCAAATGAATCACCAATAGGAAAAGCTTTATTAGGAGCTAAGAAAAATCAAACTGTAGAAGTTCAAGCACCAGCAGGAGTAATGAAATATAAAATTTTAGCAATAACAAAATAGAGGTGTTTATGACTATTCACTGTAACGCAAATAAGAATGATATTGAGAAAAACGTATTAATGCCAGGAGATCCGTTACGTGCTAAATATATAGCTGAGAATTTTTTAACAGATGTAAAACTAGTAAATACTGTTAGAAACATGCTTGCATATACAGGAAAATATGGCGATAAAAAAGTTACAGTATTCTCTTCTGGAATGGGAATGCCTAGTATGGGAATTTACTGTTATGAGCTTTACAAATTCTATGATGTGGAAAATATTATAAGAATAGGCTCATGTGGAGTATACACGCCAGATATAGACTTATTAGATACAATTTTAGTAGACAAAACGTATACAGAAGGAAATTTTGCATATGAATGGAATTCTAACGATTGCCATTTAATGCAAGCAGATGAAGGGCTAAATGCAAGCATAGAAGAAGCGGCAAAAAGGCTAAACATTCATTATATAAAAGGAAATACGTTATGCTCAGATTGTTTCGATGGATATTTAGATGACTTAAATGCATTATTAAATAGATTGCCAAAAGACCTAAATATAATAGGAGCAGAAATGGAAGCTTTTGCTTTATTCTATATTGCAAAATATCTTAATAAAAAAGCATCTTGTTTATTAACTGTTGTAGATTCTTTGGCAAAAAAACAAAGTAGTACAGCAGAAGAAAGGGAAAAGAGCCTAAACAATATGATTAAATTAGCATTGGAAAGTATTTAGTGGAAATTGGGACCAGATCTAAATTTCTTAAAATAAGAAATTTGGATCTGGTCCTAATTTCTTTGACCTGTCCTCAATTTCCAAATGTGAATGTTTTGTGAAATTTAGCAATATATATTGACAAGTGCTAAAAAAAGGTATAAATTATATTAGCAGTCAGTAATAATGAGTGCTAATATAACATATAATGTATGCAGGAGAATTAGAGCCTACATAAATTTTGAAGGAGGTAATTTTAATGTTAAAACCATTATCAGACAGAGTAGTAGTAAAGATGGTAGAAAATGAGGAGACTACAAAAAGTGGAATTATTTTAACAGGAAATGCTCAAGATAAGTCAAAAGTTGCAGAAGTGGTAGAGGTTGGACCAGGAGAATTGGTTGATGGAAAAAGAGAAGAGATGAGTGTAAAAAAAGGCGATAAAGTATATTTAAATGAATATGCTGGAACAAAAATAAAATATGAAGGTGAAGATTTAGTTATTGTTAGACAAAGTGATATATTAGCAGTTATAGAATAATTTAACTTAACTTAGCTTAACTCAATTTACTATTTAGCAGTATGTATAAAGTTTAACAAATGTTGAAAATAATTAGTTAAATAATAAAGCTAAACATAGATAAAACTAAATAGATAATTAATCGTAATTTAATTAAATAGATATGTAATTGTAGTTAATTATTTGAATAATAAAAAAAGATTGGAGGAATTTTATTATGGCAAAGGATATTAAATTTGGAGAAGATGCCAGAAAAAGTTTATTAAATGGTGTTAATAAATTAGCAGATACTGTAAAGGTAACATTAGGACCAAAGGGAAGAAATGTTGTACTAGATAAAAAGTTTGGTGCACCTCTTATTACAAATGATGGTGTAACTATAGCAAAGGAAATAGAGCTTGATGACCCATTTGAGAATATGGGAGTTCAAATTGCAAAAGAAGCTTCTATTAAAACAAATGATGTAGCAGGTGATGGTACAACAACAGCTATGGTTCTTGCTCAAAGTATGATTAGAGAAGGTGTAAAAAATGTTGCAGCAGGTGGAGATCCAATGGCTATAAAAAGAGGTATGGATAAAGCTGTAAATGCTGCAGTTGATGCCTTAAAAGAAATTAGTGTACCTGTAAATGGAAAGAAAGACATTGCAAGAGTTGCAAGTATTTCAGCAGGAAACCCAGAAGTTGGAGAGTTAATTTCAGAAGCTATGGAAAAAGTTTCTAAAGATGGTGTTATTACAATAGAAGAGTCAAAAACATCTCAAACAGAGTTAAATGTTGTTGAAGGTATGCAATTTGACAAAGGTTATGTATCTCCATACATGGTAACAGATACAGAGAAAATGGAAGCTATTGTAGACAATCCATATGTATTAATTACAGATAAGAAAATAGGAAATATTCAAGAAATATTACCATTACTAGAAAGTTTAATGCAACAATCTGGTAAGTTAGTAATAATTTGTGACGACATAGAAGGAGAAGCTTTATCTACATTAATCTTAAATAAATTAAGAGGTGTATTAAATGTAGTTGCTGTTAAAGCCCCTGGATATGGAGACAAGAGAAAAGCTATGTTACAAGATATAGCAATTTTAACAGGTGGAGAAGTTATTACATCTGACTTAGGATTAGAATTAAAAGACACAACTGTTGAACAATTAGGTAGAGCAAGACAAATTAAAGTTCAAAAGGAAAATACTATAATTGTTGATGGAATGGGAGATAAAGAGAAGATAAAAGAAAGAGTTAACCAATTAAAAGCTCAAATAGCTGAAGAAAAGAGCAATTTCGAAAAAGAAAACTTACAAGAAAGATTAGCAAAACTTGCAGGTGGAGTTGCTGTAATTGGTGTTGGAGCTGCTACAGAAGTTGAAATGAAAGACAAAAAACTAAGAATAGAAGATGCACTTTCTGCAACTAAAGCAGCTGTAGAAGAAGGTATTGTTGCAGGTGGTGGAACATCATATGTAAACATTATACCAAAAGTAGAAAAAGCAGTAGAAGGCTTAAAAGAAGATGAAAAATTAGGTGGGAAAATTATACTAAAAGCTCTAGAAGAGCCAGTAAAACAAATAGCAGTAAATGCAGGACTAGAGCCAGCAGTTATACTTGAAAAAGTAAAAGGAAGCAATCCAGGTATAGGATTTGATGCTGCAAACGAAGAATATGTTGATATGAAAAAAGCAGGAATTGTTGACCCTACTAAAGTATCACGTAGTGCTTTACAAAATGCTGTTTCAATTGCATCTATGATATTAACAACAGAAAGTCTAGTAACAGACAAGAAAGAACCAAAAGAATGCAGCTGCGGAGGACATGACAACGCAGGAGACATGGGTGGAATGTATTAATAAAATACCATATAATTTGATTTTATGTTGATTAAGTGATATAATATTTATATCACTTTTTAGAAGAGAGGAATAAATATGTTTATGGTACTGGACACAATTTTGCTAATGGGAGGAGCGATTTTTTGCTTATTTGTTATTTCAGCTTTTATCCTAATGTTCGTACAGGCACGGTGGCCAGCTGTGGAAGAAAGGTTAAAGTACTTTTTTAACACAAAATTTGGAGTGATTCTTCTTGCCATCATCGGAATCTGGGGAGCCATTGGTGCTGCTTACACAGTTGCCTTTTATTGATTTCCTCGAAAAAGTGCGGTATGGGTTATTCGTACCGCGCTTTACTATTATATAAAATAAATTTACTATATTTTTATAGAAAAACTAAATATTTGAATTATTACTTAAAATATGCTAAAATAAAGCATAGTCTTATTTTAAGGAGATTTATAATGGAAAAAGGAAAAGTAGCTTTTTGCACTTTGCGGGTGTAAAACAAACCAGTATGAAACAAATGCAATGATGCAAAAATTTATAGAAGCAGGATATGACGTAGTAAATTTTGAGGATAAAGCAGATATATATGTAATAAATACATGTACAGTTACAAGTATTGCAGATAAGAAGTCTAGACAGATGATAAGGAGAGTTAAGCAACAAAACAAGGATGCAGTAGTTGTAGCTGTTGGTTGTTATGTTCAAGTGGCTAGAGAAAAACTTGAAGAAATAAAAGATATAGATTTAATTCTTGGGACTAAGGAGAAAAAAGATATAGTTAAGTATGCACAAGAATATTTAAAAGAAAGAGAGAAAATAGTTTCTGTTTCTGATATGACACCAAAGGATAATTATGAGGAATATGGACTAATTACGCATACAGAGAGAAACAGAGCAGTAATAAAAATAGAAGATGGCTGTAACCAATTTTGTACATATTGTATTATTCCATATGCAAGAGGAAGAGTTAGAAGTAGGCTTCCTGAACATATAATTAAAGAAATAGAGAAAATTTCAGAAAATGGAATAAAAGAGGTTGTGTTAACAGGAATAAACTTAACTGCATACGGTACAGATTTTGCATATAGGGATATAGAGCAAATAGACTGCAATAAGTCGGAAGAAGAAAATAAAGAAAAATTAAAAAGTTACAGGCTTATAGACTTACTAGAAGATATAAACAAAATTCCTAAAATAAAAAGAATTAGGTTAGGCTCATTAGAACCAACTATTATTACAGATGACTTTGTAGAAAGACTAAGTAAGTTAGAAAAAGTATGTGACCATTTTCACTTATCTTTACAAAGTGGTTGCACAGAAACTTTAAAAAGGATGAATAGAAAATATACAGCAGAAGAAATAGAAGAAGCGGCAGCAAGAATAAGAAAATACTTTCCAAATGCAGCATTAACAGCAGATATAATAGTGGGCTTCCCCGGAGAAACAGACGAAGAATTTAACCAAACTTATGAATTACTAAAAAGAATAAAATTATATAAAATACATGTGTTTAAATACTCAATAAGAGAAGGAACTAAAGCAGCAGTAATGGAAAATCAAATAGACGGAAATATAAAAGAAGAAAGAAGCAATAAACTATTAGAACTTTCAAATAAATATGAGGAAGAATTTAATAATGCATGTGTAGGTAAAACCCTTAGCGTTCTTTTTGAAGAGCAAGACGGAGAATACTTAAAAGGACATACTACAAATTATAGAGTAGTTAAAGTAAAAGCAAAAGCAAGCAAGCTAGAAAACGAAATTGCCAATGTAAAAATTGCAAGAGCAGAAGGGCTAGAGTTAGTTGGAGAGCTTGTCAATGGCGAAACTTGTCAAAGGGACGGCAGGCTGTCTTAAAATTAAATAAAAAGATTTTGATTATATGATTATTTTCACATCTAAATTTTAAAAAAATTAGGTAAGGAGAGATAAGGAGAGAAATACTCACTTTGTTTTCTCTCTTTATCCTTCTATTGCTTCTATTATTTCTTTTACTCTTTTTATTTTGCATACTCGTTTTATGTTATATACTAAAAAGTGCATAAAAGACTCTCCTTTTACTTTTTCGTTTCCTCTAAGTAAAAGGTATGTATATCCTAAATCTCTTTTTATGCTTCCAAAAACATGCTCTACTATTTTCTGCCTCTCTTTGTATAAATTCATATTTTCTTTTTGCCTTTTTCTAGCTCTTTCTAAATATTCCTCGTTTTCTGTTATCTTTATTTGTTTTCCTCTTTTCGCCTTTGTACATTTTTCTCTATTAGGACATGTTTTACACTCTTTACTATTCATGTATGTTATTTCTTTTCGACGTACCCTGTATAATTTTTTCCCCATTGGACACACATAGTTATCATTTTCTTTATCATATTTAAAATCTGATTTCTTGTATCCTCGGTTTCCTGGTTCTTCTGGACTTGAGACTATTGCTCTTATTTTCTCTTCTTCACATTTCTTTAATTCTTCTCCATTCCAATATCCTTTATCTGCTAATATCGTTAATTCTTCTGCTCCTATTTCTTCTTTCGCTTTTTTCGCCATATTACTTAGTTGCCCTTGGTCTGCTGGACTACTTGTTACATCTACTGCTACTACTAAGTCTGTTTTATTGTCTACTGCTATTTGTACATTATGTGATATATCTGTTCCATTATTGCTTACTTTCATATGCCTTGCATCTGGATCTGTTATTGATATTTCTCCATTTTTTTCTACTTCCTCTTTTTTATTTTTTAATTCTTTTATCCTTTTCGTTGCTTCCTCTATTTTTTCTTTTATTTCTTCTTTGCTTACTTTTACTTCTGTTTCTTTTTCTTCTGCATCTTCCTTATCTAATACTTCCATATATTTCTCTATATTTTCTTCGTAATACTTTATTTGTTTTTCTAATTTTCCCTTTGTATAGTTTTTTCTTCTTCCATTATTCGCTCTGAATTTTGTTCCATCTATTGCTACTATTTCTTTTCCTATTAAATTTAATGAGTCACATAAGATTGAAAATTCTTTAAATACTAATTTCATATTATTTATATTATCTTTTCTAAAAGACGATATTGTTCTAAAATCAGGTTTTAATTCTTTTATTAACCAAAATACTTCTATATTTCTTTCACACTCTTTGGCTAATTTTCTTGATGAGCGTATCCCATTAAAATACCCATAAAGATACAGTTTTAACATATCTTTTGGATTATATGATGGTCTTCCTGCTATATTACTTTTTCTATCTGAATTTTTAAAATTTAATTCTTTCATATCTAAGCTTTCTACAAATGCATCTAAAACCCTCACTGGATTCTCTTCTGAAATTATTTCATCATAACAAATTGGTAAGAAACTATATTGTTCTGTGTTTATTTTTCCTTCTATATATCCGCTCATACAAGACACCTCATTTTTTTTATTTAACAGCTTTATTTTATCATAAATCTTGGTATTTTCACATAGTTTGAGCTTCTTTTCTTTGTTTAATTTTTAGACAGCCTGACGGAGATTTTTGACAACTTGTCAATAGGGACGGAGAACGTTGATAACTTAATTACTAGATAAAATCTATCGAAAGAGCAGTCAAAGAAGCAATTAAAATGCAAGCCAAAACATAACTTAAAATGTAATCAAAAGTGAAACAAAATTGTAATAAAAATGTAAAGAAAAAGAAACATACAATCTCACTATGAGATGGTATAATATTGCAAAATGAGATAAAATTGTTTCTATATTAAAGTTAATAATCATTATACTAACTTGAAATGTTAATATATAAATGTAATGCAGAACAAAAAGTAAAATAATGATTAAAAATAAAAAAATGGGAAACAATAACAAAAGAAACAAAAGTGGGAGGAATAACATGGAGAAAACGTTTTTATTACAAAAAGATAATAGAAAAGCATATTGTAAAAAAACACAAGGTATAACACTAATAGCACTAGTTGTAACGATTGTAGTACTTTTAATACTAGCAGGAATAACAATAAGCTTAGTGTTTAGTGAAAATGGAATAATAGCAAAAGCAAGAGAGGCAGCAGATAAAACAAAAGAAGCAGTAATAAATGAACAAACACAAATGAATGATGTAACAGCTGCAATGGAAAATATGTTAAATGGAATAGGTGGAGGAAGTACAACACCGGAACCTGAGCCAGAATTACCAAGCGATGGGAGTTATAGCGAGTCAAAAGGAGTAAATACGCCAAACTTAGGAGAAGGAATGACAGCAATAAAATGGGACGAAACAGCAAATGGCGGAGCAGGAGATTGGGTAGAAACGGACGGAAGTGACTCAGATTGGTATGATTATTCAGCAAAGAAATGGGCAAATGCAAAAACTACAGATGGAAGTATGTGGGTGTGGATACCAAGATATGCATATAATATTCCAAGTACAGGATACCATACAAGTACAGCAACAGAAATAAGCATAGAATTTATGAAAGGAACGAGTAACGAAACAGCAACAGGACAAACAATAGTAGAATATAATGATAGTACAACAACAAATTATACACAATTTCCAAATGGATATGTAATACACCCAGCATTTAACTATGGACAACCAGTAAGTGGAATATGGGTAGCAAAATTTGAAGCAAGTAATAGTAATGGAAAAATAATGGTACAGCCAGGAGTACAGAGTTGGAGAAGTATAACAGTAGATAGCATATATACAAACTGTATAAATTATAATAAGACATTAAATAGTCATATGATGAAAAATGACGAGTGGGGAGCAGTAGCATATTTAAGTAGAAGTAAATATGGAAAAAACGAAGAAGTAACAATAAATAGCAATAGTTCATATTATACCGGAGGAGGAAGTGGAAACACATATGTAAATAATGGAGCACAAAGTACAACCGGAAACGTCTGGGGAGTATACGATATGAGCGGAGGAGCATGGGAATATGTAGCAGCGTATGTAGATAACGGAAATGGCAATTTAACAAGCTATGGAAAAAGCTTAGTAAATGGAGATCCAAAGACGAAGAACGTGTATAGTAAAGCAAGCTCAGAAAATCAAACAAATAATTATAACGCAAACGCAGGAGTGTATGGAGACGCGGTGTACGAAACGAGCACAAGCGGTAGCGGAGCAACATCGTGGTACAGCGATTCCTCTAGCTTTCCTCACACGAGCCTTCCTTTCTTCTATCGCGGAGCCTATTTCGGCGGTGGTTCTAGTGCTGGCGTGTTCTATTTCGAGTGTTACTATGGCGTTAGCAACAGCAGCGTCTCGTTCCGTCCGGTCTTAGCCACAATTTAGATGTGACCACAAAATATGCCTCTAAAACGCACATAATAGGCACAAATACCGCCTAAATCGGCACAACCTATGTAAATCATTCGAAAGTCGGACAAAACGTCTCAAAACGCAAAATAAGAGGTCGAGTATTTTGACGGTGTAGAATATAAATAAAATAACAGTACAAATATTTTATATTTTTGTACTGTTATTTTTTGCCTAATGTATTGATTTATAGGCAGTTATATTATATAATTTTACATAGTTATAAAGAAAAATTATATATAAAGCAAGAAAAGTTCTACAGGAAGTAGAGCTTCAAATAATTATACTTTAGAAAGGGCGAAATAATGAAAGCAATAGAAATAAGAAACAAATATTTGAATTTTTTTAAAAAACATGGACATGCAGTTATTCCAAGTGCACCACTAATTCCAGAAAATGATCCATCTGTATTGTTTACAACAGCTGGTATGCAACCACTAGTTCCATATCTTTTAGGAGAAAAGCATCCAGCAGGCAAAAGGCTTACAGATTATCAAAAGTGTGTACGTACTAATGATATAGAAGAGGTTGGGGATAACAGGCACTTAACATATTTTGAAATGTTAGGAAACTGGTCTTTAGGAGATTATTTTAAAGAAGAAGCTGTAAGTATGAGCTTTGAGTTTTTAACTAAAGAGCTTGGAATTCCAGCAGAAAAAATTTCTGTAACTTGCTTTGCTGGAGATGAGGATGCTCCAAGAGATGAAGTTACAGCAGAGTGTTGGAGAAAAGCTGGTATACCAGACGAAAGAATTTATTTTTATGGAAAAGATGATAACTGGTGGATAGCAGGAGAAGATGGACCATGTGGACCAGATACAGAAATGTTTTATGATACTGGTAAAGAGCCATGCTCTGAAAACTGCCAACCATCATGTGATTGTGGAAAATATGTCGAAATTTGGAATAATGTTTTTATGGAATATTATAAATCTAAAGATGGAAAATACTCTAAATTAAAGCAACAGAACGTAGATACAGGAATGGGGCTAGAGAGAATAACATTTTTACTTCAAGGAAAAACAACACCGTTCGACACAGAATTATTTGCACCAGTAATGGAAAAATTAGAAAGTTTGCAAAAAGTTGATGACATAAAAAGTAGAAGAATTATTGCAGAACATTTGCGTTCTAGTATGATGATAATATCTGATGGCGGTAGACCAAGTAACATAGACAGAGGATATATTTTAAGAAGATTAATAAGAAGGATGACAAGACACTTAAATAAACTACAGATAAGCCTTGATGAGCTTGGAGAACTAATTGAGCTAGATATTGACATTTTAAAAGAAATGTACCCAGAGCTAGACAAAAATAGAGATACAATTAAGCAAGTTATTTTAGAAGAAAAAGATAAATTTGTAAAAACATTATCACATGGAGAAAAAGAGTTTGAAAAAGCTATTCAAAGGCTAAAACAAGAAAATAAAGATACAATAGATGGTCAAACTATTTTTAAATTGTATGAGACTTATGGGTTCCCACCAGAAATTACATCAGATTTAGCAGAAGAGCAAGGATTTAAGATAGACATGACAGAATTCGACAAATTATTTAAAGAGCATCAAGATAAATCTAGAATGGGTAGTGAGCAAAAATTCAAGGGAGGCTTAGCAGACCAAAACGAGCAAACTATAAAGTATCATACAGCTACACACTTACTACATAAAGCATTACAGATTGTTTTGGGAGACCATGCAAAACAAAAAGGCTCAAATATAACAACAGAAAGACTAAGATTTGACTTTTCACATCCAGAAAAAATGACAAAAGAGCAGTTGCAACAAGTAGAAGACATTGTAAACGAAAAAATTAAAGAAGATTTACCTGTAACATGTGAAGAAATGACTGTTGAAGAAGCTAAAAAAGCAGGAGCAACTGGATTGTTTGAAAACAAATACGGAGAAAAGGTAAAAGTTTATACTATAGGAGACTTTAGCAAAGAAATTTGCGGTGGACCTCATGTAAAACATACAGGTGAGTTAGGTAAGTTTAAAATATTAAAAGAAGAATCAAGCTCAGCAGGTGTAAGAAGAATAAAAGCTATTTTAGAGTAAGAAAGAAGGGTTTAATATGGAAGATTGTGTATTTTGTAACATTATAGCGGGAAAAATACCATCTGAAAAAGTATATGAAGATGAAAATGTGCTTGCATTTAAGGATATAAATCCAGTAGCTCCTGTTCATATTTTAGTTATCCCAAAAAAACATATAGACAAAATAATAAATGTTAAAGATGAAGATAGCTACTTAATTGCAGAAATTTTTAAGGCTATTAATAAAATTGCAAAAGAGCAAAATATAGACAAGGATGGCTTTAGAGTAATTGCAAATTGTGGAGAAAACGGAGGACAAGAGGTAATGCACATACATTTCCATATTATTGCAGGTAAAAAGCTTGGCACAAAAATTTGCTAAATTATTTTATAAAGAAATTTAATGCAATACAAAATAATTAAAAAAATATTAAAAGAAGCAATAATAATTAAATTAAGCATAATAATAATAAAACTGTAGAAGACGAAAAAATAATTATATAATAAAGCCATTATTATATAAGAATATATTGTTTCAAAGAAACTATAGAGAAATACCAAGTATTATGTAGAAAAATAAATAAAAATATGTTATAATTAATTATGTAAGTAAATTTATTAAAATAGAAATTAAAATTAATCATTTTTATATATCTCAAATATTTGGAAAGAGGTGTAATTATGTTAAGAAATAGTAAATATAACAAAGTATTAACAGTAATATTAGTAATAGTTATACTTGGAATTATTGGATTATTAGTATACATGGGAATAGATTATTATAAAAAGAGCCAAGAAACTTCAGAAAGTGACGAAATATTAGGACAACTAGATGAATACTTAAACGATGAAGTTGGCACAGGTACTGGTACATTACCAGGAGGAACTAACACAAACATAATAAATGTTCCTGTAAATGAAGTAGTTCCTAATAATACAACTGGAGGGAGCACTTCTACCAACCAACAACTAACATATAAAGGCTATGCTGTTAATGGTAAAATAGAAATACCTAAAATAGACTTAGAGTATCCAATATTAGAAGCAACAGTAGATACAATACAAGTAGCAGTTGGTTTCTTGTATGGACCTGGATTAAACGAAGTTGGTAACAATGTTATTATAGGTCACAACTTTAGGGATGGTAGATTTTTCGCAGATAATGATAAGCTTTCAATAGGAGATAAAATTTATATAACAGACTTAAGCAATAGAAGAGTTGAATATAAAGTTACTAAAAAATACATAACAGATGCTAACGATTTCTCTTATGCAGTAAGAGACACAAATGGTAAAAGAGAAATATCACTTTCAACATGTACAGACGATGTATCTGGTAGATTAATAATTTGGGCAGAGGAAGTATAAAGAAAATAGAGCACACAACTAAGAATACTAGATTGTCACAGTGCAACAACAAATCCCCAGTTCTTATTAAGAACTGGGGATTTGTTTGTTTAAGATATGGATCTCTAATTTTACTTTATGCTACTTTTATTCCCGTGTCTATAACTTCCCTTACAAATGGATTTGAAATTTTTTGATAATCCTCTGTTGTTATTGGATGTGGCTCTATTCTAGTATCTATTTTCCAAGTTAATCCGATTAGTTTTGCGCCATCTTCAATAATGTCACTAAAATCGCTTGAAATAATTGCTATATCTATGTCACTATCTTCATTTTCTGTTCCTTTTGCATAAGAACCAAACAATATAATTGCTTCTATTTTATAATACTGACTTATTTTCTCTATATATTTTTTTATTGACTCCATTATTCTGCTGTCAATAGTTCTTTTAACCATTTTCTTACCTCCTCAATATTTTTTACTTGCTCTGAAGTATATTTGTCTGTGCATTTTTGCTTAAAATTTTCTTTGTAATCATCATATCTTGCACTTATATTAAATTGAGTGATTATTTGTAATTTTTCGACTTGCTCATCTGTTAAATCTAAATTACATTTTTCAGCCAATGCTAATAAATTATGAGATTTTATTGTATACGGATTTTCTTCGTTTTTCTTTGCATATAATCCTTTTAATAACTTTTCTATAACTAAATGTCCTAAAAACAAAGTCCATGTATTCTTTTTATTTTTATACATTACTTGCATTGCATCATAATCTTCATCACTACTATTTATCCAGTATTTCATTAAATTTATATTATCCATTTTATCACCCTTTCAAAAAAAGCTATTATTATTATAACATTGTTTTTTGGATTTTACTACAAATTATAAATATTATTTTCTATTTAGTTTTTATTGGGGAAGAAGAAGTGAAGTTTTAAGTTTAAAATGGTCTGCATTTGATTTTATAAACAATACTATAACTATTAATCATAAAATTGTAGAAACTAACGAATTTGTTTGACATTATAAAAAAATAACAACTTTCAATTTCATGAAAGTCGCTATTTTCCGTTGGTTGGGCTGGCTAGATTCGAACTAGCGCATGCCAGAGTCAAAGTCTGGTGCCTTACCGCTTGGCTACAGCCCAATATAAATATATTATTATAAAATTACTTTATTATTATACAACAAAATAATAATAAATGCAATAAAAATTTTATGGGGTGGAATGTGGGACTCGAACCCACGGTCTCCAGTGCCACAAACTGGCGCGTTAACCAACTACGCTAAATCCACCATAAGCGTTATACAAACGCATATATAATTTTAACTTATTTTAATAATATTGTCAATATTTTATAAGAAAATAAATTTTTTTATAAATGGCAATAATAAATTTCCGGTTTATTATGCACACATTTCACTTAAG
>ERZ1643246.2239-NODE-2239-length-18874-cov-14.532600_pt1 | contig 18874 bp, 14 predicted proteins | sample MGYA00579265_ERZ1643246 | MGnify/ENA primary metagenome ERZ1643246 (study PRJEB29033, sample SAMEA4952261) | chicken gut metagenome | biome: Broiler Chicken; feature: Gastrointestinal Tract; material: Caecum | place: Ireland | collected 2018 | study: Broiler...
GGAGGAAAAATATTACTTATTTTTACTGTTTTTTTCTATACAGTTGTGTTATACTCATAGCTTGGACATAATGTTTATAACTATATCAATGATGCTGCGGATTGCTCCGCATTTCATGCTCCCGCAATCCTAAAAACATTCGAAATCTGCCCGATCGGGCTGCTCTCTCATGTTTTTACGGATTCCAAAGTCATGATTTTTCATGCAAGCATGTCCGCTTGGCTCGTTGCCCGCGGAAGTCAAAAACCCCGCAGCAAGCTACAGGGTACTTGACCCTCGCGGCAGTCGCCAAATGGACATGCAAGCATGTCCGCTTGGCTCGTTGCCCGCGGAAATAAAAGATTTTTTCAGAAAAGGAAGATTTCAATGAAAACAACAAGAGAAGATGTAAGAAATGTCGCAATCATCGCCCATGTTGACCACGGCAAGACGACTCTTGTCGATGAGCTTTTGAAGCAGAGCGGAGTATTCCGCGCAAATCAGGAAGTTCAGGAGCGTGTCATGGATTCCAATGATATCGAGCGTGAACGTGGAATCACGATCCTGTCGAAAAATACTGCCGTTTATTATAAGGGCGTAAAGATCAATATCGTCGATACCCCTGGCCATGCGGACTTCGGCGGCGAGGTGGAACGTGTGCTGAAAATGGTGGATGGCGTGATCCTCGTCGTGGACGCTTTCGAGGGAGCGATGCCCCAGACAAAATTTGTACTGAAGAAGGCTCTGGAACTGAACCTCTCCGTCATCGTCTGCATCAATAAGATGGACCGCCCGGAGGCTCGTCCGGACGAAGTCATCGACGAGGTTCTGGAACTCCTGATGGATCTGGACGCTTCCGACGAACAGCTGGACTGTCCGTTCCTGTATGCGTCCGCGAAGCTGGGGCATGCGGTGCTGGATCTGAACGACACACCGAAGGATATGACGCCTCTGTTTGAGACGATCCTGAAATATATCCCTGCTCCTCAGGGAGATCCGGACGCAGGGATGCAGCTGCTGATCAGCACCATCGATTACAACGAGTATGTGGGCCGTATCGGAATCGGAAAGGTGGAAAGCGGGACCATCCGTGTCAACCAGGATGTCATGCTGCTGAACCATCATGATCCGGACAAACGGAAAAAAGTGAAAGTCAGCAAACTGTATGAATTCGACGGCCTGAAAAAAGTGGAAGTCAGCGAGGCTGCCATCGGCTCTATCGTCGCGGTTTCCGGTATCGCTGATATTCATATTGGAGACACATTGTGCGGAGATCTGGACCATCCGGAAGCGATCCCGTTCCAGAAAATTTCCGAGCCGACGATCTCCATGAATTTCATGGTCAATGACAGTCCGCTGGCAGGACAGGAAGGCAAATATGTCACTTCCCGCCACATCCGTGACCGTCTGATGCGGGAACTGAATACGGATGTTTCTCTGCGCGTGGAGGAGACGGATTCGGCAGACTGCTTTAAGGTTTCCGGACGCGGAGAGCTTCACCTGTCCGTCCTGATCGAAAATATGCGCCGGGAAGGCTATGAATTTGCTGTCAGCAAGGCAGAAGTTATCTATAAAGAAGACGAGCGCGGCAGAAAACTGGAGCCGATGGAGATCGCCTATGTGGATGTTCCGGACGAATTCTCCGGCACAGTGATCCAGCTGCTCAGCGAACGTAAGGGAGAACTTCACGGCATGAGCCGGGCAAGCGACGGCTCCACCCGCCTGGAATTTGAAATCCCGGCCCGCGGTCTGATCGGTTTCCGCGGAGAATTCCTGACTTCCACCAAGGGAACGGGAATCATCAATACGGAATTTGAGGATTACGCTCCGTACAAGGGAGATATCGCTTACCGGAAACAGGGCTCTCTGATCGCCTTCGAGGCGGGCGAGTCTGTCACCTACGGTCTGTACGCTGCGCAGGAGCGCGGAACCCTCTTTATCGGACCGGGCCAGAAGGTTTACGCCGGAATGGTCATCGGCCAGAACGGAAAGGCAGAGGATATCGAACTCAATGTCTGCAAGACAAAACATCTGACCAACACCCGTTCCTCCTCCGCGGATGAGGCGCTGCGCCTGACACCGCCGAAAATCCTTTCCCTGGAACAGGCGCTGGATTTCATCGATAAGGATGAGCTGCTGGAGGTTACTCCGAAATCACTGAGGATCCGGAAGAAACAGCTGGATTCCAAGCTGCGGAAACGCGAAAATATGAAATAAAGGGACGAAACCGCAGAGGCGCCCGACCTTGCGCTGGCAGCGGGCGGCTGTCCGATGCGGGGAAACACTAAGCGGCCGGAAGACCCGACGGTCAGGGACCGGAGCGCTGAGCCGTGAATTTTTGATAAATTCACGGCTCAGCGCTCCTCAGGTTCGGTGCATGAGGCACCTCACCTGCCCAGACCGTCGGATCTTCCGGCCGCTAAGTGTTTCCAACCGCATCGGTCAGATGCCCGCCGCCAGCGCAAGGTCCGGTGCCTCTGCGGTTTCTGAGAGTGTAGGCGGGAGAGGAAAGGCGGCAGGTTGTGACATTGCGGGCGGACACAAGTCCGCTGTATCGGCAGATGCCCGCCGTACACGAACGGCTCCGCCTCGGGACGGTTTCTGTCAGTGTCGACGGGAGAAGAAGGGCAGCGGGTTGGTTGAACTATTATGCCGATTACCTGTGTTTCCGTGGACCGATTGGCGGTTTCGGGTTATCCGTTGTCTATGGGGATGAATTTGGCGCGGTTCATCAGGGGGTGTTCCAGGCGGATGGCGCCTTTTACGGGGCAGGCCATGACGCAGGCGCCGCAGTAGTAGCATTCTCCCGGGTACATGACGACGGGATGCCGGCCTCGGACCGGCGAGGGAAGAAGGATGTCGCAGGGACAGACCTGGGCGCAGCGTCCGCAGCCGGTGCAGAGGGTTTCGTCGTAGTGGATCGGATGTGCGCTGCAGGGCGATGGCTCTGCTGTGAATTTATATTTCTCCATGGTTGCCCTCCTGTCGGATGTATTCCTGGTTTCTCTTTTCGTATTCTTCCCGAAGATCTCCGAAAAAGTCGAGCGGTACTCTCCGGGATTTTACCTGGCCGTCTTCCTGATAAACGGTGATATGTACCCGGTCTTTTTCCGGATCTTTTTCCGGGTGATCGCTCCTCTCAAAGCAGAGGGGAACCGAGCTGGATGTCCTCAGCAGGCAGGCGTGAAGAACGATCTGTGCAACGGTGAGAATGTCCAGAACTTCATGGGTGCGCATCAGTTCGTGGGGATTGCGGGCGTACAGACGGGGAACAATCTCCCGCTCGAAACTCTGAAGAAGATCCAGTCCCTCCCGAAGCAGCGCCTCGCATTTGACGCCGCCGCAGTAGTTCTGCATCGCCTTGGAGACCGCGCGGTTCAGTTCTTTCCAGTCGGTTCCCTCTTCGGGACTGACAGACAACGGCGCCAGAAGCCGTTTTTTCTCCGCCGCGGCCTGTTCCGGATCGTAAGGCAGAAGTTCTGTCCCGGCGCTGTAGGCGGCGGCTTTTCTTCCGGCATAGTAGCCGGTCGCGCAGGCAAATCCCGCACAGTCCGATGCATACAGCTGGTCGCCCGCCGCATAGATGCCGTCAATGTTTGTCTTCAGGTCCCAGTCGTTTAAGATCCCGCCGGGCGCGCCGAAGAACTGGCGCTCCTGTTCCAGGAAATTCGCGGACTGCCAGCCGGTCCCGTAGCTTTGCAGCCGGTGTTTTTCCGGATCAAATCCGCGCTCGGTATAGTTCTGCAGGATCGGTATCTTCGTCTTCGCTTCCTCGCCGATCATCATTCCCCAGATCACCTTCCGCTCCATCCTGGGCATCCGGCTCAGGTCTGCGTAAAACGGCAACTGATATCCTCTCCGCATCAGTTCGTCAAAATCCAGAGTCTCCGGTCCGCGGTATTCATACTTTGGATTGTCGATGACGCCGCCTTTCAGGAAAAATTTCTGTCCCGGCGCCGGGCGATACCGCTCGGAAACCGTGGACAGTTCCCGTCCGTCTCTGTCCACATAGGGAATCTCCACACCTCTGGCGTCCACCATCGTAGCCGCATACCAGGTATTGTGATTGTTTCCGGTCCCGTAAGGCGGAAAACTTCTGCCGGCAGCGGAAAACTCTGCCCGGACCGATTTTTCCATCATGGTGAATTCTACACCGGCTTTCCAACCCATCGCATGGCCGCTTCCGATGCTGGGCATCGGGCGGAACTCGCAAAGTCCGGTGAGATCTGCGTCAAAGAGCCAGACTCTCGCCGGGCGGGACATGCAGAGGATCGTCGCCCTGGACCGGAAAACATAAAACTTTCCGGTATGCACATCCATGCCGAGAGCGCCCACTCCGACCTTTTTCCCATCGCGGACAGCCGTGAGCAGCGCGGTTGCCTCGGTCCTCTCATACATCCTGACGCCGAGACGTTTCAGTTCCCGGTACAGCGCAGGTTTGAACGTGCTGCCCCATACGCGCAGCGTAAACCGGTTCTCATAATCGTAGGCAAACATCAGCCCTGTCTTCTCATCCCGGAACTCCGCCCCGCGGAATTCTCCCTCCGTATCCCGGATCTTCCCGCCGAAACGTTCCAGATCCAGCAGCCGGTCGTACCCTTCCCGGCATTCAATATAGTGAGCGATCCCATTGCTGTACCAGTCCTGCTCCCGCACATATGCCCCGGCGATCTCTTCCGGCGTCACTTTGGAGCATGGGTTGGTACAGGCAGATTCCCAATGGTCAAATCCTGTTCCCGCGGCGCCGCTGCGCTCCAAGGCGCCTTTTTCCACCAGCACGACTTTCTGTCCCCGCCGGGCCGCCGCAATGGCGGCAAAACATCCCGACAGTCCGCCTCCCAGCACCAGCACATCGCAGAGTACTGTTTCCTCCTGCCCGGCTTCATTGGCGTAGGGCCATGTATGATCCATCATTTCCATCACGTTCTGTTCCTCCTCATCGCTGCTCTTCTTCTATCACAGTTCAGCTGGATGAATGGTTCCCTTCTTCCGGCTTACCAGACAAATTCATACTGTGCAAATGCCGCGCAGAGTTTCGCCCCGGCCTCAATGTCTTTCAGGGAAGCCACGCAGCTCTGGCAGTGGGGATAGCGCGTCGCAACCGCGATACCGCCCACCCGGACGCCGTAATGGGACAGGTTCATGCTGGACGCGTCTGTTCCGCCCTGGTCGATCACTTCCAGCTGATAGGGAATCTCTCTCTGCCGGCAGCAGTCTTCCATCGCACGTACGATCCGCTCATCGCAGACCACCGACGGATCGCAGACCTTGACGGCGATTCCCTTGCCGATCTCATTGCTTCCCTCCAGATCACAGGGGTAATCATGTGCCGGAGTGATGTCCACCGCCACGCCGATGTCCGGACGGATCGCCTCCGCCGCCGGACCGGAACCGCGGCAGCCCAGTTCTTCCTGTACCGTAAATACATAGTAGACGTCGTTCGGGCCGCTGCCGTCATTGTCCCGCAGCGCCTCCAGCAGCTGCCAGCATCCGATCCGGTTGTCGAGAGACTTGGAGCAGATCAGGTCATTCTGCATGTGAAGATACGGTCCCATATAACCGCAGGGATCGCCGAGACGCACATAGTTCCCGGCGTCCTCTGCGTCCTTCGCTCCGATATCCACAAACAGTTTTTTCACATCGTTCTTCGCATCCTCAATAGAACCGCGGCAGCCGATCACACCCGTCACGCCATTGCGGAAACGCACCCGCTCATTGTAAGCGGATCCCGCCCAGTTCCAGCCGAGATTGCAGATCAGCAGCAGCCCGTCAGGCAGAATCTTTTTTACCATAAAGCCGATCTCGTCCATATGCGCCGCGAACATGATCCGCTTCTTGTTCGGGCCGTCCGTTCCCTTTTTCAGAACGATCAGATTTCCCATTGCATCCTCGCGGATCTCATCTGCGTAAGACTGCGCTTCCCGCCGGATGATCTCGCGCACCTCGCTCTCAAACCCCGCTACTCCAAACGCCTGTGTCAGTTCTTCCAGTAATGCTTCATTTCTCATAGGTGTCTTTCCTTCTTTCTTTTTTACCCTGTAATCACCATACACTCTTTTTCACAGAATGCGATTCCGTATTTTATGATCTTCTTTATTCCCCGGCGCTGAAGTCCAACTGCATATTTTCTCTCCTCAATCTGCTTCAAAGCCTCTGCGCAGGCAGTCTCCAATTTCCCGTCCTCCGCATATTTCAATTCAATCACAATACCTGTGCGTTCCGGTGTGCAGACAGTGATATCACTGTAACCCTCCCCTGTTTCCGCATTGGACTGAATCAGCCAGTTTCCCTGGCTGCGAAGCAACCCCAACACCATACCGTGATAGAAATTCTCCTTCATGTTTCTGCGCACTGCCGTATCCCGTACGCTGATCGAATCCCACAGATAATCCTGCAGCATCTCCTGAATCGTCGCTGCATCTCCATCCGGAAATGCTCTGCAAAATCTGTTAATTCTCGAAACATCCGCAAGAGCCGTCTCCCGGAACCAGTCTTTCACCAGGTCCATGAACAGTTCTCTTACCTCCCGGTTGGGAATCATCAGCCTCATCTGTTTGCCGGGCAGGCGCTCCTGGTGTGTCAGATAACCGGTGGAATACAACACACTCCACAGGTTGTCTATGGACGCGTCAATCTCACGATAAGTCAGTTCCTGCCGGATACTTTTCACGATCGATCCACCGCTTATCAGTTGTTCCACTTCATCACGCGTAGTCTGGTCCGCTTTTTCCAGCAGACGGCGGATAATATCATTTCCGCTTGTGTTTGCCCAGTAATTTTCCGGCTCCGCTTTCCTGTCCCTCAGCAAAATCTGTGCATATTTAATAACATCCCAAGGGCAATAAATGGACACATTTCCAAACAGATAGCCGTCATACCACTCCCGGACAATCTTCTGATAATTTTCCAGGCCATAATATTGAAGGAGTTTCCCAACCTCACTTTCCGTAAATCCAAAGCTGTCGCAATAGTAAGGATCCGATACCGTCATCACATTCAGATTGTTCAATCCAGTGAAAATACTTTCTTTGGAAATACGCAGGCATCCTGTCAGAACGGCCAGAAACAAATCGTCGTTCGTCTTCAGTGCATTTCCGAACAGATTCCGGATGAGCATTACCATTTCATCGTAATAACCAGCCTGAAACGCCTTGTCTAATGGAACATCATACTCATCGATCAGCAGAATGACTTTCCTGCCATAGTGTCTGGCCAAAAGCCGGGAGAGAGTCCTCAGGCTTGCCGTCATCGCTTCATCCGTCATGGTAAAGATACCGCCCTGCACAGTTCCCACTTCTGTCAGCTGTGCATAGAGCGCTTTTTCTTCTTTGGTTAACTGATCACTGCTTTTCAGAAACTGAAACCGCATGGCCTCATTTCCTATCACAGTGCGCATGGCTGCGGCCGCCGTTTCAAATATCCTGCCATCCACACTCTTCAGACTGATGGAAATCACCGGAAAACGTCCCATATATTCTTCGCACAGTTCTTTTTCCCGGGCGATTTTCAAACCATCAAACAATGTCTTGTCACAGCCGATTTCGAAAAAACACTTCAACATACTCATGTTAAGTGACTTTCCAAATCTTCTGGGACGAGTAAACAGATTTACTTTGCCCCAATTCTGCAAAAGTTCCGCTATGAACATGGTCTTGTCAACATAATAAAAATCCTCAGTCCGAAATTCCGCAAAATTTTCAATTCCGACCGGAAGTTTTTTTTTCACGTTTTCTACACTCCTCTCTGATACCGTAACAATTCCGCTGGATTTTCTATAAAGCATGCTTTATCCCGCATTTTCCGGATTCTTTCTATACCTGTCCGTCCATTTTTGCGAGATAATATTAAGCTTCATGATCCCATCCATTTAAGACAGCTTTCTTTTTGTCAAACTGAGAAGCCGGAATCATATGATACAGGATCATCACCATGATCAACACTTCTTTTTTCTTTATCAAGTATAAGCGAAATTCTGCTAAACCGCAACAGAATGGCGAAAATCTGATGATATATCGTTACAGTTCAGCCAGGTCTGCGCATTCACTGCACAGACCGTATGAAAACATAGTGCCCGTGGGCATCCAGCCCATCGCGAAGCGATTCTCAATGGCTGGATGCCGGTTACAGTTCCGCTGGCTGAACTGTAACGATATATCGGTAACAGTTCAGCCAGCGGAACTGTTACGATCTCCGGTACCACTGTTCCTGCGCCAGATACAGACTGCGGTAAACGCCGCCCTTTTTCAGCAGTTCCTCATGACTGCCCTGCTCGGCGATTTTCCCGTGGTCCAGCACGACGACGCGGTCCACCAGCCTGCAGATGCCGATACGATGTGAGATGATCAGCGCAGTCTTTTCACCGATCATTCCGAGAAAGCGTTCCAGGATCTCATTTTCCATCTGCGGATCCAGCGCGCTTGTCGGCTCATCCAGGATATAGAACGGACTGCCGCGGAACGCCGCGCGGGCGATCGCAAGCTTCTGCCACTGTCCGCCGGAAAGTTCTGTCTGTCCGAATTCTTTGCCGAGATATTCGTCCAGGGAATGGTGTTCCATGGGAAGTCCCGCTTCGGCCAGCGCCTGATAAATCTGACGGTCCTCCCCGCGGCGGGACAGATCTGAAACCGCAACGTTTTCTCTTAGTGTAAACTCATAGCGCATAAAATCCTGCTCCACGATGGAAAACAGCTTCCGGTATCCGGAAACTTCCCCGATCCTTTTTCCGTCCAGCAGAATCTCTCCCTCCTGTGGCGGATAAAGTCCCAGCAGAAGTTTGATCAGCGTCGACTTTCCGCTTCCGTTCACTCCCACCAGGGCGATCTTTTCTCCCCGGCGGATCTCCAGATTCAGACGGTCCAGGATCCTGCCGCTGTTCCCATAGGAAAAAGAGAGATCCTTCAATGTCAAACGCCGGAAAGCCACATCCGCCGCATCTTCCGAAACCGCTCCTGCCCTATCTTCCGGAACCGCTTCCGGCAGTTCCTGCAGGGCTGCTTCCGACCTATCTGTCTTAATTCTGTCATCCGTTCCCAGTTCCCGGTACCGGAAATAATCGGCGATCACTGACATTTTCTCCCCCAGATCCCCGAAATCGATCAGGAAATATTCCATGGAATCCTGCGCCGATTTCAGCGCGGTAAAACAGGCGGCCACCAGGCCGACCGAGATCATCGACTGCCGGTACAGCAGAATGGTCAGAAGTACCGCGAGCACATAACCGGCAAGCTTGATCAGTCCGCATCCGGCGAGCGCGCAGCTTTCCTTTTGCTTACATCTCCATGATTCCTGATCCAGCGCTTTCTGCTGATCCTCCCATTTTCTCATAAGATACCCGCCGGAACCCATGACCTGAAGTTCTTTCAGCGAATTCTTCCCGAAGAAAAGTTCCCATAGATACTTATTTTTCCGCCGGAGCCCTGTCTGCCGGCGGGAAATCCGGTAAACCGTCCTGCTGCTGATCCACTTGACAAGAAAAAAAGGGAGTACACTGACCGGAACGATCACGCAGAACATCACATGATAAGAAGCAAGAATTCCGATCACCGAGCCAATGCTGACCACCGCCGTGATCAGATTGATCAGACGCACATACACCTGGCTGAGATATTCCTGCTCAATACACTCGTCGGCTCTCTGCTGCAGTTCCAGAATTCCGGAGTCCTCATAGGCGAGCAGCGGGAGTCCGGCGGATATTTTTCCGAATTCCTGTCTGCACCAGCTGGTACAGACGTCATAGATACTCGTATTTCTGATGATATTCGAACCTGCCTGCACGGCATGGTAAAGCACAAGGAGGACCAGATAAAAAACTCCCCAGCGCCAAACCTCCGCCCGCGCCGCCGCAAAGGCATTGGTAATGTTCGCCAACAGCCACGCGCTGCATGCGGGATAGACCGCCAGGAACAGGGCGCACAGCAGATAAGCCGTCGAGGACTTTCCCGCGCATCTGCCCATCAGTGAGAAAAGGCCGGCAAAGATCCGGATTCCGCGTATCAATTTCTGTTTCACTGTCTCTCCTCCTCTCATTGATACCATTTGCTCTGTTCCCGGAACATCCGGCGGTACAGACCTTCCTGCTCCATCAGCCGCTCATGAGTTCCCTGCTGGATCAGACGCCCGCCGTCCAGCACCAGGATCTGATCACAGATCTTCACGCTTCCAAGCCGGTGGGTAATCAGAATGCTGCTCTTCCCCTGTCCCAGCTTTGCGAAATTTTCATACAGCCGGCTCTCCGCGATGGGATCCAGCGCCGCCGTCGGCTCGTCCAGGAGCATAAACGGCGCGTCCGCCAGCATCGCCCGCGCGACGGCCAGACGCTGCCACTGGCCCTTCGACAGGTTCACCGCGTCCTCCTCGATATTCCCCAGATTCTGATCCAGCTTCAGATCCGCAAGTGTTCCGCCGCCGCAGGCTTCCAGCACACGGGAGACTTCCTCCTGCTCCACATGTCCCACTCTGGGGCAGAGTTCCATGTTCTCGCCGAGAGAAAGCTGATATTCCAGAAAATCCTGGAAGATCACCGCAAATATATCCTGCAGTTCCCGGCGGGAATATCCGTTCAGCGGCCGACCATACAAAAAGATTTCTCCGGATTCCGGACGATACAGCCGGCAGACAAGCTTGGCAAGCGTGGACTTTCCGGAACCGTTGGCGCCCACGAGAGCGATCCTCTGACCGGCGTACATGGTAAACGACACGTCCTGCAGCGCATATCGCCCGCTCCCGGGATAGCGGAAGGAGACATGACAAAATTCCAGAACGGGAAGCTGCTTCTTCTCCTCCGCTCTGTCTTCCGGCAGTTCAGAAGGGGAATCATTTTGTAACCGTTCAGCCAGGTCTGCGCATCTACTGCGCAGACCGTGTGAAAACATAGTGCCTGTGGGCATCCAGCCCATCGCGAAGCGATTTTTAATGGCTGGATGCCGTAACAGTTCAGATGGCTGAACTGTTACATCCTTTTCCCGCTGCCGCTTGGGATCTCCCGGACTGGCAGGCTTCTCCTCCGGAAGTTCCAGAAACTGCTGATAATACCGGATATCGCGGAATTTTCGTGACATCTCCGACAGTTCAAAACTCATTGCCGTTGACTGATTGATCAGGGCGGCAAGACCGCTGAGCACAGAGGTAAACATACCGATCGTCACCCGCTCCGCAAGAACCGACGCTGTCAGCCAGAGGAACACGCACACAAACAGAACGATGGTCGTCACCGTGCTGCAGACATAATACTTCTGCGTCCGAAGCGTCGCCCGCAGCCGGTCCCGCAGAACCGCGCCGGAGATCTCTTTGCTCCGTTTCAGGAAATACGGAATACAGCCAAAAATCTTCCATTCATACAATGCGTTTTTGTCGGTGAAAAGACTCTGGAGATAGGACAGCCGGTGCTCGTCCCTGGTCTGCCCGGAAAACATCTGGTTCATTTTGCTGATCGACAGAAAATCCAGGCGGACACGGAGCAGACAGAGAAGCAGAAACAAAACCGCCAGCGCAGGATGCACCCTCCCCATAATACAGGCGGAAAATATCATCATCAGAAAAGAACTTGCAGCCCTGACCACATACCGGCCCAGCGAAAACACCTTCTTCGCCGGCTGATCCTTCATGCGGTAAAAAATTTCCTGATTTTCCTTCTGTTCCGTCTGCTCATACTCCAGCGCCAGCACTTTCCGAAGCAGTTCCGCAGAAACCGACGCGCAGAAACGCTGTTCCATCCGAAGCGTCAGAGCATCGATCCCGGCGCTGCTCACCGTTTCCGCCGCCAGGATCAGCAAAAGCAGCACGAAAAAAAGCGGCCACCGGGACACGCCTCCGATCACAGCGTCAATGAAGACCTGTAAGATCAGAAGGTATCCGGCCGCTGCCGCCGCATGGAGCGCTTCCAGCGCTGCTTCTGAAAAAAACAGAACCGGAACACGCGATGCTGTCAGACGCACCGCGCGGAAACAATATTGTATCATCGGAAAACTTCTCCTGCGGCGTTCGTTTGATCGATCTTGTGTTTCTGAATATAATTGTTTTTTCTAGTGCATAGGTAATCCCCCTGGTTGTCGCTGCTTTTTTGTATGATTCATTTCCGTCTGCGAATAATGACAAAATTCCGGCAATAAAAAATATGCACTCAGTATATCATGCAGGGTTGTTTAAATGCAATAAACGATCCGACAGCACAGCTGTTTGGTCGTAACCGTTCGGTCTGCTGAACGGTTACGGCCATTGCTCTTTTTTTAATCGCTGATATAAATTTTTTAATGTCCTGAGATTCTTCTTTTCCGCATGTCCGTTATACCGGGCATCAAGATATATTTCCCGTATCTGAAAGATTTCCTCGTGTTCCTTCATAATCTGTTCGCTTTTTCTGGCAATGTCGTAAGACGTTTCATAGGGATGAATTTCCCCCGCCAGTTTCATATATAATTTTAAATACCGCTTATATAGTTCTCTCACCTGCTGAACATGGTGAGAAGAAATCGTTCTGCGTGTATTGGCAGATTTGGGAGTGTCCAGAGGAATGATTGTCTGTTCTCTGCCATCCGAAACATCATTTTCCTGCCAGCGTCCGGAGGAAATCCAACGGAAAAAGAGAACCGCACAGCCTGCAATAGCCAAAATGGCAATAATGAAGAAAATCGCGCTCCACATATGGTTAGATGTATAAGCCATCTGTTCCGTCTCTGCAAAAGAATCTCCCTGCGCCATTTCTCCCAGAATTTTGCGAGCAGTGTCTGAGATTGTCCCCTGATCTGGCAAGAGCATCACAATCGCAGAAAAAATCCAATAACACACCTGGACAAAAGCCATCATAACCGCCTGCAGTACAGGCAGGAAAATTATCTCATAAACGGAACGCAGTCCTGTCCCAAGCAGCCGCAGCACAAAGCGCCGGCTGAGCAGCCATGCTGCCAGCCACAAAATGCCGACAGACAGAAAACTGCATATCTGATAATTTTTCTGTAGATATATCTCCTCCTCATGGCGTAATGCACGCATGAAAAGGACAGATGAAAACACCATCAGACAAGCGGCGGGCAATGAATCTCCGGAAACAATCCATTGTCTTCCATAAATCAGCAGCGCTGCAAAAAACACTATATACAATTTCCAGAAAAGTGAAAACAAATCTTTTGCCCTGTACCATGACAGGGTAAAATCTTGTTTTACTACAGTATAAATAACGTAAGCCAGGGCCGGAAGATAACATAATACATCCGCCAGGGCAAGTCCCGGAAGCAGAAAAAAAACGAGCGAAACCAACAGTCCTGCAAACCGGACTAGTCCTTTCTGACCGTTCACCGCACAAATCCCGAAAGCGATCACAAGTATGGCAGCGCCCACCAGCGGCATGTTTCCGTTGCAGGCATTAGAGATAACACCTGCAAACGCATAATAAAAAGAAAGATCAGCAAGCATTCTTAACATATACATGATCAGCATTTCAGCGCCCTCCAGGTTCAAAGAAATTGTTTCGCGCACAGTACTAAAATATTCTGTCCCAGTACCGCACGGTAATGCAGGAACACCTGGCTTTCCTCAAGTTCATTGCCAGGCGTAATGACAATCAGTCCTCTTTCATTTTCATTTTCTGCAAATATCTGTTTGAGCAGACAGTCACACGACATTCTCACTGTACTCATCCCGCGTCCAAGGCACTCCAGCACACGCAGGAAATGATATTGTCCCAATCCGTCTCCCACAGAACCTGCTGTCTGTATTTTCCCTGCCTGCTCCGCATTTGTACAGAATTCATATTTTATCCGGCTTTTCTCCAAAACAGAGCAGACACTACGGGCAATGGAAAAACTTAATTCTTTTTCCTCTTCTCCCTCCGGAGAATCCATATTCAGCAGTACCGCAACGGCCGGTTCCACCGTATGATCGTATTCTTTCACCATCCAGCATCCACTTTTTGCACTTTGCTTCCAGTCAATCTGTCTCATCGGCTCACATCCCGTGTATTCATGATATCCAATCGTCAAAATGGGATCTTCAAACAAAAATCTGCGCACGGAATAATCTCCCAGAAAGCTCCCAAGAATCCTCGTAAGCTCTGATATGCGGCATTCCGGCGGAGCCACAACAACTTCCCGATATTGAGAAAACTCTCTTCGCGTTTCCGTTATTCCCAAAAAATCCCCGCCAAAAAGTATCGGATGCGGCAACACATATCTTCCTCTGTCCGGGAATGAAACCGGAATACGAAACCTCAGCTCACTTCTCCGCCGAATGCTGGCAGTGTGCGCAATTTTCCGGCCGCCGAGTTCTATGTCCCGGGTAACTTTCAATTCTTGTGTTTCCACTTGAATCTGCCGCGGAAAATATATTTCTGTTTTTACAAAGGAAAGATCCTTTTTTCCAAAATTGCTGATCGACAATATGATATCCGTCCGTTCTTCCGGATTTACAACCTTTTCTTCCGGCCAGTAATTTTCTTTTATATCATTTAAACTATTCTGTACCACTCTTCGCTGCACCGCCAAGATCAGCACAATAAGGATCAATACAAAAAAAATCATCATAACTCTTCCAAAGGCACTTTTACCTGTTCAATGATCTGGTTCAGATGTTTCGCGGCTGATGCGGAAGTCAGTCCGTTTCCATTCGAAATCCGGTGCAGCAGTACATGCGGCGCCATATCTTTGATATCTTCCGGAATGACATATTCTCTCCCGCGAAAAGCAGCGGTAACCTGTGCAGCTTTATAAAGCGCGATTGCCCCACGGGTAGAAACGCCGCTGGCAAAGTTACTTTCCTGTCTGGTTCCTTCAATAATATTCAGCAGATAATCCAGAACTTCGTCTGACATTTTCACTTCGACATATGCCCTTCTGACATACTCAGTATCTTCCGGACTGACTACCTGCTCCAGACGATCAATCAACACCTGCGAGGAATCTGGCCGCTTTAATACACGTTTCTCCTGTTCCCGGGTCATATATCCCAGAGATATTTTCATGAAAAACCTGTCAATCTGCGCATCGGGCAGCGGAAACGTTCCATAGGATTCCAGAGGATTCTGCGTTGCCATTACAAGAAACGGTTCTTCCAGACGGCTGGTTTTTCCGTCCACTGTAATCTGGCGCTCTTCCATTGCCTCCAGCAGACTGGACTGTGTTCTGGGAGTTGCGCGGTTGATCTCATCTGCAAGTACAACATTCGAAAATAATGGACCGGGACGGAACTCAAATTCTCCGGATTTCTGATTATAGAAATTAATTCCTGTCAGATCAGACGGAAGCAGATCCGGTGTAAACTGAATTCTCCGAAACTTCCCTCCAATCGTTTTTGCAAACGCACGCAGCAGCATTGTTTTTCCTGTTCCCGGAATATCTTCCAAAAGTATATGGCCCGAACAGACAAAACAGGTGAGCATCAGTGAAATCTGCTTTCCTTTTCCTACGATTACCTGGCTGCAGTTGCTTACAACTTTGTCATGATATTCTTTGTATTTTGATAATTGCATATTGTGGCCTCCATGGTATAACAGAAAAAATTATTTTATCCCTCATAATTCTATCAATAGAAGGCAAAAAGAAAATGACGTTTCCGGAAAACTTTTTTTCCAAAAACGTCATGGACTTTTCCCCGCTCTCATAAACGACTACACGGGAATTCTGCCATACCTGGTTTCAAAATGTTTTTTTATATGTTTTTTCCCCCGATCATCTCCGACAAACTCCGCCACATAATACGCCTGCACAAGCTTCTCCCGACTGATTTCGGGAGATTCTTTCAATACTTCCAGATCATAAGCATAATTATATAATGTGCCAGAAAGTCTTCCGGCCTGATGATGCTTCAGATATTTTCTGATTTCTTCTGTCTCAATTTCCAAAGCCTCCCGATTCTTATTCGCTCTCCCCAGACAATCTGACAAATTTGACATCAGCAAACCTTCGCTCACTCTTTTCTCATTTTCGTCCATTCTGGTATTTTCAAAATAAATCTGCATTTGTCTCAAAATTCCCAAAGCAGTATCCAGATTCCCTTCATATATGTATGATACAGCAATATTACAAAACAAAAAGCATTCCGTCCTTGTAAAAACTCCTGCCGGGAGATGCTCGCCATCCCAGTCCGGCCTTGTAATTTTTAAGGACTGCGTCAGCCGTTCGCGGTATTCCGGCACATCAATTTTTCCCAAGTGATACTCACACAAAGCCCGAAGCCGCATGACTGCCTGCCGATTCACCCGGTCATCCAGATCAATCTTCTCTTCGAATTCATCCAGTTCCATCAGTGCATCTTTGAACCTGTGCGCCTGGTCAAGCCGAAGAATCCTCTCCCACTCTTCCATTCTCTCATAACTCTCCGCATGGATATGCGGGCAATATTTTTCCCCGCACTTCCCCATCCGCTCCATCAGCGCCCGGAAATTCGCCCGGTTCGGAGTCCTTTTTCCGGTTTCAATCCTGGACAGTGTCTCCGGCGTGCAGATCCCCTCTGACAGCTCTTCCTGGGTCATTCCCAGGCTTTCCCTCGTTCTTTTTATCACTTCGCCTAAATAATACACTCCCATTGATATTCCTCCTCAAGGTAGCTGTGTATCTCCTCCGCCTTTTTCCATTTTTCAAAGAGACGGAAAATATAGTAGGCTTTCCGCCATGCGCCCAGCACCGTTTCCTTTTCTTCTGTTCCTTCCCGGTACAGCTGTTCCAGGCACCTGGCTCTCAGTTCCAGAAGTTCCGGCCAGCGGTAGATGGTTTTCTCCTCACTCATCAGTTCCAGTATTTCATCGACGCTTCTAAGTGTCCGCCCGGCTCCCTTTTCTTCCAGCATCTGATCCGCATATTTGCACAGAATACCTGCGTACGGTCTGAGATATGTCTTCATTCTCTGTCTGGACGTACTGATGTTGCGCGTCAGCAATTCCCGAACCCGGCTGCCTGCGGCTGACGCTCCCATCTGCTCATAAGCGTCTCCAAGTCTGTCCAGGATCTCGATCTCCATGCCGCCGATGACTGCCTGACCGGCCTCCTTTTCCCAATCCGGAACGGTATTTGAAACGGATTCCTCCAGCAGCTTCGCCGCTTCCGAAAATCGTTTCTCATCCAGCAGAAGAATTCCCTGAATATAATCTGTAAACTGTCTCTGAATCGGATTCTGTTCGATCTGCTTCGCCCATTTCTTCCGGTACCTGTCCAGTTCCCGGACAAGGTATTCCGTTTCACCGGCCAGCGAAAGCCGCTGCATGTTCTGGCGCTGGTCCCACTGCTCCAGTTCCTCTGCACCCGCATAAAACTCGTATTTATCAATGGAATACCCCAGTCTCTGAAAAATCCTGGCGGCAAGAAGAAGATCCATCTCCCTCTCCCCGGCTTCGATCCGGCTCAGCGTCGCTGCCGAGCAAAGTCCCCGGGCCAGCTGCTCCAGTCCGATTCCCTGCTCTTCCCTCATCCGGCGGACAATATCGCCCACCGTCCATGTCTGTTGTTCCGACAGAAAAATCATATCTTTTACGCTCCTCTTCTGTTTTTTGCGACTGCCGGCTGCAGCTTCCGCAGCGCCCGTCTGTCCCGCCTCAGTAACACGGTCCCGGAATCCTTTCCAGAGAAACATCCGGGAAGCGGATCATGTCTTACAGAGAATCGTCAGCCTGCCGCATTTCCTCCATTTCCACGACTCTCCCGCCTTCCAGCCGCGATCTCTCAGCGGCGAGCGCGATGTAATGGCTTTCCAGGGAGCGCTCCAGCGTCGTCATGGATTTCTCCGGTTCCCGTCCTTCGATCAGCATATCCAGGAATTCTTCCACCATCCGGTTGTCTCCGCCGGCATGGCCGGAGAAGTCGTCGGAAAGTTTTGATACGTCGATCATCTCCGCCGCTTTCCCGAACTCCTGCACTTCGATGGTATTCTCATGGAGATCCGCGGTGATCTCTCCCTTCGTCCCCATAAACTTCGTATATCTGGAATTTTTCTCCGTAAAGCCGCTCATCGTGAAGCTGATCGTACTTCCGTCCGTCATACAGATATTCACCACCTGGTGATCCACTACGTTGTTGTCACAATGGTATACACATCTTCCGTAAGGGCCCCTCCGGATCGCTTCCCTCACACTTTCCGGCGTCGGATGAAGTGTCAGGACATTGCAGGGCCATCCGGTATGTCCGTGCTCCACTCCTGTTTTCTCGTTGGTTAGATAAATCTTTTCCGCGTCAAACGGACAGTCCGCCTTCGCCGCACATCCATCCATACAGCGCAGAGCCGCTCCCTCCGGGGCCATCTCCGGCTTGAACAGATACGTGCTTCCAAACGAATGGACCGATTTCGCCGTCTTTCCGGTCAGCCAGAGAAGAAGATCCATGTCATGGCAGCATTTCTGAAGGATCATCGGACTGGTCGTATCGGAGTTTCTCCAGTTTCCGCGCACAAAGCTGTGCGCCTGATGCCAGTATCCTACATTTTCAATTCCCATCACGGTTACAACCTCGCCGATCCGGCCTGCGTCCAGAATCTCCTTCAGTTTCGTGTAAAACGGCGTGTAGCGCAGCACATGACAGACCACCACCTTCCGGCCGCATTCCCGGGCGGTCTTTAACAGTTCCCGGCATTCGTCCAGATCCGGGGACACCGGTTTTTCCAGCAGCAGGTCATACCCCTTTTTCAGCGCCGGGATCGCATGCCCCACATGCTGCTGATCCTGGGTCGTGATAAACATCACGTCCGCCAGCTTTTCCTGCGCCAGCAATTCCTCCGCGCTGGAAAAACAGTTCTCCGCCGGTATCTCATATTCCTCGGCCACCTCCGCGACCTTTGCCGGATCGATGTCCGCGATCGCCGTGATCTTCATTTTTTCAGGAAAAAGCTTTGCCGTCTTCGCGTATGTATCCTTTCCTCTGCTTCCCAGTCCGGCAAGCGCTACTCTCAACTGTCTCATATTCATTTCCTCCCTGTTGTATGT
>ERZ1643246.2240-NODE-2240-length-18870-cov-13.621153_pt1 | contig 18870 bp, 17 predicted proteins | sample MGYA00579265_ERZ1643246 | MGnify/ENA primary metagenome ERZ1643246 (study PRJEB29033, sample SAMEA4952261) | chicken gut metagenome | biome: Broiler Chicken; feature: Gastrointestinal Tract; material: Caecum | place: Ireland | collected 2018 | study: Broiler...
ATTTGGAAGGGAAAAGAGGCCATCGCACTAATCACTTAATGCGACAGCCCCTTTTTTTATTCCTCTGCCTGTACTTTCAGCGAGTCATCGGGTCTAAATCTTTGCTGGAATTTTCTGCTGTAATATGTCATACTGAAAGAGTAAGAAAGATCCGTAACGCTTCAGATGGCTGAACCGTTATGAAGATTCGGCAGCAGCCGGGAAGAAACGGATCTCCACGGCTGAAAATAAACAGAAGGAGGGTTGTTGCGATGAAACAGTCAATGCTTTACCCCCGCGGATCCGCGGCACGCCGTGTCGTGGATCTTGGTGGGATGTGGAAATTCTGTCTGGACTGGGACGGAAAGGGAGATACGGAAGGATGGAAAGACGGAATTCCGGGAAATGAGAAGATTCCTGTTCCGGCAAGCTTCAATGATTTTTATACCGATAAGGATATCCGGGAGTTTGCCGGGGATTTCTGGTATGAGACGGAAGTGTTTGTGCCGGGAGAGTGGAAGGATATGCATGTGGATCTCCGCTTTGCAGCGCTGACCCACAGAGGAACGGTCTATGCAAACGGACAGGAGATCATTTCTCATGAGGGAGGTTTTCTTCCCTTTTCCGCCAGGATCGACGATGTCGTCCGCTGGAATGAGAAAAATCTTGTGGTAGTGAAAGGAAACAATGAACTGAGTTTTACGTCTCTTCCGGCCGGCATTACCCAGACATTAAAATCCGGGAAAAAGATGGTTCGCCCGTTTTTTGATTTCTTTAATTATGCAGGGATACAGCGTCCGGTGAAACTCGTGGCTGTACCAAAAGAATATATCGAGGATTTCACAGTAAATCATCGTTTGGATGGCGCAGACGCTTATGTGGATTACCAGATGGAGACGACTGGTGAGCATCCGGTAACGGTGGAAGTGTTTGACGAATCGGGCAGCTTTGTGACGAAAGCTGAGGGAAAAGCGGGAACTATCACGATTCCAAACGCTCGTCTCTGGGAGGTTCGTGACGCGTATCTGTACCGTTTTGTATTGAAAATTATGGACGGAGATGCAGTACTCGATGAGTACGAGGAAGAAATTGGGATCCGTACCTTTGAGATTAAGGGAAACAGTTTTCTTCTCAACGGCCATCCGGTGTATCTGAAAGGTTTCGGCAAGCATGAGGACAGTGATATTGTCGGACGCGGATACAATCCGGGAGTGATCAAACGGGATTTTGAACTGATGAAATGGATCGGCGCGAATTCTTTCCGGACCTCTCATTATCCGTATAGTGAGGAAATTTATCAGATGGCGGATCGGGAAGGTTTCCTGGTGATTGATGAGGTTCCGGCGGTAGGATTTTTTGAGAGTCTTGTGAATTTTGTGGACGCGGTCAGCGGAAAGTCTACCAATTTCTTTGAGAGAGAGACGGTGCCGGAACTGAAGAAGAATCATCTGGCGATGCTGGAAGATCTGATCCGGAGGGACAAGAATCATGCCTGTGTCATTGCATGGAGCCTGTTCAATGAGCCGGATACCATGAGCGAGAGCGCGGTTCCTTACTTTGCCGATATATTTGCGAAAGCGAGAGAACTGGACGTGCAGAAGCGGCCGAGAACCTTCGCGATGGAATTGAATTCCTCCCCGGAGAAGTGTACCTGTTATCAGTTCAGCGATTTCCTGTGCTTTAACCGTTACTATGGCTGGTATCTGCTGGGCGGCTACGAGATGCAGGATGCGGAGGAAGCGTTCCGCGCGGAACTGGATGCATGGCTGGCGAAGGGGGTCGACTGCCCGTTTGTATTTACTGAATACGGCTGCGACAATCTGCAGGGCGAATATAAACTGCCGAGTGTACAGTGGAGTGCGGAGTATGAACTGGAATACTTGAAAATCTACGAGAGAGTTTTCGATTCCTACGACTGCATCAAGGGAGAGCAGGTCTGGAACTTTGCAGATTTCCAGACGGTGGAAGGCATCATGCGTGTCAATGGAAATAAGAAGGGAATCTTTACCCGTCAGAGACAGCCGAAAACTGCGGCTTACTATTTTAAAAACCGCTGGGAAAAGCTTCCGGTAGATTATAAAGGATGAGAATTTCCGACAGGAAATCCCGCGAGATCCGGTCTGTGAAAAGGCCGGACCTCACGGGATCTTTTTAAAGCTCGATCAGTTCGTATTCGCGGGAGCCGAAGCCCAGATCCGCTGCAGCCTCGATGGTATGGATACCGTTGCGGCTGTTTACCCGTTCCATAAAATGTTCCTTGCCCGGATCGTCGGAATTGACTACAAGGTCGATACATGCCTGGTCGATCGCGACGGGATCCAGGGAAGCCAGGATTCCAATGTCTTTCATGCAGGGATCCTCTGCGACTGCACAACAGTCACAGTCAACGGAAAGGTTCTTCATCACGTTGATATATGCAATGTTTCCTTTGAAGTGTTCCGCTACACTGCAGGCAGCGTCTGCCATTGCTTCAGGAAAAGCGACGCTGCTGGCGTGCTGCTGCCATGTTTCGAAACGGTCATCCGTTTTTCCTGCGGAATGGATCAGCGCTTTGCCTTTGCTGGATGCACATCCGATGGAAAGCTGTTTCAGCGCTCCGCCGTATCCGCCCATGGGATGACCTTTGAAGTGGGCCAGGACCAGCATGGAATCATAGTTGACAATGTTTTTGCCCAGATGATTTTCCTTCAGGACTTTTCCGTTTGGAATCGGCCAGACCACATCCGGTCCTTCGGCATCCATCAGATCCACATCAAAATATTTCGTCCAGCCGTGCTCTTCCATAAGTTTCATGTGGGATTCCGTATGGTCGCGGACACCTGTCGAGGCGTCTCCATAGGCAGTGTTGCACTCGACGATCGTGCCATGGACTTCCTCCACCATCGGACGCCAGAATTCCGGACGCAGGAAATTCTGATTTCCCTTCTCTCCGGAATGAACTTTCACTGCTACTTTTCCGGGCAGTTGTACGCCCAGAGCACGGTACATTTCAACGACCTTTTCCGGTGTGATCTCTTTGGAAAAATAAACCTTTGCCTTCATTTCAAAACCTCCTTGCCACTTTTTCGACTCTGTTCTGAGAATATTCAAAGCGAATCATGATATAGAATCACTTAATTATGTTATACTCCCTGAAGTTCACTCCAGGTCAAGGCTTTTTTGTTAAAACCTGTTATGAGAGTTACAGTTCAGACAGGTCTGCGCATTCACTGCGCAGACCGTACGAAAACATAGTGCCTGTGGGGGCATTCAGCCCATCGCGAAGAGATTCTCAATGGCTGGATGCCGGTTACAGTTTAGCTGGCTGAACTGTAACTTATGAGATAACCGTTTGGCTGGCCGGATTGTTTACGGTCATAGCGGTAAGGTATTTTTTGAGAAACATCCTTGTCTTGCAGCATGGTCCCGTGTATAATAAATGCGAATACGGCGAAGAAATGCAGGAAGCGGACCGCCGGACAGATACGACAGGAAAGGTAGGGTATCAGCCATGTTAAAAGGAAAAACAGTGATTCTTGGAGTGACAGGAAGTATAGCGGCGTATAAGGCAGCGTCCCTCGCCAGTATGCTGGTAAAGCAGGGAGCGGCAGTTCATGTGATCATGACCCGGAACGCCGTGAATTTCATCAATCCGATCACTTTTGAGACGCTGACAGGACGAAAGTGTCTGGTAGATACGTTTGACCGGAACTTCGAGTTTCAGGTAGAGCATGTTTCGCTGGCAAAACAGACGGATCTGGTGATGATTGCGCCGGCAAGCGCCAACGTGATCGGGAAGATGGCCAACGGGATCGCCGACGATATGCTGACAACGACAGTCCTGGCTTGTACCTGCCCCAAGCTGGTGGCTCCTGCGATGAACACGAGAATGTTTGAAAATTCCATCGTTCAGGAAAATATGAGAAAGCTGGAAAATCATGGATTCCGGATGATCTCTCCGGCAGTCGGATATCTTGCCTGTGGAGATACAGGTGCAGGGAAAATGCCGGAACCGTCCGTGCTGCTGGAGCATATTCTCTATGAGATCGCGCTGGAGAAGGATCTGACGGGCAGAAAAATACTGATCACCGCCGGCCCGACCCGGGAGGCCATTGACCCGGTGCGTTATCTGACCAACCATTCCACCGGAAAGATGGGATACGCGCTGGCAAAGATTGCGGCGATGCGGGGAGCCGACGTGACGCTCGTCTCCGGCCCGGTACAGCTGTCCACGCCGCTCGCTGTCCGCAGAGTCGATGTGACGACAGCCAGGGAAATGTTTGAGACAGTCCGGGAACTGGCTCCGGATCAGGAGATCGTGATCAAGGCTGCTGCGGTTGCCGATTACCGGCCGGCAAATGTCAGCCGGGAAAAGGTCAAGAAAACAGACGGAGAACTTTCCATTTCGCTGGAGCGCACGGATGATATTCTGCAGTATCTGGGAGATCACAAACCGGAGGATCAGTTCCTGTGCGGATTTTCGATGGAGACAGAGCATATGCTGGAAAACTCCAGAAAAAAACTGGAGAAAAAACATCTGGATATGATCGTGGCGAATAATCTGAAAACCGAGGGGGCAGGATTCGGCACAGATACCAACGTGGTAACGATCCTGACGAAAGATACCGTGGAGGAGCTTCCGAAGATGAGCAAGGAAGACGTGGCCGGAAAGATTCTTGACGAGATCAGGAAAATGTGTAATGCGGACTGACGCTGAGGAGTCAGCCGAAAGACAGAAAAAGCTTTATTGCGCCGTATCAAATGTTTTAAACAGGGAAATATGTACCGGAGACATCCGGACATCATTCCCGGACAGGTAACCCGAAAACCGAAAATTGTACAGTATCCGGGAAAGGAACTGTAACAAGGAGGACATTATGACAACAAAATCGAACACAGTAAAACCTGCAGGAAGCATGCGCAATTTCACAAAGCGGCTTGCGATGCTTGCACTCTTTTCCGCGCTCATCGTTCTGATGGCGTTCACACCGTTTCTGGGCTATATTCCGCTGGGATTTACGAGGGCGACGATCATTCATATACCGGTGATCCTGGGCTCTCTGCTGCTTGGACCGTCCAACGGGGCGTTTCTCGGCCTTGTCTTCGGACTGACCAGCCTGATCAATAACACGGTAAATCCGACGGCCACATCGTTTGTCTTCAGCCCTTTTTATTCTCTGGGAGAGTTTGACGGCGGCTGGCCCAGCCTGCTGATCTGTCTGGTTCCGAGGATTCTGACCGGTGTGGTTCCATATTATGTTTATCATCTGTTCCGAAAACTGAATAAAAAATTCCGGCCGAATGCGGCGGTTCCTCTGGCGGCAGCAGGTGTGTCGGGCGCGCTGACAAATACGCTGCTGGTCATGAATCTGATCTATCTGTTTTTCGGAAAACAGTATGCAGCGGCGAACGGGAAGGCGGCGGACGCGGCGTACCTGTTTATCCTGTCCGTCATCGGGATTAACGGAGTGCCGGAGGCCATTGTCGCGGGAATTCTGCTGACGCTGCTGGGAAAGGTTTTGCTGAATGAAAAAGTTCGTGCAAATATAGGAGTCTGATATGATACTTGCCATTGACATTGGAAATACTAACATAGTGCTGGGGTGTATTGAAGGAAAAAAGATCCGCTTTATCGAGCGCCTTTCCACCGATAAAGGAAAGACGGAGTTGGAGTACGCGATCCATCTGAAAAATGTCCTGGAGATTTATGACGTAAAGGAAGGAGAACTGGAGGGCGGAATCCTGTCCTCCGTTGTTCCGCAGATCACGGAAGTGTTCCGCAAGGCGGCGGAAAAAGTGATCAAAGTTCCGGTCAAGGTCGTGGGTCCGGGACTGAAGACAGGACTGAATATTATCATGGACAATCCGGGAAGCGTGGGGAGCGACCTTGTCGTGGACGCGGTAGCTGCTATGAAAGAATATCCGCTGCCGTTGGTGATCGTGGATATGGGAACAGCCACGACCGTCTGCGTGGTCAACGGCAAAGGAAACTATATCGGAGGAATGATCCTGCCGGGAGTTCGAACTTCCCTGGACGCGCTGGTTTCCAACGCGGCGCAGCTTTCCCAGATCAGTCTTGAGGCGCCGAAAAAGATCATCGGGACCAATACGATCGACTGTATGAAGAGCGGAGTGATCCATGGAAATGCATCCTGCATCGACGGGGTGATCTCCCGGATCGAGGAGGAGCTGGGAGAGCCGTGTACTGCTGTGGCCACAGGCGGTCTGGCAAAAGTGATTATACCGTACTGCAGAAGAAAAATTATACTGGATGATAATCTGCTGCTGAAGGGCCTTCAGATTATTTACGAGAAAAACCGTTGAGCGGAAATTTACTCCAACGGATAAAAATGCTCCAGCTCATTGAGAAATACCTGCAGAGGAAGGGAAACTCTTCGCTGTGTGTTATAGATCACCTGAATCGCAAGACGGATCTGGTAATCCTTTACTTCGATCAGTGAGATTTCTTGACGCTGCAGTGCCTCTTTTAGTGTGAACAGGGGTAAAAGTCCGATCCCCAGCTGCCGCGCCACGGCATTGATGATAAAGCTGGCGTGGCCGATCTCCATGGTACATTCAAGGTTCTGCCCGGCCGCCGCCAAATCGTTTTCGAAGACCTGGCGGTAATTGCAGCCTTTCTCGGTGAGCACAAAATGTTCCTGAAGGAGCCGTTCGAGAGGAACGTCTTTCTGCCCTGCCAGAGGATGGGCGGAGGAACAGAAGAAAGAAATATCTGCCGGAAATGTGCGTGCTGTTTTCCAGTCAGCACGCGCGATCGGCTTGTCCAAGAGAAAAATCAGATCGAATACCCCTTTGTCGAGGTCTTCCATGGCCTTCAATGTGGTCGCAACTTCTATATGAAGTGTGATCTTCGGGTACTTTTCCATAAAGGTAAAAAACAGATTTCTGTACTCCGAGGACGCGACGGTTTCCATGATCCCGATGTTCAGATGCCCTTCCGGCTCTTCGGTCCGGTGAAAATGGTCTAGCGCCATCGATTCGTATTTGGAAATCTGATATGCATACTTTAAAAATTCCTGTCCTGCCGATGAAAGCCGGATCCGTTTTCCGTTGCGCTCGAACAGGTTTGCCTGCAGTTCGTTTTCCAACTGCTGGATCTGCATGGTAACGGTGGACTGCGCATACCCCAGTTCGTTGGAAGCTTTTGTGAAATTTTCGAATTCAGCGACTTTGATGAAAGTATGGATATTTTTCAGTTCCATCGGCATCTTCCTTTCTTTAGAATGAAACAGGTCTGACACCAAAAAAATTTTGGTGAAACTTTTGAATGATATCAAATAAAGTGATTTAGCTTATTATATATTTTTATTTTTCAGAATGCAAGTGTTGTGCTATAATTCAGTTCATAGATAACCGCAGTTCCAGAGCCGCGGCGGCGGTGCGGAGAACGGCGGTTGAATAATAATCAGTCGGAATCGGTGGAAGAATGGTAAACCGGCTGAATCTGAAAACGTACATACTTTTTCACAAAGAAGTGAACCTGCTGGCGACAGCGGACAGTCAGAGCCGTTTCACAGGGCCGGGAATGATCCGGAATGGAAAGGACAGCGGGCAGATCTGGTTGAAGGAAAAGGGTGTACGCTTTTTATTTACTTAAGAAAAGGAAGTGGTAGAAATATGGGACTGGCGCAGAATGTGTACCGTACGTATGTGAGAATACTGGAAGAGGAGTTGGTGCCGGCGTTTGGCTGTACAGAGCCGATTGCGATCGCTTACTGTGCGGCAAAGGCGAGAGAGGTACTTGGAACTGTTCCGGAAAAAGTGGTTATTCAGGCCAGTGGAAATATCATCAAGAATGTAAAAAGCGTAATCGTACCGAACACCGACGGCCTCAAAGGGATACCGGCAGCGGCAGCGGCGGGTATTGTCGGAGGACTGGCAGAGAAAAAACTGGAAGTGATCTCGGAACTGAATGATGAACAGAAAGAGCAGATGCGGGAGTATCTGGAAAAAGTACCCTTTGATGTTAAGCCGTTGACCAGTGGAGATAAACTGGATATACTGATCACAGTCTATGCCGGAGAGCATCAGGCCAGGGTTCGGATCTGCAGAACGCATTGTAATATCGCCCTGATTGAAAAAGACGGAGAAACACTCTATCATGAGGAAGCAGCCGTCTGTCAGGAGCAGGAGCCGCAGGCGGACAGATCTCTGCTCAGTGTAAAAAATATTATTCAGTTTGCACAGGAAGTAAATCTGGAGGACGTCCGGGAAGTGCTGGACCGCCAGATCTCATATAATTACAGAATTGCCCGGGAAGGAATGGAACATAACTGGGGCGCCAATATTGGCAGCATTCTGGTGAAAACCTACGGGGACGACGTGAAAATCCGATGCAAGGCGCTGGCGGCAGCCGGTTCCGATGCGAGAATGGGCGGATGCGAACTTCCGGTGGTGATCAATTCCGGAAGCGGAAACCAGGGGATCACCGTGTCCGTTCCGGTTATCGTCTATTCCGAATATTTGAACAGTTCGAAAGAAGAACTGTACCGGGCGCTGGTAATCTCCAATCTGATCGCCGTGCACATCAAACACGGTATCGGACCATTATCAGCATTTTGCGGGGCAGTCAGCGCGGGCTGCGCGGCGGGTTGCGGAATCGCATACTTGTACGGCGGCCGGGAAGAAGAGATTGCCCATACGTTAGTGAATTCTCTTGCTACCGTTTCTGGTATTTTCTGCGATGGAGCCAAAGCCTCCTGCGCAGCAAAGATCGCCTCATCGGTCGAGGCGGGAATCCTGGGATACTTTATGTATGTAAACGGTCAGCAGTTTTATGCGGAAGATGGAATCGTTTCTAAGGGCGTGGAGGATACGATCCGGAACGTCTGCCGTCTCGGCGCGCATGCGATGAATGAGACGGATGAGGAGATCATCCGTATTATGACCCACTGTGATTGAGCGATGCCCGGCGAAAATACAGTGAAGAGAATTTTGTTCCTGGCGGATGTTCAGGGAAAAACTAAAAAAGCAGGACAAAGGAGGAAAAAAATGAGAAAAAGATTATTATCACTGCTTTTGACAGGCGCGATGGCAGTCGGATTGCTTTCTGGCTGTGGTGGCGGAGACGGTGAAACACAGGTAGCTACGGCAGACAACAATACTGCGACGGCATCGAATGCAACATCGGCATCGGATACTGCGGACGGTGATTCTCAGCAGATCAATCTGCGGGCAGTTTCTTTCGGAAACAATTACGATGTGCAGGATATGGGATGGCGCTGGATGATGGCTGAGTGCTATGAAGGTCTGATGCGTGATGTGGCCGATGAAAACGGTGATACTTTTGAATATGCCGGAGCAGAGTCCATGGATGTCTCTGATGACGGACTTGTGTACACCTTCCATCTGAGAGAAGACGCTAAATGGTCTGATGGTGAACCGGTAACGGCGCATGACTATGAGTACGGCTGGAAAAGACTGTTGAATCCTGAAAATGGTTATGATTATGCATCATTTATCTTTAATGTAGTAGGAGCGGAAGAGTATTATAATGGTACCGGCTCTGTGGATGACGTTGCGATCCACGCGCTGGACGATTATACTTTTGAGGTGACGCTGAAAGTTGCGGATCCGACTTTCCAGGCGAAGCTGGTGGCAACGCCTCTGTATCCGACACGTCAAGATATTGCGGAAGCGGCTGGAGATAACTGGGGAAAAGACTGGACCCTGTGTGTTTATAACGGACCGTTCTGCATGACAGATCTTGTAGAAGATAATACTATGACATGGACCAAGAATGAATATTACTGGAATGCAGATAACGTGAAACTGGATCAGATCAACTGGTATTGCGTATCAGAAGATGCGACAGCAGCGACGATGTTTGACAATGGTCAGCTGGATGTCTTTGATGCTTCCGGAGACTATATCGCAAAATATGATGCGGAAGTTGAAAGTGGAGACCTTCAGGTGATGGATGTTGAATATCCGGGTACAGCGATGCTGTGCTTTGAACATCAGAATGGTGGTCTGTCCGGTCTGATGCAGAACGTAAATATCCGTAAAGCCATTTCTTATTCTATCAACCGTGAGGAAATGGTCTCGGCTGTATATGGAAGATACACAGCTGCGTACGGACTGGTATCTCCTGCGATCACTTTGAATGGTGAGTCTTATCGTGCGCAGGTGGATGAACCGATCAAAGCGGAATATGAACAGTATGCAGGAAATCCGGAAGCACTTCAGGAATTATTCCAGACAGGACTGGATGAGCTGGGCGTTACTACCCCGATGAATGAAATCACGTTGACCCTGCTTTCCTATGGTTCTACTACCGAGAATCAGCTGGAACGTGAGTACATCCAGCAGTCGCTCAACCAGAATCTTGGCATCACCGTTGAACTGAATACAGTTGGTGATTCTGATCTGTTTATTGCGAGAAGAGATGCTCTGGATTATGATATTTTCCTGAGCTCTTGGTACAGTGATTACAATGATCCGCTGGATTTCCTGAACATCATGAAGAGCGGTGTTTACAAATCCTATGGTCTGTACAGCAACTCAGAGTATGACAGCATGATCGATTCTCTGACAGGAATGCAGGATTCCGCAGAGCGTCTTCAGACTTACTCTGATCTGGAAACGCTGCTTCTGCTGGATGACTGTGCATGTGCGCCGATTTACTATTCTGACAAACATTATTACTATCAGAACTGGGTACAGGATTTCCGTACCTCTTCGTTCGGAGCCAGCCAGGAACTTTACATTGCATCTATTTCAGGAAAGTAAGCGTTGTTAATGTACTTGAGTTGAAATTTCACAGAAATGGTATAGAGTGAAGTGCAAAGAAGGGCTTATGATTCCGTAAGCCCTTCTTTGTTATAAAAACATAAGGAGTAATTCTATGGGCAAATATTTAATACGCCGTCTTGCGGAGATGATTCTTACATTATTTCTGATCGCAACGGCAACATTCTTTTTGCTGGAGGCAGTTCCGGGGGACCCTTTGACGGAACGCGCAGAAAAGCTGTCTCCCACGGTAAAAGAAAATCTGTATAAAAGATATGGCCTGGATAAGCCGATGATGGAACGTTATGTGATAACCATGGAGGGAATTTGTACCGGAAATTTCGGGGAATCCTTCGTATATGCCGGACAGACTGTGCAGGGCCTGATTCACGACCGTCTGCCTGTATCCGCGCGTCTTGGTATTCAGCAGGTGATACTCGGAGTTGGAGTGGGACTACTGCTGGGAATTCTGGCGGCCATGAAGAGGGGAACGATCGCCGATTATCTGGTGATTGCGCTGTCTGTTTTGCTGATCTCAATCCCGCATCTCATTTTCGGACTATTGCTTCAGAAAGTATTTGCGGGTAATCTGCAGTGGTTTCCGACGATCGGATGGCCGGCAGGAAAAGATCTGTGGTTTGGAGGCTGGGAATATACGGTACTTCCAACATTGACCGGATGCTTTTCTTATATTGCCACATATGCACGTTTGCTGAAGACGTCTATGCTGGATGTGATCAATCAGGATTATGTACTCACGGCGGAATCCAAAGGACTGAGCCGGGCGCGGATTATCCGCAAACATATCATTCGAAATTCCTTTATTCCCGTGATCACACAGCTGCCGATGTCCATCGCCATGTGCATTACCGGATCCTTCTTTATCGAGAGTATCTTCTCGATTCCTGGTATTGGCCAGTATTATGTTACCGCTGTCAATAATCAGGATTTGTCGATCATTATGGGAGAAACAGTCATCCTGGCAGCATTGTATATTGTGGTTCTGTTTATCACTGACCTTCTGTATATCGCAGTGGACCCGAGAATCAGTCTGACCGGAAAGAGCAGATAATAGGAGGAGAAAACTTATGGCAGCATTAACACCAGATAAATTTAAAATAGTTGGATTTACCCAGGAAGATGCCAATAGAATTGATCGTCCTACGATTTCCTACTGGCAGGACGCGTGGAGGAGACTGAAGAAGAATCCTGTGGCGATGGCGTCTCTTGCCGTGCTCGGACTCCTGGTCATCATGGTAATCATCGGTCCCCTGATCCGAGGATATGATTATGAAACAATGAATGTGGCGGAAAAAAATCTTGGCCCGTCTGCAAAATACTGGTTTGGTACGGATAATCTCGGCCGTGATCTGTTTTCGCGTATCTGGGTTGGCGCCCGCGCGTCTCTGATCATCGCGCTGGTGGCTACGGCGCTGAAGCTTGTATTCGGTACTGTGTATGGTGCATTGATGGCGCACTTTGGCGGCTGGGTGGATGAAATCCTGATGCGTATTATTGAGGTCATCAATTCCATTCCGTCCCTGCTTCTCACAATCTTGATCATGATGGTGCTTGGAAACAATCTGTTTTCACTGCTTGTAGCGCTGAGTATTACCGCATGGTGCAATACGGCGCGTCAGGTGCGAGGCATGATCAAGCAGCTCCGTGAATCAGAGTATGTATACGCGGCGGAGGTGCTCGGCGCGAAGCCTGTCCGTATTATCCTGAAACACTACGTACCTAATATGCTGGGAATTCTTATCTTGGATACAGCTACGGCGATCCCATCCTTCATCTTCACGGAAGCAGGGCTCAGCTTCCTCGGCATTGGCCTGCAGGCTCCGGCGATCAGTCTCGGCGTCCTGATTTCGATGGGACAGCAGAATATGGACTTCTATCCGTCTCAGCTGTTTTTCCCGTGTCTGGTACTTTGTGTCATCGTTATGGCTTTCAACCTGCTGGGCGATGGACTTCGTGATGCGCTGGATCCGAGACTTCGGCAGTAAGCGCGAATATGTAAAGACAGGAGACAATGACAATGAATGAACAGAAACCTATTTTGGAAGTGAAAAATCTGAGAGTCTCTTATCATACATACGCCGGTGAGGTAAAGTCCGTAAGAGGCGTGAACTTTACGCTGGAAAAAGGGGAGGCTCTGGCAATCGTCGGGGAATCCGGCTGTGGAAAATCCGTAACGGCAAAGTCTATTATGGGACTGATAAAGGCTCCTCAGGGAGAAATCAAGAAAGACAGTGAAATCTGGTACAATGGGGAGAATATCCTGAATTATAATAAAAAACAGTGGCAGCATTACAAAGGCGGCGAATGTGCGATTATTTTCCAAGATGCACTTGCATCTTTGAATCCCACGATGCGTGTCGGAAAACAGATCATGGAAAATCTGATGGGACACAAGAATATGAACAAAAAAGAGGCCGCTAAAGAGGCAGTGGAAATGCTTCGCCTTGTTGGGATTCCGGAGCCGGAAAAACGTGTGAAACAGTATCCGCATGAATTTTCCGGAGGTATGCGGCAGCGTGTTATGATCGCGATCGCATTTGCCTGTGACCCTAAAATATTGATCTGTGATGAGCCGACGACGGCACTGGATGTAACGATTCAGGGTCAGATTCTGGATATTATAAAGGGACTGCAGAAAAAGAACAATACTTCTGTAATCATGATCACCCATGACCTTGGAGTTGTGGCAAATATTGCTCAGAACATTGCAGTCATGTATTCCGGTATTATTGTTGAACGCGGAAGCTGCGAGGATATTTTCTATCGCCCCCGGCATCCGTATACCTGGGCACTGATCCAGTCGGTGCCGCGTCTCGATCTGCAGAATAAACAGGAGCTTGCCACAATACCGGGAACTCCGCCGGACCTTCTGAATCCGCCGGTGGGATGTCCGTTTTGTACCAGGTGTAAATATTGTATGCCGATCTGTAAGGAAGAAATGCCGGAATATACAGATTTTGGCGGTGAGCATACGGCAGCATGCTGGCTGCATCATCCGATGGCACCGAAAGTGGAGATGCCGGATCTGGAAGGAGGAGAGTAATTATGGCAGAAAAAGAGGTGCTTTTTTCCGTACAGCATCTGAAAAAATATTTTCAGGTGGGAAAGAATGCTACGCTTAAAGCAGTGGACGATGTTTCCTTCGAGATTTATAAGGGTGAAACACTTGGTATGGTGGGAGAATCGGGCTGCGGAAAGACGACCTGCGGCCGTACCTGTATCGGTCTGTATGATAAAACAGACGGAACGGTATTGTATAAAGGAAAAGACGTTCACGCGATGACGGGAAAAGAACGGTTTGCATTTAAGAAAAACGTGCAGATGGTTTTCCAGGATCCATATGGTTCTCTTGATCCGAGAATGACAGTTGCAGATATTATTGGTGAGGGAATCGATATACATAAGATTGCCAAGAATAAACACGAACGTCAGGAAATGATTTATCATTACCTGGAACTGGTTGGCCTTAATAGAGAACATGCCAATCGGTTTGTCCATGAATTTTCGGGCGGTCAGCGTCAGCGGATCGGTATTGCCAGAGCGCTTGCGGTGCATCCCGAGTTTATGGTGCTTGATGAGCCGATTTCTGCTCTGGATGTGTCGATTCAGGCGCAGATTGTCAATCTTCTGGTGGAACTTCAGAAAAAGATGGGGCTGACCTATCTGTTCGTAGCGCATGATCTTTCCATGGTAAAACACATTTCTGACCGTGTAGCGGTTTTGTATCTGGGGACACTGGTGGAACTGACAACCTCCGAGGAATTGTATGCCAATCCAAGACATCCGTATACCCAGGCGCTTTTGTCTGCGATACCGATCCCGGATCCGAAAGTTGAGGCGGAGCGTGATAAAAAGAAAATCCGTCTCGAGGGTGAAGTCCCGAGTCCGATCAATACGAAACCGGGCTGCAAATTCCGCGGCAGATGTAAATATGCGAAGGAAATCTGCGGAGAGAAGATGCCTGAACTGAAAGATATCGGAAATGGTCACTTTGTGGCATGCCATTTCTGCGACGATAAGGAGTTCTGAATATGAATAAAGGGAGAGACCTGATCCGTGACATGATAAAAGTGCTGAAAATCGGATGCCTGGCGGGCATATCCGTGGGTGCAGTACTATTCCTTGGCGGTTTTCTGGCAGGAAGCTTTCAGCTGCTCAGCGGTCTGGAAGCGGCAAAAGATGGTTTGCTGCTTATTGCTGCGCTGGGGATGTTTGTGGTCGCTGGAATGCTTCTGGTCAAAGGGAAAAATCCAGAGAAGTTTGAGGAGAAGGATTCGTGGAAAAAGCATTTTCAGATACTGGGATATAAAGGTGTGGTTGGGATTCTCTGCGTGATCATTTTACTCTTTGCGGCAGTTATGGATTATCTGATAATGGCAGTAAAGTAATTAAGTTGAAAACAGTTTTAAGTCAAAACCAGAACGCAGCCCGGGGCAGATGGCATGCGTGTGCGGTCAGCCGTATACGCATACCGCCTGCTCTGGGCTGCGTTCGTCTGTTTCCGTCTGATGCCGGAGAGGAACGCTATCCTTCCCGATTGACAGAATCAGCGATCGGTGTTACACTGTGACTATAACAAAAGCAAAGAGAGGCAACCAATATGTTTTGTGAACTGATTCAGATTGATTTTAACAGCGACGAAGCGATATATATTCAGCTTCGCAACCAGATTATCCTTGGAATAGCAACTTCGCAGCTGCAGGAAGGGGATACTCTGCCCTCGGTCCGCCAGATGGCGGAAACAATCGGAATCAATATGCATACGGTAAATAAAGCATACAGCGTTCTGCGCCAGGAAGGGCTTTTGTGTATCGACCGCCGCCGGGGAGCGGTTGTCCGGATTAATGCCGACAAGCTGTATGCGATGGAAGAACTGCAGGAAGAACTGCGGGTGATCCTGGCGAAAGCCGTCTGTAAAAATGTATCGAGAGAGGAAGTTCACCAAATGGTGGATCAGATTTACAGCGAATACGAAGAATAAAGGAGACGACATCTATGCAGGAAAAATATACCGCTCAGGCGCGTAATGCCCTGACGATGGCTGAAAAGACAGCGAAGCGCTGCCGGCACAGTTATATAGGAACTGAACATCTGCTTCTGGGACTCCTGATGGAACCAGAGGGAACGGCAGGCATTCTTCTCGGCGAATTTGGCGTGGAGCAGGAACGTCTGCTGTCATTGATCGACCGACTGATCACTCCCAGCGAAAATACTGCTGTGGCATCTGCTCCGGGACTGACTCCCAGAGCCCGCCGACTGTTGGAGAATGCCCAGAATGAAGCTTCCCGTCTGAAAAGTGATACTGTGGGAACCGAGCATATTCTGCTTGCGATGCTGAAGGAAAATGATTGTGTTGCGACGCGGCTTCTCTATACCATGGGGGTTAATATCCAGAAGTTGTTTGCGGCGCTCTTAAATGCGATGGGAGAGGCCGGAAGTATGACGAAAGAAGAGATCCAGGCGAAAATAGGCGCTCCCAGAGGAAACGATCATTCTGCGACCCCGACGCTGGATCAGTACAGCCGCAATCTGAATGAGATGGCAAAGCAGGGAAGACTGGATCCGGTCATCGGCCGTCAGGCGGAAATTGACCGGGTGATACAGATCCTCAGCCGGAGGACGAAGAACAACCCGTGTCTGGTGGGAGAACCGGGAGTGGGCAAGACTGCGATTGTGGAAGGCCTGGCACAGCGGATCGTACAGGGAGTTGTGCCGGATACTATTAAGGATAAGCGTGTTGTTGTGCTGGATCTTTCCGGAATGGTAGCGGGAAGTAAATACCGCGGCGAGTTTGAGGAACGGATCAAAAATGTTGTCCGCGAGGTTATGGAAAACAGAAACGTACTGTTGTTCATCGACGAGCTCCACACGATTATCGGCGCAGGTGGCGCAGAAGGGGCGCTGGATGCCTCCAATATCCTGAAACCCTCGTTGTCCAGAGGGGAAATCCAGCTGATCGGGGCGACGACTCTGGAGGAATACAGAAAGTATATAGAGAAAGATGCGGCGCTGGAACGGCGTTTTCAGCCGGTAACGGTGGAAGAGCCGACGGAAGAAGAAGCCAAGGAAATCCTGCGGGGCGTTCGTCCCTATTATGAGCGACATCATGGCGTGGAAATTTCCGATGCCGCGCTGGAAGCGGCAGTGCAGATGAGTGCCCGCTATATTCATGACCGTTTTCTGCCGGACAAAGCGATCGATCTGATGGATGAGACCGCGTCCAGAGTACAGCTTGGTGGATTCAAGGTTCCGGAGGCATTGGAGGAAAACGAGAAACAGCACAAAAAACTGCTGGAGGAAAAAGAGCAGGCAATCAAAAACGGTGACTTTGAAAAGGCGCGTCAGATCCAGGAAGAGCAGGCGCTGACCGAGAAGAAGCTGAAAAATGCGAGGGAGCGTTTTGAGAAGAAATGCCGCAGCAGAAAGCTTACTGTGACGGAGGACGATATTGCCGCTACTGTTTCAGCGTGGACCAAGATACCGGTGCAGAAGCTTGCCGAGGAAGAATCGAAGCGTCTTGCCAGACTGGAGCAGGTGCTTCACAAACGTGTGGTTGGCCAGGATGAGGCGGTGCGTGCCGTCGCGCGGGCCATCCGCAGGGGAAGAGTGGGACTGAAGGATCCTAATCGGCCGATCGGTTCTTTCCTGTTCCTTGGACCGACAGGTGTGGGAAAGACAGAACTGTCAAAGGCGCTGGCGGAGGCAGTCTTCGGGACTGAGCAGGCGATGATCCGGGTCGATATGTCGGAATACATGGAAAAACACAGTGTCTCAAAGATGATCGGTTCCCCGCCGGGATATGTGGGCTATGAGGAGGGTGGCCAGCTTTCTGAGAAAGTCCGCAGAAATCCGTATAGTGTGATCCTTTTTGATGAGATTGAGAAGGCCCATCCGGATGTGTTTAATATCCTGCTTCAGGTTCTGGATGATGGTCACATTACGGACGCGCAGGGACGGAAGGTTGACTTTAAACAGACCTGTATTATCATGACTTCCAATGCAGGAGCTCAGTCGATCGTGGAACCGAAACGGCTCGGCTTTCTGTCCGAAGAAGATGAAAAGAAAGATTATGAATATATGAAGGGTCAGGTGATGGAGGAGGTACGCCGGATGTTTAAGCCGGAATTTCTGAACCGTATCGATGAGACGATCGTATTCCATCAGCTGACCAAACAGGATATGAAAAAGATCGTCGGAATTCTTCTGAAGGATCTGGTCGGACGATGCAAAAACCAGATGGAGATCGACCTGAAAATCCGCGATGCCGTGAAGGAGCATCTGGTGGATACCAGTTATGACAGCAAATATGGTGCGCGTCCGCTGAAACGGGCGATCCAGAGCCAGCTGGAGGATCCTCTGGCAGAGGCGATCCTTGCGGGAACAATAAAAAAAGGTGACACAGTTGCAGTGGGAATTCGTAAAAAAGAAATAAAATTTTCAGTATGCGACTAGAAAAAGCAGTTAAATTATGCTATGATTTAGCCAGAGTTAAGTCCTGTACCTGACAGGCAGAACAACAAAAGACAATACCGGGAGGGCATTTCAGATGTCAGTAATTAAAGAATTAATCCGTACAGAAACAGATGGCGGAATCAGCTTTGGAAACTATGAACTGGATCAGAAATCCAAGCTGTCTGATTTTGAATACAAAGGGGATCTTTACAAAGTAAAGACTTTCCGGGAGATTACCAGGCTGGAGAGAAACGGGGCTTTCGTTTACGAGTCCGTTCCGGGAACTGCAGTGTCGGATCTCCTGATGTTCGACGGAGGAATGACATTTACGGTGGAAGGACCGGAAGACGCGCAGATCACAGTGGAACTGGAAGCCGAGACAGAGTACAAAGTGATTCTCGACGGAGTAAATGTCGGTCACATGACAACCAATCTCGGAGGAAAGCTCTCCTTCAGCGTTGAACTTGAGCAGGCAGAACAGATTAAAGTAGAGATCGTTCGTGTGGACTGAGATAACAGGGACCGTCCGTACAGGGGTTGTGTGGAAACTCAGGCGCCCGTTCTGACGGACGAAACATACAGGTAAATGATAAGGAAAGAGCCGCTGCCGAAAGAAAGCAGCGGCTCTTATTTTATGGTGCAGGGTCAAAAGGTCATGCTTTTCATGCTTGCATGAAAAAGCATGAC
>ERZ1643246.2243-NODE-2243-length-18854-cov-5.750146_pt1 | contig 18854 bp, 19 predicted proteins | sample MGYA00579265_ERZ1643246 | MGnify/ENA primary metagenome ERZ1643246 (study PRJEB29033, sample SAMEA4952261) | chicken gut metagenome | biome: Broiler Chicken; feature: Gastrointestinal Tract; material: Caecum | place: Ireland | collected 2018 | study: Broiler...
CGGCCAAAAAGGCATCCCGGGTATCTCCGCTGACCGCAGTTTCCGGCAACGCTGCCAGACAGCCGAAAATCCGCCGGGCCGCCAATACCCGCTTCCTGAAAATCCACACAGCACTGGGCTTTCACCATGCCAGACAAAACAAAAAGAACCTTCTGCTCATGACCGGTTCCTTTGCCATCAGTATTGTCTTATTCCTGGGATTCTCCGTCTTCGTGACTTTCATGCATCATGCCCTGAATCCTCTGCAGCCTTACACACCGGATCTCTCTGTGGCCGCAGCAGACAACAGCTGCACCATCAGCAGAAATCTGGCAGAGGAAATTCAGCACATGGACGGCGTCGCCCGGGTTTACGGCCGCGGATTTGCCGACATCCCCGCTGAATATCACGGAAAAAATGTAACCATCACCCTGATCTCCTACGAAGAAAACCAGTTTGGATGGGCAGAACAAAAAGGCTGGACTGCCGGAGGAAAAAGCCTGCAAAAAGTTACCGGCGAAGAAAACTCGCAGAAAGTTGCCGGTAAAGAAAGCCGGCAGAACGTTACCGGCAACGGAAATTATGTGCTGGCCGGATACAATGCCGCCCGTCCTCTCAAGACAGGAGACCAGATTGTCACCTCCGCCGGCACACTGACTGTGGCGGACACCCTCTACCAATGTCCGTTTGATCTTGCCGGCAGCGACTGGATCCTCATCTGCTCCGAAGACACATTCACGGCCATCACTGGAAAAAATGCTTACACGATCATCGATATCCAGCTGACTTCTGATGCCACCGACGCAGATGTCAATGCCATCCGGCAATTCAGCAAGGATTCCCTGGGCGATCAACTGGCGTTCTCCGACCAGAGACTCAGCAACCAGGAGACCGCAGGAGCCTTTTACTCCTTCGCCCTCTTCGTCTATGGTTTTCTGGCCATCATCGCTATGATCGCCGCCTTTAACATTATCAACAGCATCTCCATGAGCGTCTCCGCCCGCATCAAGCAGTACGGCGCCATGCGGGCCGTGGGTATCGAGATCCGTCAGCTCATCGGAATGATCGGTGCGGAAACCTCCGTCTATGCCATATCCGGCATACTTTGCGGCAGCCTCATCGGGCTTCCCCTTCATTATTATCTCTGGCAGATGCTCATTTACGATCGCTGGAACGAAAGCTGGCAGTTCCCGCTGGAAGCCTATGCGGTCATCCTGCTGGTAACAGTACTGTCCTGTGCAGCGGCCGTCTTCGGACCGGCAAAACGAATCCGGGAAACATCCATTGTTGAGGTAATTTCTCATCAATAAAATTTCAATTAGAAATATTTCTTTGAAAAAGCAGAAAAATTCCGCCATACATTTGCAGCGCGCAATTCCATGGCGGAATTATTTTTCGGACATGGAAACAGCCCCCATAAAACATGGGGGCCGCTTCAACCACATAATCTCTAAACTAAAAAAGGATAAAATATGAACACTCATAATTTCTGACTGGATCAAAAATTAATGATGAGTATCTGAAAATTAATGACAATGCCCTCCGCAATGCTTACAGTCCCCACCACACTGAAGGGACTTTCCACTGCGCTTATCGCGAACCATACTTCTGACTGCCAGTCCCACGATACCTAAAAGTACTACGCCTGCAATTACTGTACCCATGACAATCTCCTTTCCGGCTGCTTCCTTCTTGTCTCCAAACAGCAGCTGCGTCTGTCATCACTTGCTGTCTGTTTCTGACGTTAGTATATACTAACACTCATTAGAAGTCAAGAACTTTTTTTCGTTTCCCGGCATTTTTGTTTTCCCTGCGGGAATTGAATTATTCATCCTTTTATGATATAGTAAACAAAATGTCCAGCTAAGAAAGTATATTGAGGTGATAACATTGAGAGAAAAAAGCAACGAATCTGCTGAGATGTATCTGGAGACCATTTTAATTCTGAGTGAAAGACTCCCTGTAGTTCGTTCCGTGGATGTGGCCAACGAACTGGATTTCAAGAAGTCCAGCGTGAGCATCGCCATGAAGAATCTGCGGGAGAAAAAGCAGATCACCATGACCGACGCCGGTTATATTTATCTGACTGATGAAGGACGGGCCATTGCCGAGATGATCTATGAACGTCACAAAGTGATCGCCAAAGTTCTGGAATCCCTCGGCGTCCCAAAGGATATCGCCAATAATGACGCCTGCCGCATTGAACATGTCATCAGCCAGGAAAGCTTCGAGGCCATCAAAAAGCATATCCATAAATTTTCTCATTAATCTTTACGGTAAATTTTCTCATTTTACAAATGATTTTATGAATCGTAATCCAATGAAATATTTGCAAAACAAAAAGGAATGTACGGCATATCTCCTCGCACTGGAGACATCCGATACATTCCTTTTTTCTGCATTTCTTTTTTGTTTTAAATATAAACTTTGATTTTCTGATATTTTACTCCGTGGGCCATGGCCTTTCCATGACTGGCATAGTACACATCAATCTTTCTTCCCTTGATGGCTCCGCCGGTATCTTCCGCCACATATGTCTCATCGCCAATCTTTACCTTGGTTCCCAGAGGAATGAGATTCTTGTCCACAGCGATGGTGCGGTTCTCACGAGGTCTCGTGCCGCTGGCTGTAGCAGCTCCTGCCCACTGTCCCGCACAGCTTGCACAGTTACAATAACCGGTGGTCTTCACCCACATGGTCACGTAATTCTTCACTGTAACCACACACTGTGCTTTGATGTTTGTTCCGGAAATCGTGGCAGTGATGACGGTTTTCCCTTTATCCCTGGCGGTGACCATGCCGCGCTTATCGACGGTCGCCACCCGCTTCTTACTGGACTTCCAGACAATCTTCTTCGTGGAAGAATTCCTGATCTTCGCGCGAAGCTTCAGCGTATCATCTCTTTCCAGAGATTTTTTTGATTTATTTAATTTTATCGTTGGTGTTGGTGCCGGCGCTTCCGCTGCCTGTGGTGCCTGCGTCTGTGGTGCCTGTGTCTGCGCTGTTTCCTGTGGATTGTATGGAGCCTCCGCCGCGGATACCCTCTGCGGTGCGAGACAGGCAAGGCCCATCATTGCCATCACTGACAGCAGGCCCAGTCTTTTTTTCACACAATTCATAATACAACCTCCTGCATAAAATATTACATACTTGTTACTTATTTTCATGCTTCAATGGAGATTATATCATAAATATTTCTATTTGTTAAGTGTTTTTAACATATTTGTAACATTTAACGGTTTTTTCAGCAACAAATTAAAATTTAATGCCCGCTTTCGTGCGCGCTTTCTCCAAAACTCCCACCACCGTCACTGACTCTGCCAAGTATTCCTGCGCTGTCTCATAGTCCTTTTCGTCAATCATTCTGGCAAAATCCGTAAATTCCTGCGTCATACGATGATGCTTCTCCGGTTCCTTAAAATCCTCCGTCTTTGTGGCCCGGACCATGGCTCCCGCCGCGTCTCTGACCTTCTCCTTTACATTTTCATCCACGTAGGTTGTCAGCAGAGCATCCGCAATATTCGGCTTACTGTCGATTTTCATCCATCCTTTTTCCCCCTGAATGGAAATGAATCCCGGACTGTCAGAATCTTTGGCTCCCGTGCAGACTGCGCTGAATCCATCGTATTTAAGAATCAGAGTGCCGGAAGTATCCACGCCATTTGGTCCGATGTTCGGATAATACTCCACATCTTCCGGCTCTCCAAACAGTCCGACGCAGTAATGCACATTGTAGACATTAATATCATACAAAGCCCCTCCGTAATAATCCGGATCAAAGGAGTGGGTGATATCTCCCGCCAGGTAAGCGTCATAGCGGCTGGAATACTGAGAATAATTACAGAGCGCCATCCGAAGAGTACCTAATTTCGCCAGATTCTTCTTCATCTCATCAAAAACCTCGTTGTGAAGAACGGTGACCGCCTCAAAAAGAAAAAGTTTCTTATCCTCCGCAAGCTTCTGCAGTTCCTTTGCCTCCTCGTAAAATCCGGTGAAAGGCTTCTCCAGAATCACATTTTTTCCGTGCAGAAGAGCTTCTTTCGCATACGGATAATGCGCGTTATTGACAAGGCCGATATAGACCGTATCCGCCTCCGTGTTTTTGAGCAGCTCTCCGTAATCCGTGTAAATCTCCGGAATCCCATACTGCTGCGCGAAAGCTTCCGCCTTTCCGCGGCTGTGTGGTCTTGCGAAAATCGCAGTCATCTCAATACTTTCCACCGGCTCCACCGCAAACAGCGCGTCTTCGATAATTTTTCCTGTACCAATAAATGCAAGCTTCATAGGGTCCTCCTTGTATCGTAATATTTCAGCTTAGTTTAGCATATACCCGGGAGTATTGTAAGTATATTTTTTATCCTTTCCTCTCCCGATCATTTCAACAAGTCCGGCATCAGAAATTCGAGATATAAGGAAAGGGACAATCTACTCACAGCAGACTGTCCCTGTTAATCAGGCAAACCATATCCTTAATATTGGCATATTAATGATTTATTTTTCCCCATACAGTTCTTCTCCTTCTCACCTCTCCCCGGCTTCCTCCATCATGGTCTCCGCGCAGATGCCGTATCCTCTGGTCGGATCGTCCACGAAGACATGGGTCACCGCACCGATTAGTTTCCCGTCCTGGATGATGGGACTGCCGCTCTCGCCCTGGATGATGCCGCCGGTCAGAGCGATGAGGTCCGGATCTGTGATCTTGATGCGGAGCGCCTTCTGGGCGTCTTTTTTGCCCAGGGAAATTTTTTCTATCTCGATGGTATAATCTCTGCTCTCCCCGCTGATACTGGTTCTGACAAAGGCTTTTCCTGTTTTGATCTCCGAGGCGTCGGCCACTTCCATCAGCTGGCCGTTCCGGAAATTTTCCTGATGATTTTTTATGAGACCGAAGATGCCGCAAGTGCTGTTGATGCCGATGTTGCCCAGATATTTTTCCGGGATATAGTCGATGGTTCCGATGACCTGTCCCGGGTCTTTGGCTTTGCCCTTCATGATGGAAGCGATATCGGTCTCATAGATGCTTCCGCCGGCAATGTTTAACTGGACGCCCAGGTCGCAGTCGCTGATTCCGTGGCCCAGGGCGGCAAAGTTTCCGTCTTCGGTGATATAGGTGACGGTTCCAATACCCTGGGTATCGTTGCGGATCCAGGCACCGATCTGGTAACAATGATCTTCTTCGGAGTAGACCGGCTGTATTTTGATCTGCTGCTCTTCGCCGTTTCGGGAAATGGTGAGCACGGCTTCTTTCTCCTCGTTTTTCTGCAGGCAGGAAATAAACTGTGCCTTGGAAGAAATGTCTTCCCCGTTCATGGCCAGAATATAATCCCCGGACTCCAGTTTATGTTCTGCCGGTGAGCAGGTTCTGTTGTCTGCCGTTTTTACATTCTGGATTCCCAGAACCAGAACACCCCTGGTTTTGATGTATATGCCCACCGGCTCTCCGGAGGCATATACCTTGGTTTTTGTCTCCTTCTTATCCCCTCCCGCTGCCAGCGTCTCTCTTATGTCCTCTTCCCCTGCCGCGTCGTACAGTCGTTCCTCCACATGAAACAATTCTCCCGCCTGCGCTCCGGCGGCAAATAATACTGCCGTCAGCAGTAAAAAATAGAATCTTCGCAACCTGCTTTTTTGCTGCTTTTGTGTTATCCGCGGCTTTTGTGCCTTCAATGAATTTTCAGCCATAAAAAAATACCCCCATGCTAAAGTACTGACCTTAGTATGGCGGGCATTTTCTGAATTCACACAGACAGATTATTCTACATTTTTTTATTCGACAAAATTCTTATGGTTCTGACACGGCATGGTTGAGCCGTGAAGCGAATTTTTTCATTTCTCTGGCGTTGTCCAGGACGGTGCTGGTAATTTCTGCGCCTCCGAGCATTCTTGCCAGTTCTTCCACGGATTCCTCCTCCGAGAGCCGGTAGATCCGGCTGATGGTGGAATTGTTGTCGCTGGTCTTTTCGATCAGATAATGGGAATCCGCCATAGCCGCGATCTGCGGCAGATGGGTGATGGCGATGACCTGACGCTTTCCGGCAATCTGTGACAGCCGCTCCGATACTTTCTGGGCAGTCCTTCCGCTGATTCCGGCGTCAATCTCGTCAAAGATCAATGTCTCCACCTGTTCTTCGTCGGCCAGCACCGATTTGATGGCCAGCATGATACGGGACAGCTCACCGCCGGAGGCGGTTTCCTGCAACGGCCGGACGTCCATGCCCGGATTGGTGGAGATCATGAAGCACACGTCATCTTTGCCGTCCGCCCGGCAGGCCGGCGCCTCCGTGAAGGCGATCTCAAAGCGCACCTGATTAAAATTCAGGTCCAGGAGCGCATTTTTGATGGACTCTGCCAGAGGAACGGCGGCCTTTTTACGAAGAGCTGTGAGCTTCGCGCAGGCGTCGTTCAGCTGCACAGCCAGACGGTCCCTCTTTGCTTTCAGTTCTTCCATCCGCTCATCAAAATGCAGCAGCGCTTCCAGGCGGCTCTCCGCCCTGGCCTTATATTCCTTTATGGCCGGGATGGAATCGCCGTATTTGGCCTGCAGACGGTGGATCAGATCCAGACGTTCTTCCGTCTGTACAAAGGTTTCCTCGTCGAACTCCATGGAAGACATGTACTCCGATAAGTCCCGGTTAAAATCATTTAAAAGACCGTCCACCGTGGAAAGCTCTTCCATCAGTGTTCCGACGCTCTCATCATATTTTGTCACATCGGACAAAGAGCGGATGGCCATTCCCAAAAGATTTTCCGCGCTGGAGGAACTGCCGCTGGTCATCTCATGGACGGACGCGCAGGCCGTGAGGATGTCCCTGGAATGAGAAATTCTCTGGAAGAGTTCTTCCAGTTCCTCGTCTTCTCCTTCTTTTAAGGCCGCACTCTCAATTTCCTGTATCTCATATTTTAAAAATTCGATCTCTCGAATTCGTTCTTCTTCTCCCAGATTCTGTTCTTTCAACTGCCGCTCTGTTTCCTGATACTGCCGGAACAGACCGGCGACTGTCTCCTTCACCGGTGCGATCTCCGTTTTATTGTAATTATCCAGGATTCTCCGGTGATTCTGCGGTTTCAGCAGCAGCTGATTCTCGTGCTGTCCGCTCAGATCCAGCAGAAACGGGGACAGCTCTTTCAGACGCGCCGCTGTGACGCTGCAGTCGTTGACTTTATTGATAACTCTATTATTTGTAATTCTTCTTGAAATAATGATTTCGCCGTCCTCAAAGGGGATGTCAAATTCTTCCATTTTTTGTTTTACCACATCGCTCTCGGTGTGGAACACCAGCTCAATGAGGGCGCTGTCACAGCCATTCCGAATCATATCCTTCGGGATCTTGCTGCCCAGAGCCGACTGGATGGAGCCGATGAGAATCGACTTTCCGGCGCCGGTCTCTCCCGTCAGGATATTCAGGTGGCTGGTGAAATCAATATCCGTTTCCTCGATCAGTGCAAGATTCTTTACATGTAAGTTAATGAGCATGTTTTCCTCCGCAAAATTATTCCAGGCCTTTTATGATCAAATGAATCTCATCGATGACATCGCTCACCATTGCCGCGTCCTTTACCACGCAGAGCAGGGTATCGTCACCGGCGATGCACCCCACGACTCCCTTCATGGCAATGGAATCAATGGCCGCGCCGCAGGCCATGGCCATGCCGGAAACGGTCTTAATGACGAGAAGATTGCCGGCGCCTTCCATATGTATGATGGCTTCCGAAAGCACTCTCCGGTATTTATCAGAAACGTGCAGGTCCCTGGTGAGAATCGGTGCGTACTTCTGTTTTCCGCTCTCTCCTGCCACCTTCGTCAGTTTTAGCTCCCGGATATCTCTGGAAATGGTTCCCTGAGTAGAAGGAAAGCCCTCTTCCTGCAGACGTCTGGTCAGCTCTTCCTGGGTTTCGATATCATACTTCTCGATGAGTTCCAGTATTTTTTTCTGCCTCTTTCCTTTCATAACAACCTCTCTATATAATCACAACAATTTTTCTTTTAATATTTTTACAAAACTCACTTCTTTCATCTTAATAAACGGCGTACTCTCCGTAGCCTTGTAAATGCGCACCTTATCACCCGGGCGCAGCACAATGCCCTCCCTGCCGTCCGGGGAAATCACTGCTTCCTCCCTCTGTCCGTGGCGGATATTATCCAGAGTGATAGTCACCACATCGCTCTTGGCAAGAACCACGCTCCGGATAGCCAGCGAATGCGGGCAGATAGGCGTCACCACAAAATTCTTACAGGTAGGGTTGATGATCGGCCCTCCGGCTGAAAGATTGTAGCTGGTGGAACCTGTCGGCGTGCAGACAATGACACCGTCGGCATGATACTGTTCAATGAGTACGTCATTGATCTCAATGGACAGACCGATCATCCGGGAAAACGAACGACGGCTGATGACGAAATCGTTGAGTGCCGTAAACCCTCCGGAACGCTCGCCACCCCGGTAAACTTCCCCCCGGAGCATCATACGTTTTTCCAGCTCATATTTATCATCCACCAGATCCTTTAAGGTCTCCGGCAGCTCTTTGAGATCCACATCCGCCAGAAACCCGAGAGTTCCCAGATTGATGCCGAGAAGAGGGATATTCTGTCCCACCAGGCGGCCGGCAGCCGCCAGAATGGTGCCGTCCCCGCCGATGACAAGGATACATTCTGTATGTTCCGGCACCTTGATGGGCGTCACATCATTATAATATCCGTCATAGATGTGGCACTGGGCGCCCATGTCAGCCAGCATATCCTTAATCTGACTGGTCAGAGCCAGCCCCGCGTCCTTCTGTCTGTTTGGAATAATCAAAAAATTCTTCATAATATCTCACTCATTTCCCGTAATCTGTGAAACCATCAATGGTCCAGCGCCCCATGGGAAGCCTGCACCACCGCCGGTATCATCGTTTTATCAATGGCGTGATCGCTTTCTGATTTCTGCAGATGCAGTAAATACTCAATATTGCCCTCCGGTCCCTTGATCGGAGAATAATCCAGATGAAGGAGAGAAAAACCGATGGACGCCGCATAGTCCATGACCATGGCGATCACTTCCTCATGCACCTTGGTATCCCGGACCACACCCTTCTTTCCAACCTTGTCCCGTCCGGCCTCAAACTGCGGCTTAATGAGACAGACCACCTGTCCGCCTTCTCTCAGACAGTCTTTCACCGGCAGCAAAATCTTAGTCAGAGAGATAAAGGAGACATCAATGGAAGTAAAATCCACCGGCTCTCCGATATCCTCCGGCTTCACATAACGCATATTTGTCTTTTCCATGCAGACCACCCGGGGATCGTTGCGGAGCTTCCAGTCCAGCTGTCCCCGCCCCACGTCAATGGAGAAGACCTTCACCGCCCCGTTCTGGAGCATGCAGTCGGTAAATCCGCCGGTGGAAGCGCCCACGTCCATGCAGACTTTGCCGGAAAGATCCAGGTCAAAACATTCCATGGCCTTTTCCAGCTTGAGACCTCCCCGGCTCACATATTTGAGGGTCGCGCCCCGCACTTCCACGGTATCTGCAGCCCTTTCATCAAAAGTACTTCCTGCTTTATCTTCCTTCTGTCCGTTCACATAAACGATACCGGACATTATCATGGCCTTTGCCTTCTCCCGGGAAGGCGCCAGTCCCTTTTGTACTAAAATCATATCCAAACGCTGCTTCATAGTTCACTCACCTTTTCCATAATGCGGGCGGCCATGGAAGCCGCGTCAATACCCATCTGATGTCTCTGCCATTCCACACTGCCGTGCTCCACAAAACAGTCGGGAATCCCGAAGGTCAGCAGATGATTCTGATAGTCATTCCGGTGCAGGAAGGCCGATACCGCCTCCCCGAATCCGCCGGAAAGTATATTTTCTTCCGCAGTGACCAGGAGCGGATACCGCTCCGCCAGATCGTGGAGCATTTCCTCGTCCATAGGACGGATAAAACGCACATTGACAAGCCCCGGCTGCATGCCCTGCTCTTTTAACAGATCGACTGTCTTCAATACTTCTTCCATCATATTGCCCACGGACAAAATAACCACGGTCTTCCCTTTGTAAATGCTCTCACTTCTGCCAAGCTCCACCGGCGGCCGGAAATTCTTAAGTCCCGCAAAGGCCTCTCCCCGCGGATAGCGCATGGCGGCCGGCCCGTCGTAGTCTATGGCAAAATGCATCATATCTTCCATCTCGTATTTATTCTTCGGGGCCATCAGCACCAGGTTCGGGATATGAGAGAGATAGGAAATGTCAAAAATCCCCTGATGGGTCTCTCCGTCCGCTCCCACCAGCCCGGAACGGTCCACACAGAAAAAGACCGGAAGCTTCTGAATACAGACATCGTGGAGAATCTGGTCATAAGCCCTCTGCAGGAACGAGGAATACACCGCCACCACCGGCTTCATGCCGGAGGCCGCCATTCCCGCCGCAAAGGTTACCGCATACTCTTCAGCGATTCCCACATCAAAAAAACGCTCCGGACAGACCTTCTTAAAAGCCGCCAGTCCGGTACCCGAAGGCATGGCCGCCGTGATGGCCACCACATTTTCTTTCTCCTTTGCGATCTCTAAAAGCGTCTTAGAAAATACATCCGTGCAGCTGTCCGCTGTTTTTTTCTTCAGCGGCTTCCCTGTCTTCACATCGAAGGGCTCGATACCATGAAATTTCTCCGGATTATTCTCCGCGATGGGATATCCTTTTCCTTTTTTGGTCATCACATGGATGAGAATCGGTCCCTCCATGTTTCTGGCACGGTTGATGGCGTGTATCATGGCGAAAATGTCATGACCATCCACCGGACCGTAATAAGTGATTCCCATGTTTTCGAACAACATCCCCGGAATAAACAGCTGTTTGATGGAATCTTTGGAACGCTTGATGGTCCTCACCATACTGTCCCCCACACCCGGAATATTCTTGATGGCCTGCTCCACATTGTCCTTGAACTCACCATAACTTTTCCGGGAGCGGATATCATTCAGATACCGGCTCATACCGCCCACATTTTCTGAAATGGACATCTTGTTATCATTCAGAATGATAATGATATTTTTCTTTTCTTTCCGAAACAGCGCCAGATTGTTGAGCGCCTCATAAGCCATACCGCCGGAGAGCGCGCCGTCTCCGATGACAGCCACGATGGTCTCCTTTGTCTTTTTGAGATCCCTGGCAACGGCGAATCCCATGGCTGCCGCGATGGAAGTGGAACTGTGGCCGGTGCCAAAACAATCATACTCGCTTTCCTTTCGCTTCGGAAATCCGCACATGCCGCCGCTTTTTCTCAGGGTGGCAAAACCGTCCCGCCGCCCCGTCAGAAGCTTATGGACATAAGACTGGTGTCCCACGTCATAAATGATCTTATCTTCCGGCAGATGCAGACAGAGATGCAGCGCCATGGTCAGCTCCACCGCTCCCAGATTGGAAGCCAGATGTCCGCCGGTCCTGCTGACATTTTCAATGAGGAAATCCCGGATTTCCTGCGCCAGCACCGGATACAGTCTCGCCGGTATTTTCTTTATATCATTGGCTTTTTGTATTCTGTTCAAAATTTGACCCATATGTTTCGTCCTCCGGACTTCTCATTATTTTTTTCTTCCGCTCAAATGCAGCAGGAGGTCACGAAGAAATGCATTGTCCCGATGCAGAGAGTCAAAGGCATCCAGGGCCTCTTTGGTATATTGTATCACATCTTTTCCGGACTGCTCCAGTCCCTTCATGGATACGTAAGTATTCTTTTGATTCTTCTCGTCACTGCCCACCGGCTTTCCAAGCTCCTCCTGGGTGCTGGTCAGATCGAGGATATCGTCCTGAATCTGAAACGCCATGCCGGTCTTCCCTGCGATCTGCTCCACGATACCCACTTCCTCCGGGGAAGCGCCGGCAAGAACCGCCCCGATCATCATGGCGCACTCAATGAGCGCCGCTGTCTTGTTCTTATGGATGAAGAGCAGCTCCTCAAAAGGAATCTCCCTGTGCTCCGACTCCACATCGGCGGTCTGGCCGCCGATCATACCGTAAATGCCCGGTTTGGCCGAAAGGATCTGAAACGCCCTTGCCGTCCGGATATCTTCCTCCGTGCCCTTAAAGGCCTTCGAAGCCGTCTCAAAGGCATAATTTAACAGAGCGTCGCCGGCGAGGATCGCCATAGCCTCCCCGTACACCACATGGGCAGTCTTTCTTCCCCTGCGGTAATCGTCATTGTCCAGGGCCGGCAGGTCATCGTGAATCAGGGAATAGGTGTGGATCATCTCAATGGCCGCCATGAATGGCTCAATGAGACTTCTATCGCTGCCGCCGAACATCCGGTAAGTCTCATCCATGAGCATGGGACGAAGTCTCTTGCCTCCCGCTCGCATGGTGTAATTCATGGCGCTGATCACCGTCTTCTGATATCCGGTCTCCTCCGGCAGAAAAGAGTAAATCACCTCTTCCACTTCTTTTGTTCTTTTTTCAATCTTCTCTTTCAGGGATACTTCCATCTTTTCCCTCCTGTAACACAATAATTTCTTTCTCTGTTTTATCCAGGGTCTGATTACATTTTTCCAAAAGCTTCACACCCTTTTTATAATACTCCATGGAATCAGAGAGACTGAGCTTTGGGTCATCCAGCCGCTCCAGAATCTCATCCAGTTCCTCAAATGCCTTCTCAATGGAAAACTTTGTCCTTGCCATGCTCTATTCCTCTTTCTGCTCTGTGGAAATGTCTGCTCCGCCCTGTCCGTCTTCCGTCCGGAACGAATCATCCCGCCTTTTTGTGACAGATACCGGCGACACTTCCGCCTCTCCGTCGGAAAAAATCAACTGAAATGTCCGGTGGAGCTCCAGCTGATCCACAGACGCCACCGGATGTCCCTCTTTGTCCTGGGCAAACACATATCCTCCGGTGAGTCTCGCCGTGGGCGACAGCCCGTGGAGCCGCTCCGCCTGAAGATGCATCCGGTGTCTTGCCTCCCTGATCCGTGTATCCATGCTCTGGTGAAGACGCTCACCCAGGCTCTGGCAGAGCATCTTCTGCCGCAGAAGCTTCGTGCCGGGATGGCGGGCGTCCAATAACCGCCGGGCATCCAGCAGCCTCTGCCGGTACTCCTGCATCCGGTACTGCATCCGGCCATCCAGCTCGTCCCCATAGCGGTCAAACTGCTGGATGATGGAATAGATATCCGGAATGGCCAGTTCGCAGGCCGCTGACGGTGTCGCCGCCCGGACATCCGCACAGTAATCGGCAATGGTCATGTCAACCTCGTGGCCGGTGCCGGAAATGACCGGCGTCTCCGCCTCATAGATACTGTCGGCCACAATCCTTTCATTAAAGGCCCACAAATCTTCTATGGAGCCGCCGCCCCGTCCGATGATGATCAGATCCACGCCGCTTTTATCAAAATACCGGATGCCCCGGGCAATGCTCTCTGCTGCGCCCTCTCCCTGTACTTTCGCCGGGAAAAGATACAGCTGCACGAAAGGATTCCTCCTGGCAGCGATGCTCTTGATATCCTCAATGGCCGCTCCGGTGAGAGCAGTCACGATACCGATGCTCTCCGGATACGGCGGCAGGGGCTTCTTTTTCTCAAAATCAAAATATCCCAGCTGCAAAAGCTCCTGTTTTAACTTCTCATAACGGATATAGAGCTCACCGGCTCCCGACAATTCAATCTCTTTGGCGTAAAGCTGATAGGCGCCGTCTCTCTCGAACACAGAGATATTCCCCTGCACAACGACCATCTGCCCGTTCTCCATCTGAAAATGCAGTCCTTTCGGCCGGTCTGTGGCAAACATCACACAGCGGATGGTGCTGCGTTCATCTTTCAGGGTAAAATAAATATGCCCGGAAGAATGATATTTGCAGTTGGATATCTCCCCTTTTAAAAAAATCTTTCTCAGGGCGTAATCACTGTCAAAAATCCGTCGGATATATGAATTTATCTGTGAAACGGTAAAAATCTGCTTCATGTTCTGTCCTGTACAAAAACAGGCGGCGCAAAACTCCATATTCCGTTTTCACGCCGCCTGAATGCTTCTATCTTTGTCAATTCAAAGTACCACTACCGCAGGCCGCGCCAGTCTGGTGTCCGGGCCGCGTCCCCGGCTATGCCAGCTTAGCCAGCACTCCGTTGATAAATCTTGGTGCATCTTCGCTACAGTAAATCTTTGCCAGCTCGAGCGCCTCGTTAATAGCCACTCCCTTCGGAATGTCGTCATCTTTTAACATCTCATATACCGCAAGTCGGAGGATTGCCAGCTCAGTCTTACCAAGCCGTTCCAGACGCCATCCGGTACATATCTTCATGATCGTCTGATCAATCTCTTCCTGAACATCAAGAATCGCATCCACCTTATTGCGGATATAGGAACTGTCCGCCTCGCTGATCTCCGGCTTCTCTTCCAAAAACATCTCCGTCTGTTCCTGCAGTTCTTCTCTGGTATTAAATTCTATGCGAAAAAGCAAGAGAAAAATGTTCTTTCTCAGCTCTCTTCTGCTCATTTTCATGTAGGAACCTCCATCTATCTTCCTGTGTATCTGATCTCTTACTGCCAAACCGGCAGAACAGTAATACGGCCGCCTGTCTTATTCCGGGGCGGCCTGATGCGCTTATTCGTCTTCCGTCTGAATACCGGCAATGCGGATATTCACTTCGCCTACGGTAAGACCGGTCATGGTCTCAATGGCACCTTTCACCTTTTCCTGCACTTCTCTGGACGTCTTCGGAATGCTGACGCCATATTTGAGAATCAGGTTAAGCACCACATCCACCTTCTCGCCGTCAATGCTCACCTTCACGCCCTTGGAAAGATTCTTCATGCCAAGCTTGCTGACAATCTCATTGGTAATATTGCCGGACATCTTCTGCACGCCCTCCACTTCTGTGGCTGCCAGCCCCGCAATCACCGCAATGACCTCGTCGGCAATTTGCACCTGTCCCACATCCTCTATCTCATAAACGGAATGACTCACTTTATTCTCTTTGTCCATGGGAAACCTCCTTCTGCCATACCTGTCTTTATGCATCTGCCTCTGTTCCTGCTGTCAATTCTTCCTATAGTATAAACAAATGACATAAATTTATTTCCTATATTATAACAGACATCCCATCTTTTGCAACTTCTTTTTCCTCTGGGGAAACGGGATGACTTACCTTTACATATATCCCAGTTCTTTCAACTGCTTCTTCAGCTGCTCCCTGGCCCGTTTTGCAATCTGTCTGACATTTTCCGGTTTTAAATGTAAGGTTTCCGCGATATCTCTGCCTTTCATTTTATTATAATACTGCAGGAGAACCACCTGCTTATAGGGATACTCCATCTGCTCGATCAGATTTTTGACCACCTCGGTCATCTCTTTGCCGATGAACTCCGCCTCGATATTCTCTTCCGAAACATTCCAGGTATTTTCTCCCTCCATGTTGTGGAGCATGGTTTTCTTCTGCCTGCGAAGCACGTCAATACAGCGATGGCGCAGAATCGTGACAAGATAATTCCAGTTCTTCATAGGTTCCCGGTCCATGACCTTGTCCATATTATCGATCAACGTCAAAAAAGTCTCATGAACCACGTCCTCGGAAGCAGCGTGGTCTTTCATCATTTCAAAAGCCGCTCTGTAAAGAGGTTGTGAATACATTTCATATAATGTGACAAATTTGTCTTTCTCCTGCTGTGTATTTAATAATTGTAAATAATTTATCATAAGAGCTCCTTCATATATTTCCCCTCATAATATATAAACGACCGAAGAAACCATTTGTGACAAAAAAATCCAAAAAAAATTTAGAAAAATTGAGAATCAAACTTCCCGGCAAAATCATTTTCAGCTGAAAAGGGCGGGCACGCCGCCGCATGCCCGCAATGTTACTTATCTATTTCCTTTTACTCGATTCATCAAACTATTCCCGCCATAATGAGAGCGAATGATTATTTTGCGTAGGTCACCGTGACATCCGGGTCGCATTGAAGAGCAGATGGCTTACGGATTTTCGTGTTGGAGAGATTCAACTTCGTTAAATCGGTATTTTTACAACGAAGCTTCCGCAAATTTACATTATTTTTCACATTTAACTTTTTCAGTTTGGTATTATTCACATGGAGGCTCTTTAATTTTCTGCAGCCCTTCACGTTTAACTTCTCAAGTTTCGGATTGCTGTGACAGTCTACTTTTGTGAGATTTGTATTCTTACTTAAATCCAAAGAAACCAGCTCTGTTCGGTAGCACCACAGGAATGTCAGTTTCTTATTTTTGCTTAAATCCAGGGAAGAAGTGTTAGTCCCCCAGCCAAGCCGAAGTTCTTTTAACTGTGTATTTGTCTTTAAATCCAGTGATTTCAACGAGCGGCCGGAAACTTTTAATTTTTCCAGATTTTTAGCGCCCTTTAATTTTAATTTGGATAAACGATCACCGCTGACAGAAACCGTTTCCAGGTTGGTACAGTTCTTCAGATTGAGTGTCTGTAAGACTTCTCTGTCATCAATAACAGAAACATCTGCCAGTTTTTTATAACCAGACAAATTCAATTTTTTTACATTGGTCCAATTCAATAAGAGACTGCGTAAATTTGTGCATCCTTTCAGGTTAAGGGTGTCTATACAATCTTCACGCCGGCCTTCGATCGCTACATCTTTTAAATTGGTGCAATCCTGCAGGTTTACCGTTTTCAGATACGGATTCCGGCTATCTATAGTTACTTTGCTTAACTTTTTGAATCCGCTGAGGTCTATCTCGGAAGCGGTATCAGTCTCGTAGATATTTACGTCATCATAATCAGTAGTAGCGTAATCTGCCCGGTAATAAAATTCTTTCATGTCTGTAAAATATTCGATTCCCTTAAAAGAATCGATATTATACTGAGAGAAAAAATTTATTTGGGTTACTTTGGAAGCTTCCTTTTTGGAAAGATATCCGTCTTTGTTGGTATCTGCTTTCTCCGCGTATTCTTTTACCGCTCTCGCAAAATTGGTATCATTGATAGCTACTTTGGACGCTGCCTCGGCGGAAATCCCTGCGCCCAGCAGAAATGTACCGGCCAGTGCCGTGACAATGAATGTTTTTAAATGTTTTCTCATAGTGTTTCCTCCTTGTTGTGTAAGTATATAGATAGCTATTTTCTCTGGCAAGTTTTTTTAAAAATCATAATTAATCATGACATCACCTCATTCATTACAAACTTGACACCATTGTGTCATATGATATCAAGTTTGTACATATTTTAATTGAGGATTCTGTTTTATAATAAAAAAGGGCATTTATTCCGCGTAGGTAACTGTCACATCCGGATCGCATTTTAATGCCGATGGTTTACTGATGCGAGTATTGGAGAGGTCCAATTTCTGGATATTTGTATCCCTGCATTTCAACATCTCTAATTTGTGATTCTTCCTCAGATTTAATTTTTTTAATCCGGTATTATCACAGTGAAGGTATCGTAAATTGACATTTTTCTTTACATTCAGTTTTGTCAGACTAGTGAGATAGCAACTAAGTGTTTCTAATTTAGGACAGTTGCTCACATCTATTTCTTCCAATTTTTCGTTAGCATGACAATCCAGTTTCCTTAAATTTTTATTCCTTACTTTTAATGAAGTAATGTTTGAATCATATAATCTTAATTTTTTCAGATTCAAATTGTTTTCTAAATCCAAATCAGAAACATAGATTCCGTAGCCAAGATGTAACTCTTTTAGTCCTGTATTTGTATTGAAATCCAGAGAGTCAAACGAACATGCTCCTGCCAAACTAAAATATTCCAGTTTTTTTGCTCCTTTTAATTTTAAATGACGGAGACTGCTGCTAATTATATCAACTGTACGCAGGTTGGTGCAGCCTTTGACATTTAATGTTTTTAGTTTATCGTTGTCATCATCTATGGATAATTCTGTAAGCTTATTAAGATTAGAAAGGTTCAGTTTTTTTACATCAGTCATATATAAAGTAAGCGTACGCAGATTTTTGCAGCCTTTCAGATTCAGATCATCCACACATCCCTTGATATTCCCATGAATATCCACTTCCTCCAGATTCGGACAATTCTTCAGATTGACTTTTCTCAGATAAGCATTTCTGCTGTCAATATTGACCTTCTTCAATTTCTTGAATCCACTGAGATTTATTTTCGGTGCTGTAGAAGTTTCATGGATGACGATATCATCATAATCTGTATCAGAAGAATCAGCCCGGTAGTAAAAATCCTCGATTTCTGTGAAATATTTGATACCTTTAAAGGAATCAATATTACGGCCAGCGTTGAAAAAACGAACTTCTATTATCTTTTCCGCTTCTTTTTTTGAAAGATATCCGTTCTTGTTAGTATCTGCTTTTTTAGCATACTTCTTTACTGCCCAGGCAAAATTAGTATCATTGATGGCTACACCAGATGGCTTTGATACTGCCTCGGCGGAAATCCCTGCGCCCAGCAGAAATGTACAGGCCAGCACTGTGAAAATGATTGTTTTAAAAGGTTTTCTCATAGTGTTTCCTCCCTGTTGTGTAAATAGTATTTGTTTCTTTGTGTGCCGATTTTTTGAACGGCATAAATGTGCCGGGTTCCCTGCACCGGTAATTTAGTATTGCTCCAATATCCCGGACATATCTATATAATCCAATATCACCTCCTCCGGCTGGTCAGACATAAATTCAAATAAATATCCATCTTTCTCATAAAAAATAGTATTATTTCTACCATCGGATATGGAATAGGCTTCTAAACCATCATCTAATTCAATGATACGTTTATATCCTTTTTGTGAATCGTAAGATATTCTTACCTCCCAACCATCGGTAGTATTTTGTACATAATGAATAAAATTTCCAGTATTATTTTCGTAATCAACTTGATACATTTCAAAGTTTTTGTCTAATTCTTCATACATCACCCGATACCCTTCCGGCACCTCCTTCCATTTATAAGCGTGGAATTCCCCATTG